>ENA-ORXR01004387-ORXR01004387.1-marine-metagenome-genome-assembly--contig:-NODE-4387-length-11839-cov-14.408689_pt1 | contig 11839 bp, 16 predicted proteins | sample MGYA00237866_ERZ511479 | MGnify/ENA metagenome assembly ERZ511479 | reverse complement strand
GGGGGTCGAAGCCCCCCGCGGTCGCCCCGCTGGTCCGCCGTCCACTCGCGTGGTCTGCGTGGCGGAGACTGCGCAAGCGCGATTGTACGGGGCTCCCGTGGTGGCCGCCCTGTGGTGTGGGTGAGAAAGGGGTGGAAAAAAGACAAAGACGCTGTTTTGGTGTGGCGAGACAGTGGCGTAGGTGTAGGTGGCATTGTGTCTGAGCAGCGTTGCCTCTTGTCAGAGCACCCTCAGAGGATGCACATGACGCTCTTGTCAATCTTTCGTCGTGTGAAAACCGTTTTGTCGTCTCGCAAGTCCAGGGTGTTTTCGCGAACGCGCTTTCAGTCTACATTTGTGTGTCAGTGACGTCCCAGTCCCGTCCGGCGGGCACCGACGTCGTCGCGACGTCCTCTTCCCCAGCCGCTCCCAGCGGATGCGCGCGTGCGTCGTGGTTTCAGCATCCTCAACTGGTTTGTACCCACGCGCCCGATGGCGACTGACGACGCGGTGACACTGATTCGCACCGGCCCGGCCGGGACGACCGATGCGGCGGCTTCTGAGGGCTCCGCACCGTCGTCCTCCATTGCACCTGAGGGGGCTCCGCAGCTGGGAAGAGGTGCTCCAGCTGAGGCTGGATCGTGTGGGGAGGAGGAGGAGGCCCGTCCGGGTCAGGCGTGCTCTACTTGCGGGTAGCGCAAGCGTTTTTCGCACGATAAGCACAACGCCGGAACGTGCGGGGCTCGGAACCGCGAGTGACTGTTCAGCCCGACTGTCCCCGTCGATTTTCGGGCCGAGCATTGTCCATGCTCTAATGCAACTAAGAACACTTGCCGGGAGACTGCAGTGTGCGTTTCCAATTCCTCTTTCATTTGAGTACGGGATGTCTACTTATCGTGTCTTCTGGAGCTTGTTTTCTCTCGTTTCGTCGTCCGGTGACAGTTTCTGACTCCGGTGTCACTGTCTTTAGCACTCGCACATTATTTCTATTCGATGTCCTCTCCTGGTGCTGCACAGCGGTACGCGTTGCTATGAGGAGGGACACCTTCCCCATACCTTGTCGTTGACGAAGGCCTTCACTCTAAGACGCACTCAAACAGGTCGGCTCTCCATCGTCAAAAAGAAGGAGACGCGCTTCGAGCCCCGCCTTCTGGTGTGTAGAAAGACGCAGCCCGTGCATCTCGAGCGCGACGCTGAGTCGGAACGCCGTCCAGCAGCCCTGAAGGCAGACAGGGGCGAGGCAGTCGCCCTGAGAAGAAGGCCGCGCTGAGAACAGACGTGACCAGCCTACCCCCGGCGGCCCGAGCTGCCTCGATGACCCGTGTGGCGGACGCGCTGACAAGGCCGCACGCGCGAGCGGTTCACGTGACGAACCCTCGTGGAGTTGCCTACCATAAGGCCTACGCGGGGAGGATTGCGGGAAGGCATCATCCAAAACACCGCCTTGCTGTTCGCTGGAGCAACGCAGGCCGGCATCGAGTTTGGAAAGCCGGCTCCTGGAGAGATCGCAAAATCGGATGTGGTTCGGCGTGGGCTTCACAAGCGGCTTTCGAAGGCCAGCGCAACCAAGCACAAAGGCCTCATGGACCGCATTGGCGCGCTGATGCGCACTCTGAGTGGACCAGTCGAGTCGGTTCGATTGTACGTTGGTGGAGCCTCCTCCCCCGTTGCCTGGTCTGTATCGTACTCCCTTTCTTCTCGTTTTCCAGCCACGAGAGAGAGCTGCAATCGGGAACCAACCCAATCGCCTGTATGTCTGACTCTCGCGGTTTTGTCGTGTTCTTTGCATACGGACGCGCACAACCCCAGCAATGGGTCTACGGGCCAGCCTGGGGTGGCTGGGGCCGGCACTGCCCCATCGCAAGTCGGTCAGGCGGGTGAAAACCAATAGATGGTAGCCGAGATGCGCGGAGGTCCCGCATTAACATCGGCATCGGATGAAGGCGTCGCATTCAACCGCCTCGGACCAGCGGAGCTTTCCGAGAGCCTCGGCATCTTCGTTTACGGGCCCAGCCCATCGATCGAGAGAAGCGGCTTTGTCGGAAAGGCGCGAGCGGGAATGGAGGGCCAATTTGTCCGCGGGCAAAACGTGTCCGGGTCATCTTTGACCGTAACGGCTATGGCGGCACTCATTCTGAGTACATGAAGAGACGCCGGAGAGGACCACCCGTCGTTTGGTGACCTCCTGTCGCTTTACGCGTCCCGGCCCACGCCCCTTGGCTGGCCAGAAGGTCGTTGGCGCGCCGGGCGACGCCGATGACGTGTCACGTTCCGGTTCTCACAGGTGGCGCTGTCGGTGCTGGATGGGATCTTGATTGATTGTGGGTCGTTTGCCTTTGTATGTCAATTGCTTAAGATATCTGCCTTACAGTAGGGAGGTCCACTGCTATGGATCCCCAGATCTTTCCATGGGGAGGCTACTGCGTGGGATTCGGGGCCCCTTGGGCCCGCTTGCTCGGTTAGCTTAAGGGGACAGCGGGGCGCCCGTGGCCCGGCTTCCCCACAAAAACATTAACGCGTTCTCACCTTCTTCCTCCCTCTTCGCGCCTTCGGGTGTTTCCTAGGTGACTGTGTCACCAGGCGAGAGTAGAGCAGGGGTTTGCGGGTGGGTTCCTTCAGCTGGGCAGGTGTCCCTATCTGTTTCTGTGGGCTGGGGTGACACGGCGTTTTATGCGACAAAAACTGTATAGACACAGCGGGAGTGTGCCCGCTTTCCCACCAGATCGCTTGACTCGTCCCGACATGTCGGCATACCAAATCGGTCGGGGGGGTCTGTGGGTCCCATAAGGCACAAACAGAAGCTCCCCCTATGGCCGCTGGAATAAATCAGGTGCCCTGACCCAGAATCTGTCGTCAGAATGCGCATCGGAGAATTTGCGACCCTCTGACAACCCCGTGAACACGGACTCGTATGTCTACCAGCTGCCATTTTAGTGGGAACTGCACGTGCTCTGACTGTGCCTGTTTATGCAGCACACCTCGCAGCGGAGCAGAAAGAGCCAAAGATCTCTGCCATTGCGTGAACAGTGCCGGAGTTGTTTCCGCTTCTGTCGTTCTGCCGTGATGTACATCGCTTCCGATGGAGTAGGGTGGCCGTTCAAACAGCGCTTCTCTGCGACCAGATTTTCACGAAAGACTCTCGAAACGATCATGCTGTACTGCGCGTCAGGGTTGGTGAGAGGGGGCGATGTTGCCCACGTTGTATTACGGTTGAAACTACACATGCGCGATCTGACACACTCACTTGTGATCACTGAGCTGTCGCATTTGACGGAGCGGCCAACCAAGGCCCGCAAATCGCTTTAATACCCAGAAGAGCAGGAACACTGCCTGTTTACTAGGCGTGCCCCAGAGGCGCATTGGGAGGGGGGGGGATCTTTCTTGAGCCGGACAGGGTGATAATAGTACCGACCCGCCCCGCGCTCTCGCACCAAGGGATAACTGCCTACCCAGCCACTGTCGGTGCCCTCTACTAACCATTGCATCACAACCCGAGAATAGCTATCACACACAGTCAACCAGACTGCTCACCAATCTGACCCTCGTAGGTAGACATCGTCTGTGCGAAAAATGCGAGCGAATTTTCCGCCCACAGCTCATCCTCGTGCCACGCCCACATCTAGAGACCGGCCGAGAAGCAAACCGCTGCTGGGGCGTATCAGCCTCGCTCTGGTGCGCTCCATCATCCCCGTCAATTGCTTCAGGAAAAAGCCGCTGCAAGCGACACACTTGTAGGCCCGTACCGTCCCATCGAATGCGGCGATAAGATCTTCTACAGTAGCCCTGTGATCAGAAAAAGATAAAATGGACACGAATATTCCTATAAAACATGTTTTTCGGGACATGCATGCAGCGGTCAGTCATGCTGGTCGCCCAAACAATAGGATGCGAGTGCGGCAGCTGAGGCGTGCGGATCCCACTCAATCGCTCAGTTCTATCTGACACGTTCAGTTGGAAATCCACAGCTTACGTCCGGCTTCCAACCGTGTCGTCCAATTGGCGAATATCCACGGGTGAACGGCTACTGGTTAGGGGCAACCAAAAGGCGGCACCCGTTTGTCTGGTCAGGGAAAGGAAGCGCGCGTTGCGAGCCGAAGCCATCGAGTAGAGAGCGGTGCAATTGGATCAGCATCCACAGTTGATTGCTCGTGGTGCCGCACCCACCTCAAGCAGGCTACGTGGGTGGGTGCGTATTTGCTACGCGTACCAAAGGATCTGGTCCATTCATAATCTTGCACGTTGCATCCTAGGTTTCTAACTCGCTATGTACAGCTCTGACACAGAAGAGCCACTTTGACTAGGCGTGAGGGATGTCCCTTCCGATCCCTGCTCAAAGTCTTGCGGCAGTGTGAGCGCGTCGCCTACGGTGCTTCCCTACTACAGCCTCTGATACCGCGTTCCTGGTGCCGCGCGCTCAGCGGCGGGGAAGGGGGAAAAGGCACTCATTGGTTTGTACGGAAGACAGAGGCAGGGATCGCTAACCCCGTCCGCGCCCACAGAGTCTTGGCCACGTATACGCATTTTGCATTGGTGCACTGGGAATGGGACGGCAGCAAGGTTGGGTGACACCGCTCGTCACCGACATGAGGGCTGGCTGCCATTACTCGAGCTCACAAAAATAATCATAAGAAGTACAGACTCGATCCAGTAGCACTCCCTGATTTCGGAGTCTATTTGGAAGATTCTATTAGCTGCTATTGCGTTTTTCTTGAATGTTTCGACTGCTGGCTGTCTTTCAACTCTCTGTTTTTGCGCAGGTAGGTAGGTACGCAGTCGGCTCAGAGGCATCGATGCCGACTAATTTGTCATGTAGCATGATACAAACAGCTGGAGAGCACCGCGTCGCCATCAACGGCGAAGCGGCGCCCACAAGCGTGGGGTCGCCACACCCCGCGCCACCCGACAGTACCAGCGGCGCACCGGCCGAGCGCGAAGCGGCAGCAGCGTGGAACTGCCACACGGCCGCCCCGTGCCGCCGCCATCGCCTCGGCGCGGCACACGATCTGTGCAGCCGCCATGGCGGCTGGGCGCCACGGTGGCGGCGGCGGCGGCGGCGGGGGCTGCATCGGAGCCCCCCACACACCGCGCCGTCACCAGCCAGTATCCAATCATCAGGATGCGCGGAGGTGGCGGCAGCCGCCATCGGCGGACGCGCGGTCGCAGCTTCCCTCCGCGGCTGCGACAGCCGGCGCCCTTCCGACGCGGGTGGCGGCGCCGCTGGCCGGACGCGCCCCGGAAATGCGCCGCCACCTATGAACCCCTCCCGCCGCCCCCTCCTGCGGCACACCGCGAGCCGCCATGCCGCCGCCTTTCGGTAGCGAAGCCCACGGCGGGCGTCCGACGTTGACGCGACGCCATAGCCGCCCACAGTGGCGGCAGACAACCGCGGCAGCTGCGCGGGCGCCGCCGGCGCCGCGCCCGTGTGAGGGAGAGGTCTCCGTGCCAGGGGCGCCCTCTCCCACGCGGTCGCCGCTGCCGCCGGGGGTATCTCCCCCATCGCGTTCGGACCTGTGCCCGCCCGTCGCGCTCCGCCCCGTTATGACAGCCACCGACGCGGCGGCGGCGGTGGCGCCGCCGCCGCATCCGCCGCCACCGGTGCCCATGGCTCGTGTCGCCCGCCGCCACGTGCAGTCATCAATCTATTCGCTGGAATTAATGAGCAGCTTGTTGCACAATGTGTGAAGCAAGATCGGAACTGTCTCGTCTGAAAGCTACCATCAACCAGGGAAGGGTTCGACAAGGGCGAAATGCTACAAGAAGAATCTGTGCATGAGCGCTTCTGGGCCCGTGACGCCGGGTCCCTCCGTATATTACCTTCGATAAAAATGAAAGACTTGTCGCCATGTTCGAGCACGATGATTACATGGCTCATGTTGCTGACTCATGGCGGAGGCACATCCTATCACTACGGCAATGGCTGAGATGCCTTTTCTAGTGTCTATTCCCCTCATCGCGAGATCAATTGATCCTCTCTTGAGGATCATTTGATCCTCAGCGAAGATCGTCGATTCTGAGCTGTTTGCATATGAGAATGGGCTTCCGACGGTTCACCACTCATCCCATTCTCTGCTTTTAGCGAAGGGGCTCTCCGTAACCGCTCCAACCACCATGTCTGATGCACGAGAACACGGGGGCCTCCACAAATCGACAAAAATGGCTCATCGCATATTCCCTCTCAGACAAGAACAAGCTCGCATCTGCAAACCTGAGAATGCTCACAGCTCCGACCTCTACACACAACGCGCCTGCATCGGCACCCAAATTGTGCCCTCAGTCCACTATACCTCGACATCGTGAATGGCCCGTAGATGCTGCGAAAAGCACTGACGGCCCTCCCGCGGAGCAGACAAAAAGACTTCCGCTCCACCACACTCGCGACAAGAACACACCATGGTCGTGCGCCTCGTCTTGCGGACGCGGAAGTTGCGCTGCGCCAGAAATGCTGATTCCGAGGAACCAGTCAGCTTTCGACGCTTCACCGTGGGCGTCAGATGCGTGCCCACGCCGTAAGAGGGTGCGACCTCAGGGGGGCCCGCCGCAGATGCCGACACGGCACGATCTCGCACGCCCGTCGAATCGCAGAGATTCTCGATCAGGTCCGCTTCCAGGTCCTCTTAGAAGTGCGCTTGGGTCTCGCAACCCACGGGGCCACGAGCCTCACAGTGAAGCATCCAGGAGTCCACAACACACATGCCGAGGATAGATATATTCACTCTCGTAGACCAATGATGGTTGCCATACTTGTGCTCAAGCCGCAGATCGTCCTGTCGCCAGCGATTCTGGCGATCGATTTGGGCACAAGATTTATAGTCGGCCTCCGCAACTTGCGGCTGACGGACGGTGAGGGGCACACGTTCCGACTCCTCCGCGCCGGTTCGCCACCGCAGCCGCTCAATCGGCTTCCCGTAGAGACAGGTAGATGTTGTCGAAATGAAGTAGCGATGGTCACGATCCACACACATCGCGGCCATCAGTTCGATTTGGCCCGCCGCATCTCGATGTTACAGCGCAGCGCTCGAGCCACGAGACAGCGCCTCTATCGAGGAGAGAGCAGCAATTGGGCACCGTGTCGTGGAGTTCTTGACCACATCTACGAATCGCAAACCCATAATCTTCAGCTCCAGGGCCGCCTTGACGCTGGAAAAGTACGAGTCTCCACACACAACTCGATCCGTACCCGCCTAGTTGGCAACTAAGCGCTTCAGGACGAGAGTTCCGTGCAGCAGGCGTCTCTCAGCGGGGGTAAGTCGCTGCTGCTGGTCCGCTGCAGTAGTCACGAGATGGAGGTAGAGCATAACGCGGCTTCGCCCACATGCTGTGATTTGGATCTCACAGCCAATTTCAAGCTTACGATCGATCGCCTCATACATGGGTACCCCCCGGTCGCTCCATCCGCCCCCTGACCGTACCATTTGTTCATGGACCCTTCAATACAGAGGAGGTCGCTCCGTCTCACGTGCGCCGCGCGCTGAGCGTTGAAAGATGCCACCAAGTCATCCACAAGCGACCATCGGCGGCGCTCGGAGCTCACAACAGGTCCCATTCACTCTTCACTGTAGGTGATGCAAGACCACAGCCAGTTAAAGCGGTCTCGTGACGTACCTGTGAGCTGGCTACACCCAGGCGCCGGGATGTACTCGTTGCGCGCCGTCGTACTCCTATTTTCGGACCGGGACCCGAACTCGTACCGGGTGCACAACAACCGGATCCCAGTGATCCTGAAGTTTTCTCCCACGGTAGTCTCGCGCAACCGGTGAGCATCAAGCTTGACGAAGGTCAGTCTGACTATCCGACTAAAATGGTCAGGGGGACACCTCACCAAAAAGTAATCGAGAGGGCGACGCGTGCGCCCTGAGCCCATGACGTCACTCTCCTCCACAGTTGTCTCGCCCGACAGCAGACGGACGTACCACAACCGGCGCGGGACGCTTGTGCCGATGGAAAGCATCACTGCCTCGGCAGACCAGTTGAATTCATGGGCGGTCACAGGGGCCATATTGGGCTCTCCTGCACGGCCGGCCGCCGTCATCCGGCGAGTCGAAGTGGACGCCACCAGCTGGGTGGGTGCCTCTGGCTGAGAGAGCTGCGAACGAGGTGTAAGCGGCGCGGGAGAGCCTTGCGGCATCGATCACAGAGACACCGGCGCAGACGCCTGGGAGGCGGGCTCCACAGGCGCCTGCGTCATCGGCGGAGCAGCGCCGCACTTGAAGTTCCGCAGCATCCGGTGCATATCGACTTGTCTGCTACTATGCTGCCACATTGAATTCACGCCTCTCTTAGAACGCCCGTTCTTGACCTCCCGAGTCACACTCGTGACCACCTCGGTCATGAGTTTCGTACAGGCGCACGACCCATACAACCGGGCGCACTCCAACAAGTGCTTAAAGTGCACGGCCTCTGCATGAACCGAGGCACAGACCACCAGGAGAGGGTCAGCAGACCGTCCCATGCTGAGTACGAGCCCAAAGGTACTCGCAGTGACGGGTGGAAGGCGGGGGGGGCAGGAGGAGGGGCGGCAACTGAGAGGTGGGCCGGGCGGGAGATTTTCTTGTAGGGGAGCCCGCGTCGCTCAGGGAAAGCGCCATATCTGACCGACCTAGCCAATTTTCGGGCGCCACAGTACTCCGACGGGTGAACAGGCACCGCTGCGTCCTTTTGTGCTGTCAAAATTGAGCAGTTGTGGCGCCAAGCGTATCTACACGCGCTCAAAAATGAAGATCAGTTGATCCTCAGAGGATCAATTGATCCTCTCTGGGGAATAGACACTAGACGTACGACAGCCTATCGTTAGGTAACTCAGAACACGACGACAGGCTGAGGATTGCTGATAAAATCCGGTTTCTTGCGTGTGCATGGTACGGGTGCCTTAAAGGACGGCTCTCTGGATACAAGCCGATCCAACCGCCGGACTGCAGCTCACAGGACCTAAAGTACTTTGTCTGCTCAATTTTCATAATGAAGTTTCTAACTCCAATCATCAGAGAAGGTCACAAATGACACCTCTCTGCGTGGCCTGTGTAGCCTCGGCCGAACCCCGAAGTACTCAATTTCGCATTCAATAGCGACTCTATCGTCACCCGCCGCTTTTTATCTAACGCAAGCAGACTGTACGGGAGCATTGAGGGGCAAAGGTGCGTGTCCAAGCACATCAGCTGCTGATACCATGGAGCTCAATTGGCACAAGGGCTGCATGCAAAGTATCATTGCGCATACAAAGTTTTGAAAGTTCATGAGAAATTTCGGCAATGACTCCATGTTCAGGACACATGCTATGCAGCTGAATGAGCGTGAGTCCGCAACAGAAAGCGGAATCGAAAAACGCAGCAACAGCTTTGTGTGATTTCTTTCCGGGATGGTTGCGTCCAGCAGGGCGCGCTCGTAGCCAGTCGTTGTTGCTGCCTTCGCAATTTTGGCCGATCCTGTTCTTTCTAAGAGGGGTGATCAGCGGTGAGAAACTTTGTCACAGTCATTCATTCAGCCCGAACAAGTGGATCGACGAATGGTCTGTCGACCCACATCCTGTTTTGACGTTGACGACATCGGCCAAAGTTGAGAAGACAGCTTGACGTTGGTCTCGGTAACGGTTGGCACATTTCTCTCCCTCAGAGCAAGCCCAGCGGTGCGCACCAACACCATAATATGGTGATTTCTGCGGGAATCGTGCCGTGATGTCAGTGGCTCCCCCATAATATGGTGCCCCCGATATTCTTTGTGCTCCAGCGGTGCGCGCACCATGTCGCGGAAGGCTATGCTGACTTTTTCGCATCTATTGTGCACCTTCCATCCAATAGCATATCATGTTTCCATCTGTCGTCTGCGCGCCACATTGTGGCGATGTCCACGCCGCCGACTCTGGGAGCCGACCACGTCGCATGCCTCGCAAACCCTACGACCCCTAATCCCCCCTTCCCACGACGCCCTACTTTTCGTGGTCATGGATCCTCACGCGCCCGCTCAGCTGCTTTGAGGCACTTCTTCTTCATCATCGTCGTGTGCAGCGGGCCCACAACCGTCTTCAGAAGCACGTCTGCTTTTGCGTGTTTTGGGGCGAACAGAAAGTCTGTCATCAACCCTAGGGCTCTACCAAGGCTGTTTTTTCCCAGAAAGGGCGCCAAATTCATCTGTTCGCCAGGATAGATGCATCTCCACTCGTAAACAGAGAGATACAGCATGAGACGAACGCACTTCACCCTTCTAAAGAGAGAGAGAGACGGAGAAGCATCTGTCGCTCTCCTAGCAGGCGCTATGTGTGGAGTGAGGCATGATTCATGTTCTCACAAACACAAGTACGTAAGGATCTCGCATGAGATGGGCTCTGAGAGCCTGTCAGGGGGGGTCGATCTGTTTCTTGCACAATAATTCTGTTCCTTCACACAGAAACACGGCCCACCAAGCGGCTCGAAACAGGAAAAAAAAGACGTGCTGTTGACGACAGTTCTGGACCGGCTGCGTTGTGGGAAGGTGATGTTGTCTCCGGTGGCGGCCGCGGCGGCGATCGGTCTCTTTTCTCGCAGTGCGAGGTAATGATTTGAGAAGTACAACACCCGTTCATGCCTTTGCCATGCCCCGCCCTGGCGACCTGGAAAGGCATGTTGGATCAGCATAATGGCTTTCAAAGATAGTGTGGCAGTGAGGATTTCTGACACTCAGCACGCGCACAGCGCTCAGTTGGGGATTGAGAGCCTCGTGGCACCAAATCATGCACTACATTTGGTTGCATTTCAATGGCCTGACCCTTTCCGATCGCGGGGTTCCCCCATACGCCACACCAACGTTGGGATGATGCAGATCTGACACCAGACCACCAGATTATGGTGTCGGATCGACACCATCCCAACACTTGGTGCGGATCGTGCACTATATTGCAGACACTCCAATTTTGGCTGATCCGAACGGAAACACAAACACAATGGGCACGAGAACAAGAGTGCGAAGTGCGGACTGACGGCTTTTGAGGACCAGTTCAAACTACATCTGAGGCCATTGCTTGGAAACATGTGACTGATACTCACACTGTCAGAGATTTGATCAAGGCGAGGGTGCCCCGGCAGCCCTGCTGCGAGCGATTTGGTCCGAATCTATCTTCAAAATATTTGAAAGTCGATGAAGGATCATCTCTATCTCGTCGTGGTGCCGGTCTCTGAGACTTTTCTTCCTGGATCGGACCTGCTTTGCAAGACTGCGGCGGCCCAGAGCCGGCGTTCGACGCAGATCTGATGCGGAACGACCGAGAAACGACGAGAAACGAGAAGAAACGGCGGGAAACGAAGGGAAACAACGGGTCTGCAGGGAGGGCCCGAACGACCTTGATCGGGCCACTGGACACGAAGTCTGGCCGAAGGAGACCTGTTTACAGTTCCGCACCTGTTGATTGGCTGAGACGCTGGACCCTCGCACATCAAATTCGATCGCTGATTGGCTGTCAGTTGCTTCTCGCGTGTTGTCGTTTTCGTCTTCGCCACGCCCCTGTCCCCCCCCCTAAGTGTCGCAACAGTTGGGCTCCTTGCTCAAGCCCCGACAAAAGACGAGTAATGACTGCCCGCTTATAGCACGTCTATCGGTGCGCCATCCCGCCATCGCCAAAAAGCTCTCTGTTTGGCTCTTTGGGGATGGCGCGGAAGAGGCATCTCCATCGGCGGCTCGACGAACTCCCCCAAATATCAGGCATAAGTGTTCCGGTGCAAGATAAAGTACCAAGACCTTCGTCGCTGTCTCTTACAAGAGTGTGGAAGCCTCGCGTTCCAAGAGCGCAGCACGGGCCTTAGAGGCACCCCACCTGGCAAAGCGTCTGGGCACACCTCTGCCTGTCCCCCCTTCATTTCGCACACGGCACACAGTGCGGCAGCGCAGCTGGGTGCGG
>ENA-ORXR01004385-ORXR01004385.1-marine-metagenome-genome-assembly--contig:-NODE-4385-length-11844-cov-2.860457_pt1 | contig 11844 bp, 9 predicted proteins | sample MGYA00237866_ERZ511479 | MGnify/ENA metagenome assembly ERZ511479 | reverse complement strand
ACTCTTCGAATTTCGCTGCGAATTCTGTGTCATAGACCTCTTGGAAGATGTCTTTGAAACGTCCGTCGTACTTTTTTAAAATTGTATTTTTAGTAGACAGATAGACCGGCCATCTGCGCTGCGTGCCATAATTGAAAACCGCCCGTGCGAAATCGCGGATGGATTGGTCGAGATTATACATCCCCATCGCCACGCCGGCTTCCGGGAAATCAAAGACTTCGCGCTCGATCTTCTCGCCGTTTTCGCCTTCCCATGTCATCGTCAATTTACCGGCTGACGGGACGAGGAAGTCGGTGGCTTTATATTGGTCACCAAAAGCATGGCGGCCAATCACGATAGGCTGCGTCCAACCCGGGACGAGGCGTGGAACGTTGTTACAGATGATGGGTTCGCGAAATACTACGCCGCCGAGGATGTTTCGGATTGTGCCATTTGGCGAGCGCCACATTTTCTTAAGGTCAAATTCTTCAACGCGTTGCTCATCAGGCGTGATGGTCGCGCATTTGATCCCGACATTATGCTTTTTGATCGCATTGGCCGCATCAATCGTAATCTGGTCATCCGTGGCGTCGCGCGATTGGATGGACAAATCATAGTCCAGCAGGTCGATATCGAGATAGGGGTGGATGAGACGTTCTTTAATCATGTCCCACATGATGCGTGTCATTTCATCGCCATTCATATCGACGACGGGGTTGGTGACCTTGATTTTAGCCATGTTATCCTCATTAAGCGTGCAAGTTGAACGTTGGGCGCGGCCTAACATCTGTCAGTCATAAACGAAAGCCACGATTCATGGGCAAAGCTGTCAAGGACCAGTTAGGGCGCGTCATTGAACGTGATCAGTCTGCTCAACCTGCCGTCATTCTCGTGCGCCCGCAATTGGGTGAAAATATCGGCGCGGCGTGTCGGGGTATGTTGAACTTTGGCCTGACAGAACTGCGGCTTGTCGCGCCGCGCGATGGTTGGCCCAATCCGGCCGCAGATGCGATGGCGGCGGGCGCGGTTGAGCTCATTGAAAATGCCGAGCTCTTTGAGACGGTGGATGACGCCGTCGCCGATTTGTCTTTTGTCCTCGCGGCAACAGCTCGCCGCCGTGAATTGGAAATCCCAGTCATTGGGACGGATGTCGTTGGCAAGGAGATGCGGGCAAAAGTAGAGCAGGGCGTAGGTATCTTGTTTGGGCCTGAGAAAGCAGGGCTCACCAATGCAGATGTCGTCCTCGCCGATAAAATCCTGACCTATCCTGTCAATCCGGCGTTCCAATCGCTGAACCTTGCCCAAGCCGTGAACGTCTTCGCGTTCATTTGGGCGCAGAGCAGCGACATAAATGTGCCCGATATTTTTGATGATGTGCGCAGCGAGGTTGCCCCGCGTGAAGACTTAACGCGCTTGTTCGGGCATTTGGAAGAGGAGTTGGACAAAGCCGGCTTCTTTTTCCCCGCCGCCAAAAAACACCTCATGCAACAAAACATCCGCGCTCCGCTCACCCGCGCTCAAATGAGCGAGCAGGAAGTGCGGACCTTTCGCGGGATAATCAAAGCGCTTGCGAAGGGGCGAGGGAAGGCGCGGGGGGCTTAGATGGCAAGGCGGGGTGAACAGCCAAGCGCGGAAGCATGGGAAGCGCATATTCTGCATGTCGCCAATAAATATGCCGGGCGACAATTCAGTCATTGGTATTTCGAAAATTACCCTGCGGAGGCTAACCGTATTTATGAGGAATGGTTGACGGCCTCCGGGCTGGAAATTCGTCGGGGAAAGACTGTGGCTGACCTCGCCAATGAGCGGCGCCTATTCGGCGATCAACGTGCAAACTGGGCATCGCTGGTAAAAATTAAGAGCCAGCCTCTCGCATTTCTCGGGCAGGTTATAGTTCACGATGGTCCCCTAATTTTCTTCTCGGATGATCAGCTCTGCGCGATGGCGAAGCGCCTCATCAGCGCACGGGCGGGCCTTCAGGACATAGAAGGTTTTTTCGAAATGCTGAAACATCTGGATCGGCGGTCCAAATTCCTTTGGGCGGATCCGCTCTATGCGACGGACGCACAGACTTGGCTTGATCCGCTAATTCGGCTTTGGGATCGCCGGGGTCAATGGCGCCGTCCGGTCGAGGATTGGCGGCCCAAATCCCACAATCGGGAGCGTCAATTTGCGTCCCTCCTACGGCATCTTATGGCGGATTATGATGTCCCGTCTTTTATGGATGCGGTTTGGCTCCGAAACGATAGCGGCTCGGCCCGATACCGGGACGCTTGGGTGCATGTCGGGCGCGGCAAAAACATCCGGACCGTAAAAGCGCTCCCCATGAAGCTCTCTAAAAAAGCGGCGCATCAACTAGGCTCCGCCCCTGAGGAGCTGAGTTTTGAGCATGCGCTGAAATGGTCGCATATGCAGACTTTCAACCTGCGCCCGCGCGCAAGCGCCGCCATGCTGGGGTCGCGATGGGGCTCGGATTTCGAGGAGGCCACATTCTGGGACTCCGTCCTGCGTTTTCTCGCGTCGAACCCGATGATCTCTCCGGATAAGATTGGACCGCTGGTTGATTATATCTATGCGCAGAAATTTGAAGGTCCGGTCCTCCTCATCGACGGCGATGAGATTTTGCGGGATGATCCGCCGCATGCGGGCTTTTCTATGCGGGGCCGGGACGGTCAGGCTCTGCTGGATCAAATTGAGGATTGGCATCAGGAACTTGCCCGAACGGAAACCCGGCGCGGCAAGGGCCGCAAGGCCATGGACGGGATATATTGCAAGTCCGGCTGGACGCCACTGAGAGCTGTCGAAAAATTGAGCGAAGATGAGAAAGCCATCTGGCACGTTACCGAAATTCTGGCGGAAAGTGTTTTGCATGAGGAAGGCCGTAAAATGCGGCATTGCATCTACTCCTACCACCCGCGTGTAGTGGCGGGGCATTGTTCGGTCTGGTCGGTGCAAACTGTTCGTGAGGGCGGACCACAAGATGGCAGTCTGAAGCGTCATTTGACCGTCGAGGTTTCGTCCAATGGCCGTATCAACGAAGCCCGCGGGTTCGCCAATAAACTGCCTGAGGGGCGGGCGAAGTCGGTTTTGAAACAATGGGCGACACAGAACCGCTTATCCTTCGCGCCCTATGTTTTCCTCTAGTAGCTGTCTCAAATTTATTGCCATCTATGGCCGCACATACTTTGCCTGCGCCAAAGTGATCAGCAGTGCGATTTGTATCGCGACGTGACTGTCTTTATCTGTCCAGGTTTCCTCGAATGAATGCGCGCCTGCGCTTTTACCGCCGCGACTGATTGTGATGGCGGGGAGGCCTTTGGAGATAGGGATATTTGCATCCGTTGATGAGATAGCGAGTTTCGGTTCCAGATCAAAGCTGCTCATGGCGGCCAGGGCTTGCTGGACGAGGGGGCTGCCTGCATCCCCATTTGCAACGGGACGGTCGCCGACTTTTCTGACCTCGACGGTGATGGCTTCGCCCCGCGTTCGGGCTGCATTTTCTGCCGCGAGGCCGTCGATCATAGCCTGCTTAAAAACTGCGTCCATTTCATCAAGTTTTTCAACGTTGCCGGAGCGCATATCGACCTCCATCCAGCTTTCAAAAGGGATGGAGTTAATGGATGTTCCGCCGCCAATACGGCCAATGTTAAAACTCGTTTTGGGGCCTTCACTGGCGACTTTCGCGGCGCGCTCTGCGAATATGGTGGTTGCCCGTCCCAGAGCATGATGCGGATTGGCATCGCCGAAATCACCCCAGCTATGTCCGCCGGGGCCTTTAAATGTGACGCGGTAGCGGTAAGAGCCGACGCCGCCATAAACCAAACGGTCATCGCTGCCCCCGTCCACTGCGATGAAGCTGTCAATTTTTGGCGCGCCGTCACGGTAAAGATGTTTGATACCGCGAAGATCTCCCAAACCCTCTTCACCGATATTCCCGACAAACATTAAGTTATGTTCCGTTTTGATGTCATTTGCTTCCAGGGCTTTTATTAAGCTGAGTAGGACAATTACGCCGCGCGTATTATCGCCGATGCCGGGTGCGATATATGTGTCGCCTTCGCGCCGGACTGTAACGTCCGTTTCAATCGGAAAGACGGTGTCGATATGCGCGCCAAGTGCAATTGTCTTTTTGCCGCTCATGCCACGGCGCATCGCAATAACGTTCCCAACCTCGTCGATTTTTATATTGGTAAGACCTGCTTCACGTAACATTTTCGCTACGCGTTTTGCGCGCGTTTCTTCCCCAAAGGGCGGGGCAGGAATTTCGTTCAATTCCACCATATCCCGGTTATTCCTGTCGCGGTGGGATTTGATAGTTTCAAAAGCTGCGAGGATTTTCTTTTGAGTTTTCAGGATTGCGATTTCCTGTGTATAGATCCCGTCAATTAAAACAGGGGGCAGTGGGGCCGGTTTCCGATCTTTGGTGACAATCTGAGAGGGCGCCGGAGTTGCCGTCTCCTGAGGTGGTAACGCTTTGTCCGAGCACCCTGCGAGTATCGCGGCCGTGCCGATGAAAGTCAGGCCAAGGTGTTTAATTCGTATGGGCATGATGTTCGGTCCTAGTCCAGAGTTCATATTCACGGAGAGTTAAACCACACCCGCGCAGGCGTTGAAATATAATTCCCTGTAGCAAACCGCCTCGCCTCTACATTGCGGCCGCTTTACACGCGTCCCGAATTACGGCACGCCTTCGTCGTGACGTCACCTCTTCACATATCCCATGATATTTCCTTGGCGCAGCACGTCCTGCGGAACTGGCTGACAGGGCACGCCTAGACTCATCTTCTCCTGACGACCCAAAAATACCCTCTAGGATGAAGACCATGGACAGACAAAAATACGAAAACATCATGCGCGGTGCAGGTGACCTCGATTACGAGATTTACCTCAATACAAAACAGCTCCTGGCGTGCCAGCAAGAGCCTGACGAGCTTTGTAATCCGGACGAGCTTCAATTCATGATCGTGCATCAGGTGGAAGAGCTTTGGATGAAATTGATGGCGACGACGCTGCTCGACATCAATGATGAGATGCGGGCCGGGCGGACGTTGAAGGCGCTGACATTGTTTCGGCGCGTGCATATCTGTCAGGAAATGATGACCGCGCAGCTTGTCCTGCTTGAGACGATGTCACCAAAAGATTATCAGGAAATTCGGTTGAAGCTGGGCAATGGTAGCGGGCAGGAAAGCCCCGGCTTTCGCGTATTACTAAAAATGCCGGCTGACCTCTGGCAGACATATGAGGATGTCTATTTGGAAAGCGGAGCGCGCACGTTGGAACAAATCTATGACAGCGAATACTCCCACGACGAAGCCTATATGGCTGCCGAGGCCTATGCGGAATTTGACGAACAATTCCAAAAATTTCGCAACGCACATATGCAGCTCATCTACCGGTCTATCGGGGTCGCGGCCAATTCTTTGAAGGGCCGTCCCGTTGAAATTTTGAATGAGGGTTTGCGGCAGAAGTTCTTTCCGGCGCTGTGGCAAGCCCGCGCAGAAATGACGGATCGCTGGGGCGGCACTTACGGAAAAAAACGCGACAAGCTGCCCAAAGATGCGTGAGAATTTCCACGTAGCTGAGAATTATTTTCTCTCGCATAGCGTAGGCTGTCTGCCGAAAGTGAGTCCTGACGCCTTGCAGTCGGGCTTGTTTGGACCGTGGAGAACGGGCGAAAATTGGACGCTCTGGATGGACGAATTGGAAATGTTTCGCCAAGGTCTTGCGCGGCTTTTGGCGGTCAATGCCTCAAATATTTGCCCTCAGGTCAATATCTCCAGCGCTTTAACGAAGATATTTTTTAGCCTGCCCAAACCGGACGGGCGGGATATTGTTTTACTCTCGAAAATGGACTTTCCGACCATTGGATTTGTGGCGCAGCAGGCCGAGCGTTTTGGTTATCAATTGCAATTCATTGACGGCGACCCGTCGAACTACGAGTTTTGGGATGATGCCATAACAGAGAATGTTGCTTTCGTCTTGGTCACCCATGCTCTGTCGAACACATCGCACATCCTTCCCGTAGGAGACATCTGCGCAAAAGCGAGAGCCGTTGGCGCCGTCTCGGTCGTTGATGTCGCGCAGTCGCTTGGGGCTGTGCCTGTGGAACTGGACATGTGGACGCCGGATTTTGTCATTGGGACAGGGGTGAAGTTTTTGTGTTTTGGGCCCGGCGCCTGTTTCCTTTACGCGTCCGACACTATGCTCGCCAAATGCCGACCCATGGATGTGGGTTGGTTTTCTCATGAGAACCCGTTTGAGATGGATATTCAGAGCTTTCGATACGCCCCTGACGCAATGCGGTTTTTCGGTGGTACGCCATCCCCCGCGCCATATGTTCTGGCGAATGCGGCCTTGCGTTTATGGGACGAAATCGGTGTAGGCACTGCTCATATTCGCATTCAGGAACATTTGTCCGAGCTCCATAGCCATCTTCCCGCCGGGGCCGCGGTTTCACCTTTAGAGAAAGCCATGAGAGGGGCGAACCTCGTTCTGGCAAATCGTTTCGGTGATAAAGTTCGGGGCGATTTAGTCGCCGCGAATATTAAATTTGATCAGCGCGAGCAAGGCTATCGCTTCTCCGTCCACGGCTATACGAGCGCGGCAGACATTGGAAATCTCGCCGAGATATTCTCCCGCCTAAAGTGATGAGTTTGTGAGGGGATATGCGCAATCGAAATGACCTTCTTTCTCTCGATGATGATGCAGTGATGCGGCTCTGTCGTCAGGAGACCTACCGCGCTTCCGGCCCCGGAGGACAGCATCGCAATACGACGGATTCAGCCGTTCGCCTCACTGTGCTCAGCGGCGCTGTCGTCGCATCCTGCTCGGATCATCGTTCTCAGCATCGAAACCGCGCTGAGGCTCTGCGGCGCTTACGCAACGCCCTCGCAATAGAGGTCCGCTTGCCCGTCTCGCCCGGGAAGGATTCGCAAATCTGGCAGGGCTCGTGGAAACTCGGCCGCAAAGATCGCCGCTATGCTGAGTTTCTTGCGCATGTGCTTGACGTCATGGCGCAGAATGAATGGGCCGTCGGCCATAGCGCCGAAGCGCTGGGCATCTCAACAGGGAAATTGGTGCGCGTTTTGGCGCATGATCCCTCTGCGTGGAACGCCGTCAATCAGGCGCGCGCGAAATTTGGTTTGGTTAACCTGCGGCGGCCGTGAACGGTCTCGGACGTCCGCGCCTCCATCCAGCCGCGCTCTTAAAAGAGACGTCTGGAATGAGGTTCAAGGTCGGAGGACAAATCGAAACAAATTGCCCCATTCTCCATAATCGGATGATGATCCAGACTGCTGGAAATTGGCGGTGTGTCCGTCGATGTTGAAAGACTGAAAATAGCTGTTCGCGGAATCTCTAAGCCAAAATTTCCCGAAACCCAATAGGTCACCAATATGGGTTCAAATTTGTTATCAGCCCCATCGGAACACAGGCTTTCGCAGATTTTGACGACGGTTCCATCAAACGAAACGCCGTCCGGCGGTCCGGACGCCAGTTTGATATCTTCAATAGAAAGTTCTGAACCAAAATTGGTCCTAGAGTGTAATGACATTGCGCCCCCGCATATGATTTACACTTGCGCCCGCAAGTTTATGGAGTTTGACCATAAGCTGGGAAGTTCATGAAAAGCAATGGATTTTTTAAAGTGCCGTTTGAACATGTAATTCCAAAGCGGCCGGGGCGCTAAACTGATGTGATAGGAAAGCAGCTTTCGCCTCCTTTCCGCGCATGTTACGCCCCGCGAAGATGACCGACTCCGCACCCTCCACATTCGAAATTTTCCTCGTGACACTCCCCGGATTGGAAGCGTTTCTACTCGCCGAAGCGCGAGAGCAGGGGTTCAAGAAACCTCAAGCGATCTCTGGCGGCGTGCTTGTGCAAGGCGGGTGGAGCGAGGTCTGGCGCGCCAATTTGGTCCTGCGCGGCGCGTCCAAAGTCTTGGCGAGGATCGGCGAATTTCGCGCGCATCATCTGGCGCAATTAGACAAACACGCCCGCAATTTTCCTTGGGCGGAGTTCCTTGCACCCGGCCATTCCGTCAAAGTCGAAGTCAGCACAAACCGCAAGAGCGAGATTTACCACAGCGGCGCGGCAGAGCAGCGGTTCGAGCGCGCCATATCCGAAACATTCGGTGCGCGCATTGCCGAGCGTTTAGAAGACACGGATATCCTCATCAAAGTCCGTATCGCGCGTAACCTTGTGATCATCTCGTTGGAAACTTCCGGCACGGCGCTGCATAAACGCGGCTACAAGCAAGCCATGGGCAAGGCTCCAATGCGTGAGACCATCGCCGCCATGACGCTGCGGGCGTGCGGCTATAAGCGCAAAGAACCATTGCTGGACCCAATGTGTGGGTCAGGGACCTATGTGATTGAAGCCGCCGAAATGGCGGGCAATCTGATGGCCGGGCGCGAGCGCAGTTTCGCGTTCGAAAAACTGGTCAGCTATGACGCCGCCGCCGTGAAAAAGATGAAGGATGACTGGTTCACGCGCACGCCGCCGGCGCATTTTCACGGCTTTGATAAAAATGTGAGCGTCATAGACTCCGCCAAGGCGAATGCTGCGCGGGCAGGGGTCGGCGAGGCCTGTAATTTCACGGCTCAGCCGCTCTCTAAATTGCAAGCTCCGGCAGGCCCGCCCGGTCTCGTCATAGTCAACCCACCTTACGGCGAGCGTATCGGGAATAAGAAAGAGCTCCTCGGTCTCTACCGAGAATTTGGCGATGTCATGCAGGCACGGTTCACGGGCTGGCGTGTCGGATTGGTCACATCAGATGACGCCCTTGCAAAGTCAACGAAACTCCCTTGGTCTAAAACCAGCGCCCCCATCCCGCATGGCGGATTGAAGATAAAACTTTATCAGACCGAGGCGTTGTAGCGGCTACTCCGCCCTGAATTTAATGTCAGTCCTGATAAGCCGTATGATTTTCAGACGCATAGGGCACTTAAATCCCACCGGACCAAAACCACATTTCTCTATACGTCGCGCGCTTGTTCCGTCATGAACAGAGCAACCGGTATTCGGGTAAAACGCCGCGCAAAGCTTCAACGGGACGGTATCATGCACTTCAAAACGTTTTTTCTAGTCACGGCCCTAAGTGGTTTTATATTCTCCGGCTGCCAACAACAGACGGAAACAAGTGAAACCAATTCTCCGCCCCCCGTTCCGGAAACTGTTGCGGTAACGCCGCCGATAAGCACGACGCCAATTATTCTTCCCGGCGCCCCCGGACAATCCTCCCAAACTTTGGCCGCATCCGAAGCCATCAAAGTCGCCAATAATAGCTATTCGCCCGATGATGTGTCCTTCATGCAAAATATGATCCCGCATCATGCGCAGGCCGTGGAGATGGCTAACCTTGTGGCGGAGCGCACAAATCAGCCTGATGTCACCGAGCTGGCAGGCCGCATCAAGGCGTCTCAGGCTGACGAGATCAAATTCATGGAAGATTGGCTGACCGAAAGAGACGAAGACCTCGCTATGAAAGGACACGCACATCACGGCGGGCATCACCAAATGGCGGGAATGGCGACGCCGGAGCAAATGAAGCAATTGGCCGAATCCGAAGGCACGGATTTTGACGCCTTATTTCTACGCCTGATGATTACCCATCATGAAGGGGCGTTGACCATGGTCGAAGACCTAACGGATCAACCGGGGTCCGCATATGATCCTGTCCTCTATGATTTTACCAATGATATTGTGAATGATCAGAAGTCCGAAATTGAACAAATGAGCGCCATCTTGGGGTCTTTGTCTTCCGACCCACGGGCGACGCTGACCGCCGGATTCACAGATGCAGGGGAGGCAATACTGCATTTGAAGCATGTTGCGACGCTTCCCAAACCGGCCGGGTTTTTTGACCCAAAAAATCCATCGGGCCTACCGCCCATCAAGCCCAAAAAGGAAGATGCAGAAAAAACAGAAACTGCAGATGAGGGACAAAGCCTTGATGATACAGAATGGAGTGATCGGTCGCCGCTTTTGAGTTTTTCGAATACGGATATGGCGTTCCAAGACGACGTTATGGTCGCGGGCAGCTATCACGGATTCAACATCTATAAGCTTCAAGAAGAGGGTAGCCCGAAGCTCTATAGCTCGGTGGTCTGTCCGGGCGGACAAGGCGATGTCTCTATCGTTGGCGATCTGTTGATCATGTCTGTCGAGCAAACGCGCGGCCGTGTGGATTGCGGGCTGCAGGGTATCTCCGAAGATGTCAGCGCGGACCGGTTCAGAGGGATTCGTATTTTTGATATCAGTGATTTGGCGAAACCCGTGCAAGTCGGTCAGGTCCAAACCTGCCGGGGGTCGCATACCCATTCTGTTGTCACCCAAGACGCTACAAAGCTCATTGTCTATAATTCGGGGACGTCCTCCATTCGGGAAGACGCGGAACTCGCGGGTTGTATCGGCAGAATTCCCGGGGATGATCGTACGGCGCTTTTCCGGATTGATGTCATCGAAATTCCGCTCGCGGACCCCTCAAAGTCGCGTATCATTGATAGCCCTACCGTTTTCGCCGATAAGGCGACGGGCCGTTTGGCAGGGCTGTGGCAAGGCGGAGATCATGGAGACGATACCCAAGACACGCGCCAAACCGATCATTGTCACGACATCACGGTTTTCCCGGAAGCCAAAATCGCCGCCGGCGCCTGTTCAGGCAATGGCATAATTTTTGACATTTCCGATCCGCTGAAACCCAAACGCATAGACGAAGTCGTTTCTACAAAGTTTGCCTATTGGCATTCGGCCACCTTTAACAATGACGGCACGAAAGTCATCTTCACCGATGAATGGGGCGGCGGCAGTCGTCCGCGTTGCCGTGTCTATGACCCGAAAGACTGGGGCGCGAATGCGATCTACGACATCAAAGACCGTCAGTTGGAATTTAAGGGGTATTACAAGTTACCGGCTCCGCAAACAGACGCCGAAAACTGCGTCGCGCATAACGGATCAATTATCCCCGTTCCGGGCCGCGATATTTTTGCACAGGCTTGGTATCAAGGCGGTCTATCCGTCATTGATTATACGGATTCCGCCAACCCCGTTGAGATCGCCTATTTTGACCGCGGACCCGTCCACAAAGACAAATTAGTGTTGGGTGGTTATTGGTCGACCTACTGGTATGACGGAAAAATATACGGCACTGAAATCGCACGCGGGCTTGATGTCTTTGCGCTGGAGCCGAGCGAATTTCTGAGCGCAAATGAAATCGCTGCGGCAGCAATCGCTGATCAAGGAAAGACGTTTAACCCGCAACAGCAATTGCCGGTCACATGGCCTGCAGAGCCTGTCATTGCCAAAGCCTATATGGATCAACTGCAACGCAGTGACGGGATGACGGCTGAAGCCGCGACGGAATTGACCCGCGCGCTTGATCTTGCCGAGGTTCGTTTGCAGAAGAGCGAAAGCGACGCGGAGCTTTCAAATGACCTAAGGGCTCTGTCAAAAAACATAGATCATAACGCGCTGTCCAAGGCCGTTTCAGATATTGCGGCAAGGTTGCAGTAGTTAGGTATTGACCTTCGGCTATGGGGTTGAGGGTCACCTCTGAGGGGGCGTAGGTTTCGCATATTGCGAAGGTTTTTAAACTCCATCCCGCTTTAGGAAAATTTAAAGCCATTTAAATTCAATGTCTTGCACCTATTTCAAAGAGAATAATCCACGATTTGGAACGGTGTGATAAAGTGGGGCGTTCTTTCAGACAATGGACAGGTAGACGTCATCTGCTGTTTGAAAGACGGTGGGTCTGAGCATCCGATGGTGACACATCGGACTGTGCCGGGATTTTAGGAACGAGAGCCGACCAGTAGTTCCAAGTGGGCTAACTCTGGGGTTTATGACTGGCCGTTTCTTCAAAAACCA
>ENA-ORXR01004384-ORXR01004384.1-marine-metagenome-genome-assembly--contig:-NODE-4384-length-11848-cov-3.454422_pt1 | contig 11848 bp, 11 predicted proteins | sample MGYA00237866_ERZ511479 | MGnify/ENA metagenome assembly ERZ511479 | reverse complement strand
AATTCTGGCTGATGCCTATAATCGCGACCCGGAATTTTACAAATTTTACCGCTCAATGGAAGCTTACAAGAAGTCTATGAAAGAGGGCACGACGTACGTCATTTCTCCGGATAGTGACTTTCTGTCTTACATGAATAACCAAGGCGGCGCGCGCCGCTAATCATTTCAGTGAGGTCACAATTTTGCCTCACGAAAAATTAAGTTGCGTCTAGCCGCCCCATGGGCAGGCTGGACGTCTATATATTTAAGGATGAGACAATGAAATTACTGCGCGCCGCACTCCTCGGAACAGCCCTCACATTTTCCGGCATGGCCATGATGGCGCCTGTCGCAAGCGCGCAAGTTGACCGCCCTGTTAGTTTTGTTGAATTAGCCGAGCGTCTCTCTCCGGCTGTCGTGAATATTTCAACGTCCCAAAATATCGAAGCCAATGTGGAAATGCCGGAGTTTCCGGATGGGTCACCTCTGGAGCGTTTCAATGACTTCTTTGGAAATGGCGAAGGCCGCATCGCATCCTCGCTCGGTTCCGGCTTTGTTGTTGATGCCGAGGGGACAATTTTAACCAACAACCACGTTATCGAAGATGCGGATGTGATTGAGGTCACTTTTCCTGATGGGGAAACCTTTACAGCTAAATTAATTGGGCGCGACCCGAAAACAGACGTTGCCGTACTTAAAATCGAGGCCGGACGCGATTTGCCCTATGTTGAAATGGCCGATAGTGACGACGTCAAAGTCGGTGAGTGGGTCATGGCCATCGGTAATCCGTTTGGCTATGCAGGCACGGTCACTGTCGGTATCGTTTCTGCGCGCAACCGCAATATCGGCAATAATGCATTTGATGACTTTATTCAAAGCGATGTGGCGATTAATAAAGGTAATTCAGGCGGCCCGCTATTTAATATGGACGGTCAGGTCGTTGGAATGAACACGGCGATTATATCGCCAACAGGCGGCTCGATTGGTCTGTCCTTTACAACGCCGTCTAACATTGTGTCTCAGGTTGCTGGTCAGTTGGAGAATTTTGGCGAGACGCGCCGCGGTTACATGGGAATAAATGTTCAGGCCGTAACCAGAGATATCGCCGAAGCCTATAAATTGGATGACGCAAAAGGGGCGCTCGTAAAACGCGTCGATAAAGACGGCCCGGCGGGTGAGGCAGGCCTTAAGGTCGGCGATATTATCCTGTCCTATGACGGTGAGACGCTGGATAAATCCTCAGACATTTTCCTCAAGGTCGCAGATACGAAAATTGATAGCACAGTCAAAGTGCGCTATGTGCGTAAGGGCAAAAAAGCGGCGATGACGGATGTGACGATCACGCTTCTCGAAGAAGAAAAACCCTCTCTTCCGGATGGCGAAGTCCAGTCCGGTAAAGTCGTCGCGATGGGCGTTGCCGCCGAAGCCCTTACGCCTGCGCTGCGCCGCAAATATCGTATTCCAGGCAGCGTGAACGGCGTGCTTGTTACCCGCATCAAGAGCAGCTCCGGAGCGTCCGGCAAGCTGCGCGTTGGTGATGTTGTGTCGCAAGTTGAATATGAAGATGTCAAAGATGTTGAGGACTTTAAGAAAAAAGTCGAAACGGCCTCCGAAGCCGGCCTGCCGATTATGGTTCTTGTCAACCGCGGCGGTTATCCCGTGATATATTCTATTCGCGGCAGTAGTTAAGCGGTTAAGTCGAGGTGATAGAAGCGGTTAAACTCTGATACGGGATAGTCGCCAAAAGGGTCACCTTGTTTAAAGCCATATTTCACATACAGATTGATCGCTGCGTTGAAGGCCGCGCCTGAGCCTGTCTCTAAGCTAAGCTTTGAGTATCCACGATCGCTCGCACTTTGTATGATATGCTCTAATATAGCCTGTCCGGCGCCTTGGCGCGCAAAGCCGGGATGAACGCGCATTGATTTAATTTCGCCTTGAATGTCGCTTACTGATTTAAGCGCGCCAATCGCGGCGAGGTCGCTATGCTTGCGGGCGCTAAACATCGTAATTTCAGGGATCCTTAGTCCCGAGAGATCTAGGCCGCAGACATTTTCAGGCGGCGAATTGGCGTGCATGCCGGACATATGAAGCGCAATCAGGCTCTGAATATCCGCTCTATCCAGATCGGCTTCGCAAATATCAAAAGGCTTAGTCATTCACAAATTCTGCGTCAGTAAAGCCCTGAAAATAGAGCGCTGTTGTCAGGTCTGTGTGATTGATCGCGCAATGGGCGGCGGCGGCCACAGCAGGTTTTGCGTCATAAGCAATGCCTAATCCAGCGGCGGTGATCATGGCTAAATCATTTGCGCCGTCTCCTATGGCGATGGCGGCCATTGGCCCGCCAATATCTGCGCTATGGGATTCTAGTGCGGCCTTTTTTGCCTCACGGCCAAGTATGGGCATTTGCACAATGCCGGTCAGCGCTTTGCCATCGTCCAGCAATATATTGGCTTGGTGATGGGCAAAGCCTGCGGCCTTGGCCACGCGCTGCGAGAAGAATGTAAAGCCGCCGGAGACGATGACCGTTTTCGCGCCGTGCGCCGCCATTGTGCGTGCAAGAATACGCGCGCCGGGATTAAGGGTGATACGTTTGTCAAAACAGGTCTGAAGTGTGTCCAGTGGCAGCTCTTTGAGCAGGCCAACCCGCTCTGTTAAGGCGTCTTCAAAATCCAGTTCCCCGCGCATGGCGCGCTCTGTAATTCCGGCCACATAGTCACCAACACCCGCAAAATCCGCGAGCTCGTCAATACATTCCTGCCCGATCAGCGTACTGTCCATATCACATATAAGGAGAGTCTTGCGGCGTGGTTCTGATATGGGGCGTACAGCAATATCTGCGCGCAAATCCAGCGCGGCCAAGTCATCCAGCACGGCGCGCTGATAGTTTGCGCTGCCCATATCTGTGGTGATAAGGACTTCAAATGCTTTGCCTTCGGACAGGATGCGATAATCACTTACAGCGCTTGCGCGTTTGAGCGCCACAGCTTCAAGCTCGAAAAAAGCGCGCTCTTCACAGGCGGGTAAAACCGCAACCAGATTATAGCTTTTTGATGTGGTCACGTCTAAACCTCGCCTATGTCAGGGACAGATAAAATTTCATTTTGTATTGCAGGCCCAACCGCAAGCGGCAAGAGCGCGGCGGCAGTTCGCCTTGCCAAAGCTGTGGGCGGAGAGATTATCAATGCCGACTCGATGCAGGTTTATACTGATCTGCATATCATAAGTGCGCGGCCGGATAAGGCCGAGATGGGCCGCGTCCCGCATCATTTATTTGGCCATATAGATGGATCGGAGCGCCATAATGTCGGGGCTTGGCTGGAAGAAGCTGTCGCGGTTGCCGAAGATATTCGTGCGCGCGGCCTGCACCCGATTTTTATTGGAGGAACAGGGCTATATTTTAAGGCGCTTACCGTGGGGCTCGCGCAAATCCCGGAGCCCGGAGAGGTGGCGCGCGATGAGGCAGAGCATATTTTAAACACGCGCGGCATTGCAGAACTGCGACGGCGCGCCGAATATCTTGACCCCGAGGCGAGCGCCCGCGTCCTTGGGGATGATCCCCAGCGCCTGGGGCGCATTGTCAGCGTGGCGATGGGGACCGGAAATCCCTTATCGGCCTGGCAGGCGCAGACTTATCCGGCTTTGGCCGAGGGTGAATGGTTGGGCGCTTTGCTCATGCCTGAGCGGCAACAGCTTTATGGCCGTATCAATGACCGATTTGAGGTGATGGCTCAGAGCGGCGGACAGGACGAGGCGAGAGCGCTTGCCGCGCGCGGTCTGGATAAAAGCCTGCCGGTTATGAAAGCCATTGGCGTTCCGGAACTGATCGCGTCGACACACGCCCAAACAGCTGCGGATAGAGCTGCCGCGATTGACTTGGCCAAGCAACAAACGCGCCGCTTCGCCAAGCGCCAAATGACTTGGTTTCGAAACCAAACGCCAAATTGGCCAAAATTTGAGACCGAGGATAAATTAATCAGCCATTGGGCAAAGTTTGCGCAGGATTCTGTTTGACGTATCCTCTAAGGTGAATTATTGCGTATATGTTCCTTAATTGGAACAGTCATGCGTAAACTCTTAGTCTCAGTTGGGGCGGGCCGCTATATGCGGCTCTTTTTTTGCCTTGAAATAACTTCACTTGGCGGGTCTCTCAAAGCAGACTAAGTCACCTATATGAGTTCTGAACCCAAGCCGCATTCCGATCATGGATTTAAACCTGCCCTGATGTTAATTCTGGGCGTTATTGGCGTTGTTGCGGCGCTGCTCGTCGCGCGTCAAATCTTTGGGGTGTCAGAAGCGGATGTCAAAGAGATGCTCTCTTCACTGTCGGGTTCGCCTTGGGCTCTGCCGATGGTCATTATGCTCTTTACCGTCGCGGCAATGATTGGCGTGCCGCAATGGCTTTTAATCGGCGCGGCTGTTTTCGCCTTTGGCCCCGTATATGGCGCGGCCTATAGCTGGCTGGCCACAATGGTATCGGCCTGCGTCGATTTTGCCCTGGGCAGATTACTGGGAGAGAAGCGTTTAGCGCGGCTGCGAACGCAATGGGTGCAGCGCTTTGTGACGCGCATCAAAAGCAACGGATTTTGGGTCAGCTTCGGCGTGCGCCTTGTTCCCAGTGGGCCATTTATTTTAGTCAATATGGCCGCAGGTATGTCGGGGATGAAGTTTAGAAACTTCCTCGCAGGAACAGGGCTGGGCATTATTCCGAAAATTGCAGCTATCGCTTTTCTTGGCCAAAGCTTGATGGCGGCGCTGTCAGGTGACCCGCTTCGGATCGCGCTTGCTTTTGGTGGTTTTTTAGCTGTGGTTATCGCCGGATATTTTCTAGCGCGAAGCCGTTATGCGAAACGGGCTACAATCTCAAAAAAATAGGCTTAAATTCGGTCTTAATACAGCCTGATACTTGCGTTTTTTTTTATAAGACCGATAAGAGTTTTTTGCCAGTATTATGACGAATCGTCTCACAGACCGTGTGAGGCTGCAATTTAAACCAAATCACTGGCATGTGGCACGACTGAGCTAACGGGAATTTATATGCTCTCTAATCTTTTTGGACTATTGTCTGCAGATATCGGAATTGATCTTGGGACAGCAAATACGCTTGTCTATGTAAAGGGACGCGGCGTCGTTTTGAATGAGCCTTCCGTGGTATCCTTCTCGATGAAAAATGGCCGCAAGGTCCCTCAAGCTTACGGTCATGAAGCTAAAATGATGCTAGGCCGAACGCCGGGAAATATCGAAGCTGTGCGCCCCATGAAAGATGGCGTTATCGCAGACTTTGAAGTCGCTGAGTTGATGATTAAACATTTCATCCAGAAAGTTCATAACCGCCGCAATCTGGTTCATCCGCAGGTCGTCATCTGCGTGCCCTCCGGCGCGACAGCCGTTGAGCGCCGCGCTATTCATGACAGCGCAAAAGCGGCCGGCGCGCGCAATGTTTATCTTATCCCTGAACCGACAGCTGCTGCGCTGGGGGCGGGGCTTCCTATCCACGAGCCCGCCGGCTCTATGGTTGTCGATATTGGCGGGGGCACAACTGAGGTAGCGGTGCTGTCTCTGGACGGCGTTGTATATTCACGCAGCGTTCGCGTCGGCGGTGACAAGATGGATGATGCGATCATTCAATATGTCCGCCGCACGACTAATTTACTGCTCGGCGAAATGAGCGCTGAGCGGGTTAAAAAAGAAATCGGCTCTGCGACCATGCCCGACGATAATGAAGGCATGACGGTTACGATCAAAGGCCGGGATTTGATGAACGGCGTTCCGCGCGAGATCCGCGTTACCGAAGCTATGATCGCAGAAAGCCTTGCTGAGCCTGTTGAACAAATCGTAGAAGCTGTGAAAAATGCCCTCGAAGCGACGCCGCCGGAACTGGCCGCAGATATTGTCGATAAAGGTATCATGCTGACCGGGGGCGGCGCATTGCTACGTAATCTCGATACAGAGCTTCGCAACCGCACAGGTCTTCCCGTGTCTATCGCCGAAGACCCGCTATTCTGCGTTGTGGCGGGCTGCGGCGCCGTTGTTGAAAATCTGAAAAAATGGAAGGGCGCGCTGTCTGCTGGAATGTAACGTCCACGATATAGCAGAACGCAGCGCAGCTCGGCGCTATGGCTCGATATGACAGCGATCCATCCTCCCGAACAGGGAAACGCCTCGCGCGGCGAATTGCGCCGCTGGCCATACTCATCGCCCTTATTCTTTTTCTCTTGGGGCTGAACGGACGCAAGCCGTTAGAGGGCGCGCGTAAGCCTGCTGAAACTTTGACCGCGAAAATTTTGAATATCGTCAACATGCCCGTACGCGGGGGGGAAAAACTCGTCTCAGATATTGGCGATCATTTCGATACCGTCGACAAATACCGCGAGGCCGAAGCCGAGACGGCACGGCTACGCGTGATCGAGCAGGAGTATATTGCGGCAAAGGGCGAGATTGAATATTTAAAAAACCTCTTCGGAACGCAAATCGAAACGGACCTTTACACATCCCGCATAGGCGTGCGTGCTGTGAGTGAGCGAAATGGCCCATTTGTTTATTCTGCCCTTATTAATGCGGGAACGAAACGCGGCGTGAAAAAAGGCCAAGCCGTTTTGACCGCAGAAGGCATGTATGGCCATGTCATACGCGCCGGAGGCGGATCAGCCCGCGTCCTATCTATTCGGGATTTAAACAGTCGCGTGCCGATTATGAATCTTCGCAGCCGCTCTCGCGCGATCATGCAGGGCAATAGCAGCGGGGCTCCGACGCTTAAATTTGTCGGCGATGGGGATTGGATCGCAGGTGATGAGATCGTAACCAGCGGGGATGACGGCATCTTACCGCGCGGCCTGCCGATCGGACAAGTCAGCGGAGCCGCTCCGGATAAATTGCGCGTCACATTAAATGTAAAAGAGGCAATCGATTGGATGTGGGTTCAGCCTTTCACCCCTATCGCGTCGCCAGAAGAGGGCGTGTCAGTGGACCTTGAGGCGGCCGGGCCTGAGCAGGCTCAGCCATGATAGCCGGCGCGCGCATTAGCCTGATGCAGGCCTACTCATATGCCTTGCAAGGTCTGGCAATTGGCCTCTGTCTGGTTATCCTCGCGGGAGTTGATTTCAAGTTTCCGGGTGGAGTTATCAGTGCGATTTTCATTCCTGCGGGCGCTATATATTTATGGCCTTACCGCGCAGATTACGGCTTATCCGTTATCTGCGCGATGGTGATCGGTTTGTATCAGGATTTGGCTCTGGGCGGCCCGCTTGGGCTGTTCGCGCTTAGTTATGCCGTGCTCTATGCCCTGACCAATCCGGCACATCAAATGATGCCAAAACGAAAGAGCGCCAATTTGGCGATCTTTGTGCTGTGGGTTTTAGGTCTTATCGCACTTACGGGAGTGTTGAGTGCCATCTCGCTTGGGCATTTTCCAAATTTTATGTCCTTGGTTTTATCCGGAGTATTGAGTGTCGTGATGTTTTGCGGGCTTATCGTGATCCGAGATTATTTTAAGGCGACCCTGTCTCTTCCGGATATGCGCAGGTCACGGCAATGAGTGAGCGCAGCGATTTAGACAGAGAGTTTTCCCGCCGCTCCGTCATTTTGGGCATTGGCGGGCTTAGCCTGTTTGGAGTATTCGGGGCGCGGCTTCATCATTTACAGGTTAAAAAAGGCGCAGACTATCGAACGCTGTCTGAAAACAATCAATTCAATTTTCAAATTGTAGTTCCGGATCGCGGCCGTATTCTGGACCGCAATGGTAAGCCTTTGGCGACGAACCGTCTGGACTACCGCGTTGTGATGATTCCGGAGCGCGTCGAAGACATCGATCTAACCTTGGCCCAGATTGGCCGGCATGTCACGATAAGCGAAGCGCAAACAGCCCGCATTAAACGCGATATTAAACGCAACCGAAGTTTCACGCCTATCCTCATTGAAGACCATTTATCATGGGAGCAATTTGCGGCGCTTAATCTTGATTTGCCCGAACTGCCGGGCGTAATCCCGCAATCCGGCCAGACGCGCCAATATCCGGCCAGCGGCGAGTTTTCACATCTTATCGGATATGTTGGAAAGCCGGGTCAGGCCGCGCTGGATGAAGATAAAAGCCCGCTATTACGTCAGCCAACATTCCAAATCGGAAAGACAGGCGTTGAAGCCAATGAGGATAAACGTCTTCGCGGAAGTAGCGGGCGACTAAAAGTTGAGGTAAATGCCCTGGGGCGGGTTGTAAGAGAATTTCCGAGCGATTCTGATGCCGCAAAAACAGGCGAAGACGTCTCTTTGACAATTGACGCAAAGCTTCAGAGCGAAACCGCAAAAGCCTTTGGCGATGAGTCCGGCGGGGCGGTTGTCATGGACGTTATAACGGGCGAGCTTCGCGTCTTGCTCTCTATGCCAACATTTGACGCTAACCTATTTGTCAGCGGCCTCACGCAGGCCGATATGGACAAAATGAATTCGGATGAAAAACGTCCGCAATTTAACAAGGTCATCGGCGGCGGCTATCCACCCGCTTCAACCTTGAAAATGGTCGTGGCCATGGCGGGGCTGGAGGCCGGTCTTATTGCGCCGCAAGAAACGATTATGTGCACGGGCAAGACTGACCTTGGCCGGCGTACCTTCCATTGCTGGAAGCGTAGGGGGCACGGCCAGATGAATTTGCACGAGGCGATTAAAAATAGCTGTGACACATATTTCTATAAAATGATTGAGCGCATTGGTATTGACCGCGTTAAATCCATGGGTCTTCGCATGGGACTCGGCCAGGTTTTTGACATTGGCATATCGGGTCAAACTCCGGGACTTTTGCCAGATGATGCGTGGAAACGCGCCCGCCTTAATGATGCGTGGCGCACAGGGGACAGCTATAATGCGTCGATCGGGCAGGGCTTCGTTCTGGCGACGCCGCTGCAACTCGCCGTAATGGCCGCCCGGATAGCCAATGGGAGCCAAGCCGTTACGCCGCATATTGTCATCGGCGAAGATGCTCCTAATTTTGCGCAACTGGACGTCAATTTAGATCATTTAAAAATTGTTCAGCACGCCATGTTCGGCGTGTGCGAAGAGCCCGGGGGAACAGCATATAAACCCGGCGCGCTTGGATTTGATGGTGTTCAGATGGCCGGTAAAACAGGCACGGGTCAGGTAAGAGGTATCTCGGCTGCAGAGCGCGCTGTGCGCGTTCGCCGCAATGAAGAACTCCCGTGGAAATATCGCGACCATTCAATTTTTGTGGGCTATGCGCCTTATGATAATCCGCGATTTGCTGCGAGCTGCCTTGTTGAACATGGCGGATCGGGAGCGCGTAAAGCGGCCGAGATGGTACGCGGCATGCTGCGCGGCGCGCTTGCCTCCGATGGCTTTGCTCAGCGCAGCGATGACGCCGCGCCGGAGAAGCTCTGATGGTGATGCAAATTGCATCCAGCCGTAGAGGCGGCGGCCTAGGCGCAAAGCTTTTCGAGATCGATTGGCTTTTGCCCATGCTAATCTTTGTGATTGGCCTGATCGGCGTAGCGATGATTTATTCATCCACCAAAGGGGTATGGGGCGCGGGCGCAACGCAGCATCTTACGCGCTTATTTATCGGTAGCGTGCTTATGATTATAATTGCCGTAACGGATTTCAGGCTCTGGTTCGGTTTAGCCTATCCCGCTTATCTGGCTGCGCTGCTTCTGCTTGTGTTGGTGGAATTTTTTGGCGTGTCCGTAAATGGCTCTCAGCGCTGGCTTAACTTATATGTGACCCGCATTCAGCCTTCGGAAATTATGAAGCTTGCCGTGGTTCTGGCGCTTGCGCGATATTACCATGATTTGCCCGATTGGCGGGTATCAAAACCGCTGGGGATAATTGGGGCTTTAATTATCATCATGCTGCCGGCGGCGCTCGTGTTGCGCCAGCCTGACCTGGGGACAACATTACTCATCATTGCGCCCGGTCTGATCATTTTATTTTTAGCCGGCGTAAAATGGCGTATCATCGGCACGGGCTTTGTTGCAGCGGCTATTGCTGTTCCGCTATTTTACCGATTTGGACTTAAAGATTATCAGCGAGAACGTATTTGGACATTTTTAGACCCATCGCGTGATCCGTCAGGGGCTGGCTATCATATCACCCAGTCAAAAATTGCGCTGGGCTCGGGCGGCGTGAACGGCAAAGGGTTTATGAATGGGACGCAGGCTAATCTGGATTATGTCCCAGAGAACCGCACCGATTTCATCTTTACCGTTATTGGCGAGCAATTCGGCCTGCTCGGCGGGATCGGCATTATGGCGCTTTATTTAGGGGTAGGGGTGCTCTGTATGAGCATTGCTCTGCGGGTCAAAAATGTGTTTTCCAAATTGATGATCGCCGGGATTACAGCAACATTTATGCTTTATGTTTACATTAATCTGGCCATGGTGATGGGGCTTGCGCCCGTTGTGGGTGTGCCTTTGCCGCTGATTTCATATGGCGGCACAGTCATGCTGGTTGTCTTGGCAGGTTTTGGTTTGATATTATCTGCCCATGTGCACCGCGAGTCTGATTTACCGCGCGGGGCGGGTTTGCTGCTTTAGCGCATTGCCTCCACAAAGACGGAGAGCGCTTTGCGGGCGCGCTGCATGGATCTCTCAATATCAACTACTATACTCGCTTTTTTGGCTTGCGGCGCAGATCCAATTTTTGCGGCGTGATATGCGATTTCACGCAGTCCGATATTCGCCGCGGCGCCTTTGAGCGCGTGAGCTGAATGTCGAAGCTCATGAATATTATCCGTGCGCTGCGCTGTTTGAATATCGGTAAATAGGCCTTCGGCCACACGCCAAAATGAGCGCAATATAAATTCAATATCGGCCAGTTCGTGCTCGCAAGCAATCCGGCTTAGAATTGCAGGATCAATCACTGTGGATTGATTGGGGAGTTCAGTCCGGCGAAGTGGCTCATGAGGTATTGAGATGCCAAATTGCGTCTCAAGGGCAGGGGCGAGAGCCTCCATCGTAAAGGGTTTTGTAATCACATAATCCGCGCCGCTATGTTGATAGATGTATTTTTCAGAGGCCGAGCCATAAGCCGTTAGCGCAATGATGGTGCTGGTTTGGTTGGGCCCGGCTTGCGTGCGGATAAATTGCGTGGCTTCAATGCCATTTATTTGGGGCATCTCAATATCCATCAAGATAATATCGAAGGCTTGGATGCGGCAGGCGTCAATAGCTTCTTGGCCATTACGCGCAATCAGAACGTCGCATCCGGCGCGCTGTAATGTGGTCTGTGTCAGAATTTGATTGGTTTCATTGTCTTCAACTAAAAGAATAGTCAGCCTGTTTAATGCCGCTGGCCATAATGAGGAGGCTTTCCGACCTGCTGAATAATGGCGGCCGGACCCCGAGAGATCTGTACTAGCCTGATTGCGCAAATTATCTTTGGTTTCGCTTCTAATTATACTCTGGAATTTTCGCGCCAACATATTCAGTCCATCATCACGTGATAGAGTAGTTTAGAATAATATTATGATGATTAAGTAAACTTATAAGTGCATTTTAAAATAATCCACCCATTCCTTTTTCCTTGATTTGTTTGTTTTGAATTGAGACTGTAGGAAAATTTTTTGATCTGCATATGCAGACACCAAGGGGGTATTTATGGCGACGCAAAGCACAGCGCAATGGTCATCACGTTTCGCATTCATCATGGCCGCAGTCGGCTCATCTGTCGGTCTCGGTAATCTCTGGCGGTTCTCGTCTGAGGCTGGCGCGAATGGCGGCGGTGCATTCATTATGATTTATCTTGCAGCCGTATTTTTTGTTTGCGTCCCGGTTCTCTTGAGTGAGTATTTGGTTGGACGCTCGGGATCATACGCCAATGCGGTTAACTCCCTCAGTGAAGTTGCAGAAAAATCCGGACGTAGTCCTGC
>ENA-ORXR01004382-ORXR01004382.1-marine-metagenome-genome-assembly--contig:-NODE-4382-length-11850-cov-4.558481_pt1 | contig 11850 bp, 11 predicted proteins | sample MGYA00237866_ERZ511479 | MGnify/ENA metagenome assembly ERZ511479 | reverse complement strand
CGAGTGGAAGACGGGGCGTGTCAAGAAATCGACAACGACCCGGCCCGCAGCAGTCTAGCGCGGCCATTCATCGCGGCGATAGCGCGTACTCACGAACCGTGCTGTGGTGCCGCGATCCGCTTCAAAGACTGGCAATTATAACAGTTGGGATGCGGTTTCAGGGTCAGCCCTCCACCGGTCTTGCGCGGATGCTTGCCGGAAGCGGTCAGCGTCGCGATACACTGGGAAGGCATGCCGAATCGACGGCGCCCTGTGCAATATCCAGCATGAAGAAAGTGTACGACTCGGCAGCCGAGGCGCTGGACGGGCTTCTGTTCAATGGAATGCAGATCGCCGCCGGTGGCTTCGGACTGTGCGGCATCCCCGAATTGCTGATCGATGCGATCGTGGACGCTGGCGTGAAGGACCTGAGCGTCGCCTCCAACAACGCCGGAGTGGATGGCTTCGGTCTGGGCAAGCTGCTGGAGACGCGGCAGGTCAAGAAGATGCTGTCCTCCTACGTCGGCGAGAACGCCGAGTTCATGCGGCAGTACCTGGCCGGCGAGCTGGAACTTGAGTTCAATCCGCAGGGAACGCTTGCCGAGCGCATGCGGGCCGGCGGCTGCGGGATACCGGGGTTCTACACCAGGACCGGTGTCGGCACCGTCATCGCCGAAGGCAAGGACGAGAAGGATTTCGATGGCCAGACCTACATTCTGGAACGCGGCATCGTTGCCGATCTATCGATCGTCAAGGCCTGGAAGGCCGACGACACCGGCAATGCGGTGTTCCGCAAGACCGCGCGCAACTTCAACCCGCCCGCGGCCATGTGCGGGCGGGTCTGCGTACTCGAGGTCGAGCAGATCGTCCCGCGCGGCACGCTCGACCCCGATCATGTGCACCTGCCCGGCATCTACGTGCACCGCCTGATCCAGGGTCGGCATGAGAAACGGATCGAGCAACGCACCACCCGTCAACCCGAGGAGGCCTGAGCGATGCCCTGGGACCGAAACCGCATGGCCGCTCGCGCCGCCGAAGAGCTCGAGGATGGCTGGTACGTCAACCTGGGCATCGGCATCCCGACGCTGGTGGCCAACTATGTCGGCGACAAGGACATCACCCTGCAATCGGAGAACGGCATGCTGGGCATGGGCCCCTTCCCCTTTGAGGGGGACGAGGACCCTGATCTGATCAACGCGGGCAAGCAGACCATCACGGAAATGGACCGCACGGCCTATTTTGATTCCGCGACCTCCTTTGCCATGATCCGCGGGGGCAAGATTGCCGCCGCTATTCTGGGCGCGATGGAAGTGGCCGAAAACGGCGATCTGGCGAACTGGATGATACCCGGCAAGCTGGTCAAGGGCATGGGCGGTGCGATGGATCTGGTCGCGGGCGTGGGCCGTGTGATCGTGGTCATGGATCACGCCAACAAACACGGCGAGAGTAAAGTCCTCAAGGAATGCACCCTGCCGCTGACCGGCAAGGGCGTCGTGGACCGCATCATCACCAACATGGGTGTGCTGGATGTGGTCGAGGGCGGTTTGCGCATTGTAGAGTGTGCCGAGGGCGTGACGGAAGAAGAGCTGCGCGCCGCTACGGATGCGACACTGGTATAGGGGCGCGGCCACAGCCGGGGCTGTGGCTGTGGCTGTGGCTGACTAATCAGGGAACTTGTGTGTTCTAGCAAACACCCTGCCTCCCATTGAACAGCAAACTGCGTTTGCGTCCTACTTCATCGCTGCGAAAACACAGCCGTCCGAGATCAGCTCGGGCGGCGTTTTACACAAGCCCTTTGCCACCTGAAACGCGGCCAGTACCTTAGGGACGTAATCGCGTGTTTCGGAAAAGGGCGGCACGCCGTCGTATTTGCGCACCGATCCCTCACCCGCATTGTACCCGGCCAGCACCAGAATCGGATCACTGTCGAATTCCCCCATCAACCAGTCGAGGTATTTGATCCCGCCGCTGATGTTTTGCTGTGGCACCGTGCTGTCGGTCACGCCAAAGCGCGCGGCGGTATCGGGCATCAGCTGCATCAGCCCGCTGGCCCCTGCCGTGCTGACAGCATCCACACGCCCCGACGATTCCACCGAAATCACGGCCAGCGCCAGCGCGGGCGATACTTTCGTCCCGATGCTGGCCCGCAGAATGTCGATGCCGTGCAGCTTTGCGATGTCTTGCATATGTTGCAGACGCGGGGCGGGCACGCGCGAGGTCGCACCAGACAGCGTTGTCATCGCCATTTCGAGACGCCCCGGCCCCGATTGCGCGGCGTCAGGCGATATTTTCTTCCAGAACCAGTCATACTGGCCGCCCTTGGGTCGCGCGACAGCCCCTGAAGGTGTCAATGCAACGGCCGGATCGTCCGGCGTGACGTTCTGTGCGGGGCGGTTGATCTGTACGTTCACCCGTTTGCGCGCCCCCGCTTTGGGCGGCTTGACGAATTTCGGCTTGAAATCAGGGAAAGGTGCGGGCTGATCCGCGAATGCCGGAGGGGTCGAGGGCATCAAAGCCGCTCCGGTACAAAGGACCAGCGTTAAAAACGTCCGTTTCATGGGGCCTGCTTTCGCTTATTCACTGCGTTTGACTGCTTTTGATCGTGATTATTACGCAAAACAGCCCCGAATTCCAGCAAATGAGGCGCCCAAATAAGGCGAATGCGCCGCAATTGGGCTGTAAACAGCTGACCCGTTAACCATTTCAAATAAAATAGAACTTAAAAACCGTTACTTTTCAACAGGCTGAATTGCCGTTCGTTAAAAAACAGGGCTCTCGGGTAAAAGCCGCAATTGCGGTCAAATTCATGCCCCAATCATCCGGCTATATAGGGTCATACCAAGTCGAGCAGGCCTGAATGAGAGCGGGCCGGAATGCAAGGCAGGGTTGGAAACTTAAACCTTAAAATCCTTTGGAGGGATACTACAATGATGAAATTCGTAAACACATTCGCAAAAGACGAAGACGGCGCCGTAACAGTTGACTGGGTTGTTCTGACAGCCGCAGTTGTTGGCCTGGCAATCGCAGCCTACGGCTCGATCCAGTCCGGTTCCGAAGCCATGACTGCCAACACCGCAACCTTCTTGGGTGCACAAACAATCGGCGAAATCGGCGCACCATAAGCGATTTGGTGAACTGGTTGATGGCCTAGCGCTATCGCTTGTTAATCGGGGGCTGCGTTCTGCATGGAATGCAGCCCCCTTTTTCTATTTGGTGTCACGTCAATTCGACTTCCCCCCGTGACCAACTGCGAAAGAACTAAGATGATTGATTTTTTCAAATCTTTTCACGCGAATGAAGATGGCGCCGTCACAGTGGACTGGGTCGTTTTAACGGCTGCTGTTTGCGGTCTGGCCCTGGCCGCTTTCGCGTCGATCCAGCAAGGCAGCCAAAGCGTCGGCGTCAACGTCGAGGAATACCTGACCGACACGGATATCGAAACCGTAATGGGGCTGGGCGGCTGATCCAGCTGCGAAACGGCACCAGATTTTCACGGCACGTCCGTAAAATCACCACAATCAACCCGCAAGATAATCGGGATAAGAACAGCGCCCGGGGACATCTCCGGGGCTTGAGGTAAAGAGGAACACACAATGCGTATGATTTTTGGTCTCGTCCTTTTGGTTGGCATCGCGCTGGCTGGCGGCGCGGTGTATCTCGCGAAAGACGAAATAGGCAAATACAAGACGGCGATTGCGCGGGCAGAAGCCGCAAAATCCCAAATCGTTCCGACACAGAAGATCTTTGTCGTGAACCGCGCCCTGAAATACGGCGAGAGATTGAGTGAAGAAGACGTGCGTCTGGTGGACTTCCCGCTGAGCGCACTTCCCGAGGGTCACTTCAAAGAAGCGACCGTCCTCTTCCCCGAAAACACGGACGAACCCCGCGTGGTTCTGCGCCCGATCGAGAAAAACGAAGCCCTGCTGGCCGTCAAGATCACCAAACCGGGTGAGGACGCAGGTCTGACCTCGCGTCTGGAAAAAGGCATGCGCGCCTTTGCGATCAACGTCGATGTCTCTTCTGGTGTGTCGGGCTTTTTGCGCCCGGGTGACCGTGTGGATGTCTATTGGACAGGCCGCGTGGGTGGCGGGCAAAACCGCTCAGAGGTGACCAAGCTGATCGAGGCGACTGTGCCGCTGATCGCTGTCGACCAACGCTCTGGCGAAGTGGAAGGTGCCCAGATTGCACGCACCGTTACCGTTGCCGTCAGCCCCAGCCAGGTCGCTGCATTGGCGCAGGCCCAGTCGACCGGTCGTTTGTCCCTGTCGCTTGTCGGTGCAGGTGATGACGTTGTGATCGCCAGCAACATCGAGGTCAACCAGCGCGATCTGCTGGGTATCGAGGACGAAGTTGCCGCCCCCGTGAAGCAAGCGGAAAAGGTCTGCACCATTCGTACCCGCCGCGGTGCCGAAGTTGTAAACCTGCCGATCCCTTGCACAAACTAGGGGCAGACTGGCACCCGGCCATACGGCTAAGACGATGAAAACATTGCGCCGCTCCTGATGGGGGCGGCGTTTTGCATGTGGCGCTGTTGCACGTTATCCACAGCAACCTCCCCCATAACCGCATTGATTCTTGCAAAAAAATCACAAATGGCGCAGGGTCAACAAAACGACGGGCACCAAGACCCTAAAACGAGGCGTGGCAAAAAGGCAGGTCACATGAAAATTGATAGATTTATCAAAGCAGCCCTTCTGGGGCTGACCCTAAGCGCATCCGCGTATACCGTGACCGCCCCGACGATGGCTGTCGCGGATAATTTGCGTGTTGTGAAAAGTGGCACCAGCTCGAAACTTCAGGTCCCGCTTAACCGCGCGATTGTGGTCGAAAGTGACACGCCCTTTGCGGAGTTGAGCATCGCCAACCCCGGCATCGCGGATCTCTCCTCCCTCTCGGATCGCACGATTTATGTGCTGGGCAAGGCGCCGGGCACAACCACCCTCACCCTGTTTGACGCTGCGGGCCGCCTCATCACCAATGTGGATGTGGTCGTGACGCCGGATCTGTCGGAATTCAAACAACGTCTGCGGCAAATCCTGCCCGGCGAGAAAATCGAGGTCCGCTCGGCCAATGACGGGATTGTCCTGTCAGGCGTCGTCACCTCCGCCCAGAAACTGTCCCGCGCGCTGGAACTGGCCGAACGCTATGCGCCTGAACGCGTTTCCAATTTGATGAGCGTGGGCGGCATCCAGCAGGTCATGCTGAAGGTCCGTTTCGCAGAAATGCAGCGCACCGTGTCCAAATCCCTCAGCTCGTCGCTGTCACTCAGCGGCGGAATCGGCAGTGATGTCGGTGTGCGCGCAGGCTCGGGCACGTTGACGACAAACGGGGGCAGCACGGCGGCCATCGCAGGCAGCCTGCCCGAGGCAAACACAAACAACGGCGCGATTTTGTTCGGATTTAACGCCGGATCGACACAGGTCGGCATCCTGTTGGAGGCGCTGGAGCAAAAGGGCGTCGTGCGTTTTCTCGCAGAGCCCAACCTCGTCGCCCTGTCGGGTCAAGAGGCCAAGTTCCTCGCGGGGGGTGAATACCCCATCCCCGTTTCGCAGAATGACGGCAGAACAGCCATTGAATTCAAGCCCTTCGGCGTTGAACTCTCCTTTATCCCGCGTGTTGTGGACAAGGATCTGATCAATCTCGAACTGAAAGCCGCAGTTTCTGCGATTGATCCGTCAAACGGGATCACCCTCGATGGCGGCTTTGCGATCTCGGCCTTCTCGCGGCGCGAAACCTCCACGACGGTCGAGATGCGCGACGGCGAAAGTTTTGCCATCGCAGGGCTGTTGCAGGACAATTTCACGGATAATTCCTCCCAATTGCCGTGGATTGGCGATGTGCCGGTGCTGGGCGCCCTCTTCCGCTCGGCAGATTATCAGCGCAGCCAGACAGAATTGGTCATTATCATCAGTTCGCACCTTGTGACGCCCACGCGCGGCGAAGCTTTGGCCTTGCCGACCGACCGGATCAAACCGCCTACGGAAAAGGATCTGTTTTTGCATGGTCGCACCGCTGCCGGCACGCGCACGCCGCGCAAAGGCGCCGCTGGCGAGGTTGCCAAACAGGACTTTACCGGGTCATATGGCTATGTACTGGACTAAGGCAATGCACAGCATGACCCATCGACACACCCTCATCGGCAGCTTGCTGTCTGCGGCCATCGGTCTGGGCGCCTGCACGACCAGTAATGATCCGGTCTATACCCAGTTTTATTCCGAGGCGGGTTCGCTGGTGGATGCGGGGGACTTTGGCAATGCGACGCTGAATAACCGGCTGGTGATGACCGGCGAGCGTCAGTATACATTCGATCTGGCGCAACGCTTTGCCACCGAAGTCGACAGCACTGTGAATTTTGCGTTTAATTCTGCACAGTTGGATGGACAAGCCCAATCAATTCTGCGCCGTCAGGCCCATTGGATCAGACAGTTTCCCGAAATCCGTTTCCGCGTATACGGTCACACGGATGCCGTTGGTACGAACCGCGCGAACAGACAGTTGGGCCAGCGCCGCGCCGATGCGGTCGTCCGCTTTTTGTCGACCCAGGGCATCAGCCGCAACCGTCTGGAGGCGATCGTTTCGTTCGGTGAGACACAGCCGCTGGTCGTAACCCAGGGTCGCGAGCGCAAGAATCGCCGCACCGTGACCGAGGTCAGCGGCTTTGTGACACGTCACCCTACTGTGATGGACGGCAAATACGCGCAAATCATCTATCGCGACTATGTCGCCAGCTCTGTCGCGCCCTCGACCCTGTCGTCAGATGCAGTGAGCGGCCTCGCAACCAGCTCGAACTAACCCGGACAACCTCCCCGCAAAAGCCGTTCCTTCGGGGGCGGCTTTTCGCGTTTCGGGCCGCAAATTTGTTGCGGGCTAATCCTGCTTAAAACCGGCTATCGTTTCAAGATATCCTACAATAGCGGTTTTTCGGCCCCAATCTCGCCCAAGTTCACTGCGATACATCCTTCAACGAGACAAATCCGTTCAGACAAAAGTCTGACGGGGGCGGCTCGGCCCTCGGCGCGCTTTTGCATGCTGCACGGTCGATACGCCCTTTGAAACAAAGGAATGAAGGCAATGAGCAGCGTAATGCCACAACCCGAACAGGACGTAATTCTTGCATGCACCGTCAGCCGTGACGTGCAAAACTTTGATCTGCTGATCGAAGACATGGAAAGCACGCTGGGCGAAAGCTGGGGTGATCTGGGCTTTGCCGAAGCCCTCGCCTTCTTTGGTCAACCCGAAGCGCAGGGGATGGAATTCATCGCCCTCGCGATGGATGATGCCGACGAGGAAAACATGCCGCTGATGAGCGAAATCATCACGCAGGCAAAAAAGAACAACATCAAGGTCATCCTGATCGCCGAGGATGTGACGCCCAGCGCGCTGCACTCCCTGTTGCGCCAGGGTGCGGATGAATTCGTCCCCTACCCCCTCCCCGAGGGGGAGCTGGCCGCCGCCATCGAGCGGATTCGCACGCCAGAGCCGGTCGCCGCCCCCGCCAACACAAGCACCCTTAAACCGGGTGCGCAAAAAGACGGCGCCGTGATTGTCGTGCACGGCCTTGCCGGTGGCACAGGTGCGACCACAATGGCCGTGAACCTTGCGTGGGAGCTGGCCAATATCGAAAAAACGGGTGGTCCCTCGGTCTGCCTGCTGGATCTCGATCTGCAATACGGCTCCGTCTCGACCTTTCTTGACCTGCCCCGCCGCGAGATCGTCTATGAAATGCTGGCCGACACCGAAGCAATGGACGAGGAAATTTTCGGCCAGGCCCTGCTGACCTATGAGGAAAAGCTGAGCGTGCTGACCGCGCCCACCGACATGCTGCCACTGGATCTGATCACCGCCGAGGACATCGGCCGTGTGCTGGACGTGGCACGCAACCAGTTCGATTATGTCGTGATCGACATGCCCTCGACGCTGGTGCAATGGTCCGAAACAGTCCTGACCGCCTCGCATCTGTATTTTGCCACGCTGGAGCTGGATATGCGATCGGCGCAGAACACGCTGCGGTTCAAACGCGCGCTGCAATCCGAGGATCTGCCGATCGAAAAGCTGCGCTATGTTATGAACCGCGCGCCAAAGTTCACTGATCTGAACGCAAAAAGCCGCGTAAAGCGTATGGCCGAGAGCCTTGCGATCAACATTGATCTGCAACTGCCAGACGGCGGCAAGCCGATCACGCAGGCCAACGACCACGGCATGCCGCTGGCTGCCTCCGCCCCGAAAAGCCCGCTGCGCAAGGAAATCGTGAAACTTGCCGCCTCGATCTACAGCCATCGCACCGCAGACGCCGCAGCCGCGTAAGCGCCTGAGCAAAGAAAGCACACCGCAATGTTCTCGAAATATAAAAAACCGGACGCGACCCCCGTCAAGCAGGCGACAGTGACACCCATCGAGGTGGCAAAGCCCGCAGCGCCCGCATCCTCGATGCGCAAAGCCTCTGCACCCGCAGCCGCAGCACCCGTCGACAAGGAAGTCAAACGCAAGCAGCGGATGGGTGACATCAAGCTGGATCTGCACCGCGTCCTGCTGGACAACCTGAACCTTGCAGCGCTCGAACACGCGACCGAAGCCGACCTGCGCCAGGAAATCAACGCCATCTCTGCCGAGCATCTGGCAGATAATTCCATCGTGCTGGGCCGTGAAGACCGCATGACGCTCTACTCCGAGCTTTATGACGAGGTCACGGGCCTCGGTCCGCTCGAGACATTGCTCAAAGACGAAAGCGTGAACGATATTCTCGTGAACGGCCCGCAACAGATTTTCGTCGAACGCTCCGGCAAGCTGGAGCTGACGGATGTGACATTCAAGGACGAGCGTCACCTGCTGCGCATTATCGACAAGATCGTATCGGCCGTGGGTCGTCGCGTGGACGAAAGTAACCCCTACGTCGATGCGCGTCTCAAGGACGGCTCGCGTTTCAACGCGATGGTGCCGCCCGTTGCCGTCGACGGCTCCCTCGTGTCCATTCGTAAGTTCAAAAAGGACAAGCTGGGCATCGACGATCTGGTGCAATTCGGTGCCTTCACCGAGGAAATGGCCGCCTACCTTCAGGCGGCTGTGGCCACGCGCCTCAATATCATCGTGTCGGGCGGTACAGGTTCGGGTAAAACGACCACGCTCAACGCGCTGTCCTCGTTCATCGACAACGCCGAACGCATCCTGACCATCGAAGACACGGCAGAACTTCAACTGCAACAGACACACGTTGGCCGGATGGAAAGCCGTCCGCCAAACGTGGAAGGCAAAGGCGAGGTTTCCCCCCGTGACTGTCTGAAAAACGCCCTGCGGATGCGCCCTGATCGCATCATCGTAGGTGAAACTCGTGGCGAGGAGGTCATCGATATGCTCCAGGCCATGAACACCGGCCATGACGGCTCCATGACGACGATCCACGCGAACTCTGCTCGGGACGGTGTGTCGCGTCTGGAAAATATGATCGCCATGGCCGGTATCGAAATGCCGCTGAAGGCTGTGCGCAGCCAGATCTCAAGCGCTGTGAACCTGATCGTACAGGCAAGCCGCCTGCAAGACGGCTCGCGCCGGATGACCTCGATCACCGAGATCACAGGCATGGAAGGCGACGTTATCTCGATGCAGGAAATCTTCCGCTACCAGCGGGTTGGCCTGACCCCCGAGAACAAGATCATCGGCCACTTCACGGCCACCGGCGTGCGCAGCCACTATGCGGAACGCTTCCGCATGTGGGGCTATGATCTGCCGTCCTCCATCTATGAGCCCGTCGCGGCCCAGTAACCATTCGGCCCCAAGGGCCAAGTAAGGACAAAGACCATGAGTGCAGAACCAATCATCTACGGGCTGATTTTCATCGGCGTGCTTGTCCTCGTTGAGGGCCTGTATCTGGTGGCCTTCGGCAAATCCATCTCGCTCAACAGCCGGGTCAACCGCCGGCTCGAGATGCTGGAGAAGGGCGAGCGGCGCGAAGAAGTCCTCGACAAGCTGCGCAAGGAAATGCAGCAGCATATGAAAGCGCGCACAATTCCGCTGTATTCCTTGCTGTCCAACAAGGCGCAGAAGGCCGCGATTGCCTTTACCCCGCAACAGCTGGTGCTGATCATGGCCGGTATTTCCGTGATGATCTTTCTGGGTCTCAGCATCGGGACCGCGACAGAGATGCCCGTGCGCGTGGCAATGTCCGTGGCGATGGGCGTCGGCGCCGTCTTCATGTGGATCTCGATGAAGGCCGGCAAACGCATGGCCATGATCGAGGAACAATTGCCCGACGCGGTCGAGCTGATGGTCCGCTCCTTGCGCGTGGGCCACCCGTTCACCAACGCGATTTCGATCGTCTCCAAGGAAATCCAGGATCCCCTCGCCTCCGAATTCGGGGTCATCGCGGATGAGGCGGCTTATGGCCGTGACGTGGGCGAGGCGCTCAAGGATATGGCAGAACGCCTCGACATGCAGGATTTGCGCTTTCTCGCGGTAGCGGTCACGATCCAGCAGCAATCGGGTGGTAACCTCGCGGAAATTCTGGCCGGTCTGGCCAAGGTGATCCGCGCCCGCTTTCGCCTGTTCCGCCGCGTCAAGGCGATCACCGCCGAGGCAAAGTGGTCCGGCAAGTTCCTGTCGGGCTTCCCGATCATGGCGTTGATTGTCATCAATGTGGCCCAGCCCGACTACTATGACGAGGTCAAGGAAACCCCCTACTTCATCCCTGCGTGTTTCTTTGTCGGCATCTTTCTGGGCGTCAACCTTCTGGTGATGCGCGTCCTCACCAACATCAAAGTGTAAGGAGCAGTCATGCTCAATTCCATAAATACAGCGATCAGCGATGTGATGGGCCCCTTCGGGATGATCATCATCCTCGGCGTGCTGGGCCTCATCCTTGTGATGACCACCGTCGCGATGATGATGAACCAGCCCGAAGACCCGCTCGACAAGCTCAAGCGGCAAGAGGCCGCGCCCCGACGGGACGGCATGGACGACACGCCTGCCTCGCTGCGTCAAAAGGACGGCAACGCCCAGCTGGAAAAATTCTCGACGTTTCTGGAGCCTTCGGACGTCAAGGAGTTGAGCCAGAAGCAGCTTGAGTTGCGCCAGGCCGGTTATCAGTCGCGCGATGCGGTGCGGATGTTCTATTTCGCGCAGATGTCACTGGGCCTGTTGGGCCTGCTGATCGGCGTCGTCTACACCAACGTCATCGTCGAAGTCGAAATGAGCACGCAAAAGACAATCATGTGGACCCTCGGCCCCGGCGGCGTCGGCTATTGGTTGCCCAAATACTGGGTCACCCGCCGCATTGCCGCGCGCAAGGAAGAGATCGAAGGCGGATTTCCCGATGCGCTGGATATGATGCTGGTCTGCGTCGAGGCCGGTCAATCGCTGGATCAGTGCATCGTGCGCGTCGCCGGAGAGCTCAAGGCCTCCTATGCCGCGCTGGCCGATGAATTCGAGGTCGTGGCCCAAGAGATGAAAGCGGGCAAGGACAAGGTTAACGTCCTCAACGACATGGGCACGCGCTGCGGCGTTCAGGATGTGTCGTCGTTCGTGACGGTGCTGGTGCAATCCGCCGCCTTCGGGACGTCGATCGCCGATGCCTTGCGTGTCTATGCCGCCGAGATGCGCGACAAACGGGTCATGCGCGCCGAAGAGGCCGCAAACAAGTTGCCAACCAAGATGACACTTGCCACAATGATGTTCACGGTGCCGCCGCTGTTGATCATTCTTGTTGGTCCATCGGTCATGGGCATCTCGAAGATGGGTGAAATGGGTGCTCCCGGAGGGAACTAATGACATCACGAACAGGGCGCATTGCCGCTCTTGTGATACTGCCGCTTGCTTTAGCCGCCTGTTCTACAGGCGGCTTTGGCGCGCCTGTGTTCGGTTCCAAAGCTGATCCGCTGGATG
>ENA-ORXR01004380-ORXR01004380.1-marine-metagenome-genome-assembly--contig:-NODE-4380-length-11858-cov-9.606315_pt1 | contig 11858 bp, 9 predicted proteins | sample MGYA00237866_ERZ511479 | MGnify/ENA metagenome assembly ERZ511479 | reverse complement strand
AGTGAATGCCTTGCTGGCCGGCCCGGCTGCCGTGCGTGCCCCCCCACCGTCAAGGGACACCCGCCCGTCCCGCACGGTTTCATGGGTGGCCCGACGGTGCGCCGCCGCGAGCCGGGGAGGCGTCGGCCGCGCAGCGGGCGCCGGCGCGGGCCTTTTTGGTGGCCGCCCCCCCCCTCAGTGTTGGCGGCGAGCCCGCTGGCGCGCGCGTGGGTGTCCCACCCACCCACGCGGCCGTGGTCGGCGCGGCCGGTGTGGGTGGCCCCGCGGCGGGGCCTCGGGCCCAGCGCTGGCGGCGGCAGCGGCGGGCGCCACGGCCGGCAGAGGGACCGCCACCTGCGCCCGCGCCGGCGCCGACCGAGGCGGGGGTGGGGGCGCGTCGCGCGGAGCGCCGGCGGGTGGGCGGCGCGCGGCGCCGCGGCTGGCGGGTCCCCGCGGCGCTCCCCCCCCCTCCAGCGGCTCCCCAACGGTTCTCCACGTGGCGTCGACGCCCGCGCTCCCCCGACGATCCCCCGTCGTCCCGGTCGGTGCTGGCGCGGATCCCCGCCGCGGCGGATCCCCCCGGCCGGGGGGCGGGCGGGGCGACCGCACGGCGGCTCGAGTAGCTCTGCCGAGGGGGGGCGGTCGGTGCGCGCGCGGGGACGGCGCGCTCCGCGCGGCCCTCCCCGTCCGACGCGCGCGCGGCGGTGCGCGCGGCGGCCTCGACGGAAACCCCCCCACGGGCGGTCGGTCACCACCCGGACCGCAGCGTCCGGGCCGCCCGCTGTCTAGGGCCACGCCCCGCCACCGCAGGTGAGCGGCGCTCGCGGCTGCCTTGTTGCCGCGGGCGCGGCAGCCCCGCGCGGCGGGCGCGCACGCCGACGGGGGGGCGCCCTCGTCCCGCCCTCTTCGTCTCTGCCGCGTCGGCGTCGACGCTACCGCGCGGCCCCTCTATGGGGGGGTGCCGCCCGGAAAGACTGGCAGCAACAGCGGCTGTTGCCACTGCTCACCCTCACCGTGCCCTCCCCAACCGGGCGGCAGCGTCGGTACGATCTCGGAATTGGTCTTTGCCCCCATCGCCGCACCCCCGCGTGCCACACACCCTATAACCCCCTTTGCCTCTGGTGCGGGCCGTTCTGGAGTGTCTCTCGCAGGTGCGGGCAGTTTCAGAGTCTCTCGCAGCATCCCTCCCGCCTGGTGCCCATGGGGCATAGATGCTCACCTACAGAAATGCGCGGCGGCGGCTCCGTAGCTGGTGCTTTGAGGCGAATGCGCTGTGGGTGGCGGCGCACGTCTTGTGCCAGTGTGCGCGGGCCGCAAGCGGTAAGGCGGTCCCCGCGGCCGACCACGCGTCAGGCTCAAACAAACGCACAGGGGTGGCCCTCATACAGCTGACGGGAAACAGGATGTGGCGTGTGCTTTTGGCGACAAAGCGACGCGGATGGCACGCACCAGGCAACTAAAAATGCAACTAAAGCCGCAAACTATGCTTTTTCCCCGCCGACCTCGCGCCCTTCCTGTCCCCCCAGATTTCTCACTGTCGCCGCTTGGCGGCGACGTTAGTTTGGTGTCTGGACACCCACGCCGCCGTCCACACCGCGCTACGCCCCCGTTGTGGTCTGTCTGTCGCTTGCATGAGCACAGGCATGACGGGACCGAGATGATCGTACCTTGGCCAGCGTCTGTCCGCCCATCGCTCGCAGCGGGCCGCCTCTCAGCGGCGCCTCTTCTCCAGTCCCCACGGACTCACCCGTGAACGCCAGCCAGTCTTTATTGCGGCACTGCTGAATGAGCACGGCAACTCTGCTGGAGGTGGCAACGAGGAAGCGAGCCATAGCTGTCCGCGCCACCTAAGGCTACCTTCCACTCACAATTCGGTTGGAATCCCAAAAACATGGTCATGGCGGGTCGGTCGAAGACCAGTCGCTTCTGACGTGTGACCACCGAGCCTGCCACGAGCCGTCACGAGTCGTCTCCATTCCGCGGCAGCTCAAACCGGGCCAACAACCCGCCCCACCCCGCCTTTTTCTGCCCCGCCTCGTCTGCATAGCCTCGCACCCGTGGCCGTCGGGCTCAGCGCAGTCCGGTCCCGCTCTCAGGCGAGAAGCTATTGGCCAAGAAGAGACATCTGACAGACGGTAGGCTGGCGTGATCGGCTGTCACGAGGGCACGCAAGGGCTCGGCACGAAACGACGCCTGGCGCGTGCAGATGGGGCGGCGGCGTTTCGCTTGGGTGCCACCGCATCTGGCGCGGACCCAGTGACAAGCGAGGCGGGAAGCGTCCGTGGCCGCGCGGCGACGGCGGTTTTGACTCTCACGCAGTTGCATTGCGTGGTTGGGGTGGCAGACAATCATGTGTTGCGGTGGGGGGGCTAACTTTGGTGCGAGGCATTGCTTGGGGAACCATGACGCGGCGGGGGGTCCGTCGGTCGGCGAAGACCCCGGCCAGCACCGAGTGGCAGTCCGTTCTAGGCGGCGGCTCACCGGCCACGACCACTGGCGCGGCTTCCTCTCGAGCTCAACTTGAACAGGGATGGTCAGTGCACATATCGGGATATGCCGGGCTCTTTCTGGTGTGCAAGGTATACAAAGGACATGGCGGGCTGGCCTCTCGCAGTTCCTTCGCTGGCGGCCGCTGAATGGGCCGTGTCAGGGCGGTCGTCAGCAACAACGATGTCACCCCCAGACACTCTTGACTTTCAAAACACGCGATCCTGGTATGTAAATTTCTCATATGAGGAACCATCATGGACCAGGGGAGACATCTGGGCGAGGTGAAGCCGCAAAGAGCCCGTCGATCATGAGAAGATTGACCGTCAAAATGTGCGAACGACCGCCAGCCTCTTCAGACGAAGTGTAATAAATAAAGAAATGGGTGTGTGCAGAAATATTGTGCAGCATCGTTTTCTGTAATACAGTCAATACCTGGTTTTATGACACCCTTGCGCACTTGGTCAACTGTCAAGGTTGCTGGCTTCGTCACCCCTTCCGCAGGATCCAACCAGGATCTGACCGATAAGATGCACTCTGGCGACTCGGTCGCAAACAGTCGAATGCTGCGTACTCGCGCGACCTGGGGCATGGAAAATCCCCCAGTTATATGACATGTCATAAAACTGGAGCGCATATACCCGGATATTGACTGTACTCGCGTCAACGGCAGGTCCTGCTCTTGGCCTGTGCAGGCGTGGTTCATGGCACAGCAACGTCCTCGGCACAAGCGCCTGAGCACCTTATCCCTCGCCAGATCCGTACAAGAAAGCGACGCGCGTAGGGCCATCGGGTTCCAGTTGCAATCTTGCCAATTCCTGTTGTCATCTGACGATACTACAGCTTGTTGCTTGGTCTCGTTTCTCTCAGTGCCTTCTCGGCCTTTAATGCTCTCACTCTGGTGTCGGCCGAAGAAGGGTAGCGTCTCAGAATCTGTGCCCATGCCTCCATACGGGGCATCGTCGTTCCACTTAGTTTTGTTCTCGTTACCTTGGATGGATAAGGGAACCAAACGAAAAGGCGGACCTAGCATCCTGGCCTCGCTGTTTTTTTCTCGGTTGCTATCGACTGCTCTGTACATCTTGTTCAAGAGGGCAGAGCTCCGGATCCTTTTTCTTTGCTTTTCTGCGAGTCCGTACTCGCTGCGGCCGTGTCTTGCTCGCACTCGGAACTCTTGCCGTCTCCCGACGTAGCCTTGTGAAACACAAGCATAGTTCATGTTGTCATCTGGTGCGCCACGAGTAGTTCAGTAAATCGCGCGCAAACCTCCTCCATCGAAAATATACCAATAGTCTGAGTTTCACCATCTCGATCACGTCCTGCGTCTCGGTCGCCGCAGTGTGCTCTGCATCGGACGGGGGACGACCTGCGCGACGATGCTCGTCGCTGTCGCTGTCGGGTCAGGCCCAGGTGTGAAACGGCATGGGTGTGGGCGGGCCGCTGAGGCGTGGCTGCGTGGCTGCCTCTCGTCCATCGTTGAGTCTGTGCTGCCGCCGCCGGCACCGTCGTTGTGACCGCCGAAGCTGAAAACCTGTGGTTTTGACACCGAGCACCAGCTCACCCCCCCTCTCAGTGTCCACAAGAGGGGCCCAATCGACGAATTCTGGCAGTTGTCGCAATCACAAGGACACTGCACCGAGCTATCGCGCTGCCACTGGCTCGTGCGATGTTGTGGCCGATGGTGGTGGAGGCCACGAGGCGACCGATGCGGTGGGGGCCAGGAAGTGGGGGGGGGCCGGCGCGTGGTGGGTCAGCTCTCAAGAGCCGGAGGGGGTGCGGCTGGCGAGTGCGGCCTCGAGTCGGCCGCGGCGGGCCTCGGCGCCGCCGCCGTCGCCCGCCCGTGCACCGGACGCGTCGGAGAGGGGGGAGGAGGGGCGGACTCGGCGACGCTGGCTGCAGGGCCGCTGTGCGAGCGGGGGTGACGGCCGTGGCCTGTGAACACACGCGCGTGTGCCTCTGGGCGGGCCGATCGGCCACAGCACGGCGACGGCACCGGCCGGCCGACACCAACAGACGGGTGGGAGGGCCGACCGACGGGCTGCCGCCGCCTCCCGCGCTGTCGAGGCTGCGTACCGCCCGCCCCGCTGGCCCGTCCCGCGCGCGCCGCCGACCGCCCGCGCCGTCGTCGGTGTTGCGTGCACGCGCGCACGCGCGCGCCTTCTTCCCCATCGCGCTCGCCCCTACGGCTGTTACCCCCCCTGGACCACCGTGCAGGTCGACGCTGCCGTGGCGAACGACGTCGTCGACGGTGGGGCCGCCCTCGATTGCCATCACCCGCACTCGTCTTTGGCCCCCACACGCGTGTCGGTGGCCCGTACACGTGGTGTCGTCTGCTCCCTATCTGTAGGGGTTCGCGCGTTGCCGTCGAGTGGTGCTGCTTTGGCGCCTTTCTTGGCGGGTGCCCTTTTCTTCCTCAATCACCGCTGTGCCCTCGTGCTCGCCATCGTGGCGCAGCTCGTGCGCCCGTGCGGTACCCTTTGGGTGTCGGTCGTGGCAGCGGCGTGGGTGACAGTCGGCACGCCTCCTGCGGTTGTTGTGCCCACGGCCCCCGCAGTGTGAGGGGGTGGATCTGCCTGCGAATCGACCATGCGGAGTAACAGCCCCCGGTATGGCTATGGCGCCGCGCCGCCTGCGCACCCGGGGCCGCGGACGTCCGACGTGCGTCCGGCGGGCCGCATGACGGGCGGTGGCGCGCCGCGCGGTGATATGGATGGGGGCGTCGGTAACGGTGGGTCCCGCCCCCCCACCCATTCCCGTGGGATGGGCAGCGGGGCCATGTATCGTGGGGGCGTGCCGGCAACTCCACCAGGTGGGATGGTCCGCTCGGGTGGGGGGGGGATGGCCTCCCCGTCGGCGTACGTGCCTCGCGGCGGCGGCGGCGACTCGCAGCAGGCGTCGGTGGCGGTGGCGCAGGCGGCTGCACAGGCGGCGACGGTGCCGGCGCAACTGGGGGGGGGGCCGCCGAGTCATCCGGGGACGCGGATGGTCTACACGCCCCCGCCGGGTCGGGGAGGCGGGGGTGGGGGGGTTCGGGGTTCGGGCGGCGGGGGGGGGACCCCGGTTTTCCGAGGGACGGGACAGCCATTGGGGCTACCCCGCTCCCGTAGCGGTCCGTCGCTGGCTGCACCGGGTGGGTACGGCAGTCGCAATGACGCATCGCCACTACAAGTTCAGCAGCAGCAGCAGCAACAGCAGCAGCAGCAGCAACAGCAGCAGCAGCAGCAGCAGCAGCAGCAGCAGCAGCAGCAGCAGCAGCAGCAGCAGCAGCACTTGCAGCAGCACCAAGCAAGTGTGCAACAGCAGCAGCAGCGGCAGGCAGCAGCCCAGGCGGCAGCGCAATCGCAAGCGCAGCAGCAGGCGCTGCAACTGCAACACCAGCAGCGGCAAAATCACCACTATCATGCGCAGCAGCAACAGCAGCAGCAGTTGCGCCTCCAAGAGCAGCAAAGGCATGAGCAACGTCAGCAGCAGCTGTTGCTCGAAGAACAGCAGCAGCGGCGGGCGTTGCTGGAGCGACAGCAGCAAGAACAGCTGGCGGAAGCACAAAAGCAGCAGCAGCTCGACTACCAGCGGCAGCTGGCGGAGCAGGAATTGCATGCACGACATCAACAGCGGCTCCACGTTCAACAACAGCAGCAGCAGCAGTTGCACGCGGTGCAGCAACAGCAGTTGCAGCGCCCTGGGCAAGCGCCCGTGTCGGCCGGACGGGGGGTCGCCCACGCGCACCCTCACGCCGGGACGGGGGCGGCGGCGCTCGCGACATCTGAGCGGGACCTGATGATCGCCACGTCGGACGTGTGGGCAAGCGTTGGTCGGCTGCGTGCGGGGATGGGCGACGGGACCAATGCGATGGCTGCTCTCGAGCGCGCCATCTCGTTCAATGACAACAACGTGGGGGCGCTAGCGTCAGCCGGTTCGGTACTCGTGAGTCGCCGGGACTTCGCGGCGGCCATCCCGCTCCTGCGCCGGGCGGTGCAGCTGGCTCCTCAACACGCAGAGGCGTGGACAGCGCTCGGGACGGCAACGACGCTGGCCAACATGGTCGGCGAAGCGTTCTCAGCCTTCCAAACGGCAATCGCGTGTGCGCCCGACAAAGACCAAATGCCGACTCTGTGGCACGGCGTCGGTGTCATGTACGACGTCCACGGGTCGCCCGAACTGGCGGCTGACGCATTCCTGTCCGTGCTGACTATCCACCCGACCTACGAGTGCATCGGGGAGGTGCATTTCGCACTCGGGCGGCTGCACCTGAACAAGGGCAACGCACGCGAGGCGCTGACTTCCTTTTTAGCGGCTGCAACGTCACCGCCGGCCATTGGTCGCGGCGGGGTGGAGTTGGGCATCCGCCCTCTGGTTCTGGCCGATGCGTGGATGGAGGCTGCCAAAGTGTTCGAGGCACTTGGGGACCTGTCGGGCTTGATCCGCGCTGTCCGCGCGCTCGTTGCGCTTGAGCCTCCAGACCAGCCGTCGGCGGTGCTGCTGCAGCGGCTGGGCTGGCTAATCTACTCCAGCACCCCCGCTGCTGTCGCGGCAGCGATTAATGCCGACTCCATGGGGGTGTCCACCGACGTGTTTGGGTGGAACAGCGATGCACCAGAGGGTGGCAACGGATCCGTGCCGGTCGCCGATGGGGATCAATCTGCTGAGGGGGCTCCCCCGGCGGTCGTGCGCCCGTCGATGGACGAGGACGAACAAGTGAGGAAGCTCAACGAGGCGTCGCTTCTCCTAGAGGCAGCGGTGGAGCTGGCGCCTGCCGATGCCACCAGCTGTTTGATGCTCGGGCAAGTGGCGCTGTCTATGAGCGACGGTGCTCGTGCGTACGCGGCATTTAGTGCGGCGTCGGATCGGGCGCCGCGCTCCCCAGCCCCGTGGTGCTCCATCGGTTTGCTCTACCTCAGGGCATCTCAATTTTCCGACGCAATGGACGCGTTTGCGCGGGCCATCGAGCGGGACGCGTCCTCCTCCGACACTTGGTGCTACCTTGGCGCCCTGTACGCGTCGTGTGAGCAGCCGCGGGATTCGGTGGACTCGTACCGCAAGGCAGCACAACTCTCACCGCCGTCGGCCGCGCTGCGGCGGCGGCTGGCTGCGGCCGAGGCGGCACTTGAGGCGCCTCCACAGCCACCGCCGTTGCCCGCCGGTGGTGGTGCGCCGGCTGACGGCAGCGCGCGGACACTGTTGGAGGTGCCCCAGGCGGCGGACTCGCGGGGCCTTGCTCAGTCGGTGGTACCGGTCAACCCGGCGGGACACCCGCAAGCGCACCCAGCGATGCAACCGCAGCAGCAGGTGTATGCCCCCGGTCTGCCTCAGTCGCTGCCGAGGCAGCAGCAGGAGCACGTTCACCTGGAGCGGCAGCAGCAACAGCAGCAGCAGCAGCAACAACAACAGCAGCAGCAACAACAGCAGCAGCAGCAACAGCAGCAGCAGCAGCAGCAGCAGCAGCAGCAGCAGCAGCAGCCGCAGCAGCAGCAGCAGCATCAGCAGCCGCTTCCACGATCGGTCCCGTTGCAGAAACGGCCAGCACCCGTGGACGATGTTCCCCGCGCGCAGGAATCCGCACCCATAGAGGTATCTATTGACCGCGGCGGCCGGCCGTCGTCGGGCAACCCAGAGGTCCTGGTGCCACTGAACGAGCGTGCGGCGGAGCTCCCGGCGGGCCGTGGGGACCTGCGCCATCAGCCTCTCCTTCCGCCTGTTGACGCTCGTGCCCCGCCACCGCCGCAGCGATCTCGGCCGTTTGGTCCTCCAGTAGACCCTCGATCGAGTCGTCCAGATGGTCCGGCGCCCCTGCAGCGAGACCCGTCGCAGCCTCGTCAGCTGAAGCCGGTTAAGCCACAGTCGCAGCCGCTGTATCCACCCTCCTCGGAGCACCAATCAACTCGCTCGACGTCATCCTCCGCTCCTAGGGAGGTTAAGCGCCAGCGGATCAGTGCAGATGGCGGAAATGGTGCCAAGGCATCCTCCCGTGGGAGTCCTAGTCCGAGTAGCAGTGCCAAGAAGGACGAGACTGCTCGTCGTACGGCCGACGGCGTCTCCCGCGATCACTTGTCCTTGTCTGGCCGGGGCTCGTCGGCGGTGACGGCGCGCAAGACGTCAACTTCTCCGCCTGTCGGTCGAAATCCATCGTCGCGCTACAAACTCGGGTTGTCTGGACCGAGCCCGAATACCCCGCTGCTGTCGGAACAGGCGGCACGCAAATTTGGTACCCTACCCACCTCGCTGCCCCCAGCGTCGTCTGCGCGGTTGCCGGCCATGACGTCGCCGCCTGCCCCCATGGCCTCTGTGGGGGGGGGCTCCGCGCAGCGCACGCCGCGTACCTCCGCGCGAGAGCACGGGGCCGAGCCGCCGAAGACGTCTCCACCCTCCCACCGCCTCCCGCGCGCCTGCTCCCCTGACGAGATGCGGGACGACCCGCCCCCTGCTCGCGCTGGTGTGGCATCCGGCAGCGGCGAGCCAGTTGCTGATGGTTCGTCTGACGAAGATGGCGATCGTAATGCGGAGGAGCGTGTGACGCCTGCCGCTCCGCCCACGTTGGCCAGCCGTGGCACCAGTGGCCGTGGCACGTCCCCGAGGCGTGATGACATACCTGGTGAGTGCGAGGGTGGGCTCTCAAGCCTGCACCACGTGGAGGCCAAGGCACACGCGCAGCCGCCCTGGCCCGCGCGGTTCCCCCCTCCACCGCCCCGCGTGCGCGGCGGTCCCTTGACACCGACGACTGCCTTGCCGCAGCTGACGAAAAAGGCGCACCATGCGGACGTTGGTCATGACCGCGGTGGGAGTGGCGCTTCGGCGGCACCGTCCTCAGCGGACGGGCCGCGTGAGAAGTCCAAGGGACGGGCCTCGCGTTCAACGGTTGTTGTCACCCCGCCATCCACGGCAGACGGCGAGGCCGATGAGTCTCAGCGACGTGCTGACCCGAGCGACAGCCGCGCGGCTCGGCGGGGTTTGGACGGCGGCAATGACGCGAGTCTCCGGCACAAGGAGCGCGACGCAAGTGCACGCCGCGGTGTGAATGTTTCCGCATCTGAGGCGGCTCCTGACTCGTCGCGCGGCGGCGGTCACTCGCGGGACGTCCGCTCAGGGGAGCCACGTGCTGCAGACGATGGGAAGTCGGGCCGCCGTGTGCTCAGCGGCGAGAGCAGCGGCAGTGACAAGGGCAGCAAGGAGGGCGGTCCTGGGGGTGCTGCTCCTGTGCGGGCGCAACGACCTGTGTCCACGCTGTCCCGTTTTGGCCGTCGCACTACGACTCCGTCGGCGCTCAGCGGCGGAGACGATGGTAGCGGCAGCCGGCGCTATGTGTGTCCGTCGGGTGGCAGTGGCAGCGGCGGTGGTAACGGCAGCGGCGGTGGCAAGGGTGGGGGTGGTGTTGCTGATGGAAACGGCAACTCCATCGTGACAAGCCCTCGGCGGGAAGCTGACGATGGCAGCGACTATGATGGGGACCGTGGCCGAGCCGCCGCCTCGGGGTCTGACGCGGACACTACTGGGGAGGAGTCCTTTACGGCTGCCGATCGTACCGGGTCGACCGCGGCTGCAAGCCCCAAGAACCGCCGCGAGCCCGACGAGGCCGCGCCCATCTCCCCTCCCAATGGCACCGCAGGCGGTGCGAAGGAGGATGGCGACGACGACGCCGGCAACGAAAACGACGAGGACGGTCGCAGTTGCGGCCGCCACGCCGTGCCCAAGACCAAGTCGCCTGCATCGGCGAGCCGCAGCCACAGCAGCCTGGGCGACGACGCAAGGCGTCCTCGGAAGCGGGTGGTATCCCCGCCCGCCCCCCGGTTAGAGAGCAAGGGTGGTCGATCTGGCGGTCACCTGGGCACCTTACCGCCACCACCGCGTTCCACGCCTGCGGCCGAGGAGGCGCGGCCGGCGGCCAAGCGCGGAGGCAGCCCTGGTGGAGAAAGCGGTAGTCCGCGCCCGGCTTCACGGAGCAGCCCAGTTTTGCCCGATTCCGCCAACCCGGCGCAGGACTGCTCGGACGACGATGGCAGCCGGCGCGTCGACCAGGCCAGTGGCCGCCCGTCCAGTGGGAGTGCAGGTAGTCGCGACGGGAGTGGCCGCCGGCCAGGCCGCACGGAGAAGCGCAAGGCGGGCGCGGGCTACGGGGAGTCGAGTAGTCCTGTCCGCAACGCGTCTTCGTCGTCACCAGCCCATTCGTAGTGTTTTTGTTTGTCTGCTTTTTTGGGTTGTACATGCTGTTGTTGCTTCTTTGTTGTCCTGATTCGACAGGATGTTACATGTTGCCATATGTTCTTGCACTATGCTCTGGATTGAGGGTTTCTTCGTGCTTGTTAGGCATCTGGGCTTGCCTTCAACTCTTCGTCCACAGTCTTGATGACACTCCGGATACTAGCTAGCTTCTGTGAGTTCTTACTGCATGTGCTCCTTGCACTCGGCTGTGTTCGCATTTGTTGAGGTCGAATTCGACCTCAACAGCAACCAAGTGACAATCGCGCCTTGTGCGCGTCAGCCCGCAGGTGAACGCATAATCGCAAATGGCACGTGCTGCAGGCTGTCGTACAGCACATCTAGGCTTTTGCCTACGATGCAGAGAAATCCCGAGCACCATGACTGCCCCCAAATCACCGTGCGCGCAAAACGAAAAATGGCTTTGACAAACGGCTACAAAAATACAAGGGCATGGCACCTGCTTGCTGGAGTTGATGGTTCTAGCAGTTGATGCTGGTGTTCAACTTGGGGTCCAGCGGCTTGCCGATAGCGTACACAATGTAGCCGAGCTCTCGCAGCGCACCGTGGTCGAGCACGTTGCGGCCGTCGAACACAAAAGACGGCTTGACCATGTCCTCCTGAATTTTGTCGTAGTCCAGGGTCTTGAACTCGTCCCACTCGGTGGCAATCGCCAGCGCGTGCGCGCCCAACGCCGCTTCGTACGCCGAGTCGCACAGCGTCACGTACTTTTGCACCTCTGTCTTGTCCAGCTTGGTCGCCGCCGTGAGGTCCATCCAAATCTGGTCGGCCTCCACCTTGGGGTCGTAGATGCACACGGACGCGCGCTCCTCAATCAGCCGCCGGCAGATCTCAATCGACGCCGACTCGCGCGTGTCCCCCGTGTCCTTCTTGAACGCGAAGCCCAGCAGCGCAATCCGCTTGCCAGTCACCGTGTTGAATAACCCGTGGATGATGCGCGACACAAACCGCTCCTTCTGTCGGTCGTTCATCGTCACCACCGAGTGGAAGTACTCGGCCACGTCCGCAAGGCCCATGGATTGGCACAGGTACACCAGGTTCAGGATGTCCTTTTGGAAGCAGGAGCCCCCGAACCCGACGCTGGCCTTGAGGAACTTGGAGCCGATGCGCGAGTCCATCCCCACCGCCCGCGCGACCTCGTCGACGTCCGCGCCCGACGCCTCACAGATGGCACTCACCGC
>ENA-ORXR01004379-ORXR01004379.1-marine-metagenome-genome-assembly--contig:-NODE-4379-length-11858-cov-15.648587_pt1 | contig 11858 bp, 8 predicted proteins | sample MGYA00237866_ERZ511479 | MGnify/ENA metagenome assembly ERZ511479 | reverse complement strand
GCTCGGTCGTCACACCGCTCGTCCGACACGAGTGCATCTCCTCGGGGGGGAGACCGCCATCCCGGTCGTGCTTCCGCCGTGCTACTGGTTGTCAGTCGGCGCGGCACCTGCAGGGACACCCGTCCCTGTGGGCGCCGCCCCCGGGGGGGGGGACGCAATGATCAGGCCCCCCACCCCCGGCTCACTCAGCTCCAACAGTGGGTGGATTCGGCGCCTAGAGGGTAAACGTGGCCCTTATGTTCACAGGGTGGGCACATTCGCTATGGACCCAGTATATGCATGTGCAGCGGGTGGCCAGATGGTGTCTCTGGTGCAGTTCCTGCTCGTACGGAACCTGTGCCGCCGCGGTGGGCTCTTATTCTGGGCTGAGACCCGTCTTTGGGATGGGGCGGCCGTCGCCACCATGCCACCATATCTACTGTCTCTGCAACCTCCGCTGCCCCCGCACCTGCCCCAGGGGTAGTCTCCGCGAACCCGGAATCGGGGTTGTGGGGTGCCTGGAGGCGTTGTGTCTGACGACCGATCAGGGATTGATGCCGGATGGCGTCATAGGGCGAAAATCAAAGCTGTCCCGACGCCGCTCAACGCGACTCCCCGGTTCCGAGGGACTCTTAGCCCTGGCTTGCGCGACGAGGTCTGACCTCCCTCGTGTCCCCCCCGTGCGGGTATTCTCACTTGCCACCACGTGACTCTTGCAGCTCTTGCTTTTCGCCTTGGCTGCTATTGGTCCCCCACCCCGCCCACCCCTCCACTCCATCCCTCTCTCTCGTCACCCTTTTCCTCCAACCCCCCCTTTCCCCTACCCGGTACACCCTGCTGGTCTGACCAACCTCTCTGGCTCGTCGGCGCCGACCGGTTCCTGTCTGCCACTCTTTGGTGGCGTTGTTCGACCACACCTCCTTGTCCCACACCATCCGCCGGCGTTTGTCTTCCCCGGCGGCGTCACCGCCTAGCGAGGGTATGCAACGCAGAGACATGGCGGTGGAGCGGGTTGCGTCGCACGCCACCCAGTCAATCGTAGCTGAAGATACGATGGTGGTTGGGGCTCGTAGTGCTTGTTGCTGGGTGTGGTGGTTTCTTACACGTGCCTACCATGCGCACGACGGCCCGTTGTGTGATAGGTTTGCTATGGACAGTCGCTTGTTCAGTGGTCCCTGTTGTTTGGTCCCCAGGCACTCGCGTGCCTGCCGTCTTTGGACCGCCCGCGGCTCGGTGCTTTGACTGGCATGAGTGATGACGTTATAGTGTTCGTAGAGAATACATTGGGCGCAGTCTACATGAACTTGGCGACCGGGTCCCTCCGAGAAGCAAAGGCCGCCAGCCGGGCGTCCTCGTAGCGCTTCCCGCAATGCAAGAGAGTAAACAAAATTCCAAGACGCATGTGATCACCAATGAGCCCCGGTATCTTGCCGAGCTCCTCCCCCGTCAGAGCACACCAAAGATGAGCTAAAGCAAAAGGCCCACAGTTGTACGAGTCCCTCTGGTACGGCTTGTTAACAAAAGACACCTTCCACTTGTCAACCACGGGCGCGCTCGGGTCGCCTAGGCGCCGCAAGCGGTCCACCTCCCGTGCAAAGAGCTCCACGCGCGAGACGGCAAAGTCCTTCTCTTTCTTGAAGCACCCGTCGGACGAGTCGAAGATGTTAATGTTGCCGTTGGGCATCACCTCCGCCGAGATCCAGTGCTGCCCGACCAGATTAAGCAGCATGACGAACCGGTGGTAGCGGGCGTGCGGCATCACGTCGTAAATCTCCTTGACCTTCTCGCGGGGGACGACCTCGTCAACCTGCTTCTTGTTGCAAGTCGTGAAGGACGCCGACTGGCCCGTGCGCAGCACGTAGGCGGGCGTGAGGCGCTGCACACTGTGGAGCCGCATCTCCACGAGCGCGGCGTCGAGCACGCCGTTGGTCATGTACTCCCGCTGGCCGCCAAGAACCACGTCGGAGTAGGGGACCGTGCAGCCACCGTACAGGCGGGAGCCCAACTTGTCCCCTTCAGAGCCGGCGCCCATAAGGAATTACCGCCAGGCCGGGTGGCCGACGTGACGCTCGGCACACGCCGACCACACGTACTCGGCGGCAGCCCCCACGGACAGCAGCGAGCCGACCAAGAACTCGAGCTGCCAGGAAAACTCCGCGGCACTCTCCCGCAGCGGTTGAACCCAGTGGGAGAACGCCGCGCACATCCTCAGCTGCTCGTTGAGCGAGTGCACCGAGGACATGTGGATGAGGGAGGCGGTCGAGCAATGCATTTGCGCGTGCTTGCCGACAGCCATGCACACCACCGCCGAAGAGGCACCCGCCGCGTCGCCGCCCGACCGCGCATCCCCCGATGACTCCCCGTCGATTGCGACCGCACTGCCCGAGTCGTCGGTCATCTTCAGACCCCGATACGCCTGCTTGATGAGTGCCCGGGGGAGGAAGACACGCAGCTCGTCCTCAGCATGACGTACAATGTCAATCTCGTTCGCGGGCAGCCGCAAAATGGAGACGCGCGTGGACGACGGCAGTAGCGGAGCGGGGTCGAGCAGCAGCAAGTCGGAGAGGTGGTACACCTGCGTAGCCTGCGCCAATTGAGATAGAGGTGCCATGGCCAGTGGCAACTCTCCGTCATCGGTGGGATGGTCGAGCACGTCGTTGGCGGCTGGCTGCGTGGGCGTCTTGGGCACGTCGTTGCCGGCCGGCTGCGGGGGGGTCTTGCCGCCACTCGTCTTCTTGACCGGGTCCTGGCTCAGCGCGACATCACCACTGAGTCTTAGCATCCTCTTCTTGCGGCTCCGCCTGCCGCCTGCGTTGGCAAACGCGTCATCGCCTTGGCGAAAGCGTTTGGGAACAGCAATCTTGTTGAGCGGGTTCTCCATCATGTACCCACGCAAGACGGCGTTCCAAAAGGGGCAGAGGTGGGCGGCGACACAGAGTCCGAACCGCTTCTTGTCGACGCCACCAGCCCCGCGGGCCTTGCCGTTGTCGGGCGGGACAAAGGACCCACCGTCCACCGCCACGGTCGCCCCTTCCAGGCCCCACTCGTTAAGCAGGAGGCCGGGCGGCGTCACCCGGGACCAGGTGAAATCTCCCTTCCGTACGCCCCTGGAGTGGAGGAGGGTGAAGGCCTTCTTGAAGATAGCCTTGACGATGTTGTACGTCAGCTGCTTGTACGAGCGCAGGTTGCACTTCTTCAGCACGGCGCCGAGCTCCACCAACGATAGCGTCTGCTTGCCCTTCTGCTTGGACGCCAACGACAGCAGCAGTTCCGCGCCATTCATGGTGATCTCGGGGTACACCACGTCTGCGACGTCGCTGCCGCTGGCTGCGTCGCCACCGCCGTCCGAGCTCTGTGCGCCCGCATCCCTCGACAAAAAGGGTGTTGGCTCCTCGGTCTTGACCGTCACGCCGCCGTTGGAGATCTTGGGGTCGCCCGACGGCCCACACCGCCGCTGTCCCCACTCCGCCATTATTATGTCCTTCTCCTCGACCGTCCTCTTCGCGCCGTAGCAGTCAATGATGATGTTCTTGGGGTTGGTGCCGACGTCGCCGGTGTCGGCCTGCAGCACGGCATAGAATCCTGTCAGCTTGACTGGGCCGCGATGCCCGTCAATCAGCTGGCGCGCCAACGTCGCAATGGCCTGCATCAACCCCGTTCCGCCCGGGCCCAGACACACGGGGACCACCTTCTGCCTGACACTGCCGGCGAGAGACAGCGTCGACGTGGGGACCCCAGTTGATGGCTCGGGAGCGGGCGGCAGGGACGGAGGGGCAACAGGTGCGTGAGCTGTAGATGCTGGTCGGGAGATGGCAGCGGCCGGGCGGGAGGCGGCGGCGGCCGGTCTGGAGGAGGGAGCGGACGGCCGGCGGGTCGGAGCGGCCGGTCCTGCATTGCAGGGGGCAGGTAGAGGGTTGGTAGCGACAGCCGGAAATGCAAGAGTAGGCTGTGGTGGGGACGCCGCGGCAGGAGATGGTGGTGTCGCGCGTGCCGTGGAGGGCGAGCCGGTGCCGTCGGAGTGAGACGCAATGGGCACAGTAGTGGCGTCAGAACGGTCGGAAAGGCCAGCCGCAGGCGTCGCGGAAGCAGAGGGGGGACACGCCAAGCCAGCAGCTCCGCGCGTGTCAGCAGCCTCGGCCTGCGTTGAAGACGTGGGGTTGGCAGGCAATGCAGCAAGAGGCTCGTCCGGGGCCGCGCGAGTGGGCGACCCAACAGACGGAGGAGGGGGTGAAGCCGGTGGTGGGCTCCCTTGCAGCTCTAGTGACGGCATCCATGCCGCCGCCCCCGGAATTGGCTGCGTCCCGGGCGGTAGGAAGCCACCACATGGGTCCACATAAAACCCACCGAACACACGCGCGTCGGCAGCGCATGCCGACGCCGGTGGACCCCGCACGCCACCGACGTCCCCTTCGTCCTCCGCGCCAGGCGGATGCCCATACCCGGCCGTGTTGCCTGAGGGATACGCACTCCAAGGAAGCGCCGACGGTGACTGGCTGGCCGCCAGCGGTGGAACACGCCCGATAGAAGGAAGCGGTAGCCCCAACAAGCCACCAACACGAGGCGTCGTCAGTGGTGGCAGGGGCATCGGGGGCAGCCCCTGTGAGCCGTTGCCGTTCGAGAAAAGGCTATCTCCAGCAAGTTGCGACAGACCAGGAGGCACCGGCTGGGACCCGAACTGAGAAAAGAGCAACGGGGGCGGTGGTTGTGAGCCAAAGGAACCGTCAAAACCACCACCAGCACCATCAATAGAATGGTCCTGTGGCATGCCCACGGCAGCCTGCGACCGACCCAAGCTCCGCGCAGACAGCCTCGCGAGGAGAGACCTCCCTCGTACGCGACGTGCCGTGTTGGTCCTGACCGTGCCCACAACGGACCGGGCCGGCGGAGGGGCGGGGGGGGGGGGGGGGGGGGGGAGCTCGACCAATGCAGATGAGAAAGCCCTGCGAATGCACGGAGGTGACGGAGGTGGGGCTCCACCATCACGAAAGGTGAGACCAACGCACCATCGTCCCGCGTGGTCACCGCGGATACATAGCGGCGCGCCCGGCAGCAGCGCCGTGAGCAGCCCGCCGCAGGCCGCCGCGGGCAGCGGGCGGCAGCCGGCGGCAGGCGGCCGCGGGCCACCAGCGGTGGCCGGCGGCAGCCCGCGGCAACCGCCCGCCGACGGTGGGAACGGATGTAGCGAGGCGGACCCACCACACGGGAAGCGCGGGAAGCATAGCGCAGCCCGGCCCGTAGCGCACACTGTCCAGGAAGCGCGGGAAGCGTAGCGCAGCCCCCCCAGGGGGGGCGGGCAGGCGGGCGACGCGGCCAGCCCCGGCAGCCAGCCCAGCAGCGCGGGAAACGCCCCCTATCGGCACCCTGACGGGGCAGCGATCTGGCGCGGCGCCAGGACGGATGCCGCCCGCCAATATTGGCGCAACGAAAAATCACCCACCGAGAAGCTCTAATTTGCACCAACCTGAGCCCGTAGTCTCGAGTGTGAGCGACGGCGGACCGGCCCGTCGACGACTGTAATCGGTCGATTTGCGGATCCAGGAAGGTCAACCGCACCCCCTCTGCTGTGTCCTGAGAGCGATTCTGCCGAGCTTCCTGGATGCCCCCTCTCCCTGGAAACGCTTCCTGGATTTTTGTGTGTTAACGCATGCTCCGCCGCCCCCGCCTCCACCCTCGTCAAGGGCCCCCACCGCACCGCCCTCTGTGGAAGCCCACGGCTTTTTGTGGCGGGAACGGGTCGTGACGCAACCGATTGGTGGACCGGTGCCCCCTCGGTCGTGGTCGGTGCGTACCTTGGGAGGAGATTTCATCAGAGAAGGGGGGGACTCGGTTGGTTTCGGCCGGACCCGCGCTCCTATTGATTACTTCTTTGCCGTGTTCCCGCAGCCGCAGCTTTCGCGGATTGTCGAGCTGACGTCGGCGCGGCTGGAGGCCCGACGTCTGGCACCGACGTCCGCGGGCGAGATTCTAAAGGTGTTTGGCGTGCTCATCCTGGCCACGCGCTTTGAGTTTGGTTCCCGCGCCGAGCTGTGGGCCACCGAGCCGCGATCGAAGTACATGTCCGCTCCAGCCTTTGGCAAACGGACAGGTATGCCGCGCAACCGCTTTGACGCACTCTGGTCATCTCTGACATTCAGTCGACAGCCGTCGGGCGGTCCTGCGGCCGATGACCGCGGCGGTGAGCGCTTTCGGTGGGCGTTGGTCAACGACTTTCTCGCCGAGATCAACAGGCACAGGGCCACCCACGTGACTCCAGGCGACACGCTGTGCGTCGACGAGTCCATCGTCAAGTGGTATGGCCAGGGTGGCCACTGGATCTCTGCCGGCCTTCCAATGTACGTCGCTATTGACCGCAAGCCTGAAAACGGCTGCGAGATTCAAAACGCGGCGTGCGGGCGCAGCGGCATAATGCTCCGGCTTCATCTCGTGACTACAGCGGCAGAGGAGCATGCCACGCGCTCGGCCGCCGAGAGCCAGATGCTGCATGGCACTGCTGTTTTGCAGCGCCTCGTTGGGCCATGGGCCGGGTCGGACCGCGTCGTGTGCGCTGATTCGTATTTTGCCAGTGTGGAGGCGGCCCTCTCCCTGAAGGCTTCTGGCCTGCGTTTCATTGGCGTGGTGAAGACGGCCCATCGGCGTTTCCCTTTGTCATCTCTCGCTGCTCGGGAGCTGGGGGCGCGGGGGGACTGGGTGACGATTGTCCACGAAGATGCGACGGGGTCCCCGGATCTGATGGCTGTCCTCTGGGTGGACCGGGACCGGAGATACTTCGTTGCGACAGCCAGCAGCACGAGGCCGGGTACGCCCTGTGAGCGCCTTCGGTGGCGTGAGCAGGAGGGAGGGGCCGAGCGCGTGGCCGTGTCTGTGCCCCAGCCCGAGGTGGCCGAGATTTATTACGGCTGCTGTGCCCAGATTGACAGACACAACCGCTGTCGACAAGACGACCTCAAGTTGGAGCACAAGCTACGCACCCACGACTGGTCGCAGCGAGTGAACATCTCTTTGCTTGGGGTTTGCATTGTGGATGCGTGGCTACTGCATTCGGGTGCACGTGGCGCCGCTGCACTCCAGCAGTCGGATTTTTACGAGGACCTTGCTGCCGACCTCATCGACAACAGTTTTGATTCGGTCGGTTGGCGCCCGCGTGGAGGGGCGGCGGCGGGAGAGGGGGAGGGCGGCGGGGCGGGGGCAGGTGAGGAGGCGCTGGGACCGGCCTACGGGGTGGGGGTGCACCTCAAGCCGACCACCAAGCGGCGCCTGGACCAGTCCGGCGGAGCCACCCCGCACTTGCGGCAGCGGTACTGCCGAGAATGCAAGGCGTTCCGAAGCACTTCGGTGTGCTCCGCCTGTCGGGACCCGACGGCCGGCGGGGAGATTTTCTTGTGCGGGCCTAAGACCGGCCGTTGTTGCTTTGCGGACCACCTGCGGGCAGCCCACGACACAGTTCTGTAACTGTTTCAAAGGCAACCATGCGGGGGGGGCACCCCTAGTTAAGATCCTCAGAAGCGGACATGAGCGGTTCTCGGACTCTCATTGGTGGATGCGAAATCTTTTGCGAATCGGAAAGCTTCCGAACCGTGTCACGCGCTCGTGGCTGCCAACGGCGATTTCTGGACCTCTCGTCACCCGACCCGCTTAAACAGTGGCTCAGCGCGCCATACGTGCCACGATTTCTCGCTGGTACACTGAAAAGCCTGCGACAAACCGCGGCTGAAGCGAGACACCGGCTCTCGAGGGAGGTACGCTGCCGCTCCACAGCCATCGGTCCGTGGCGCGCGTGACTTGGCCAAATTTGGTGTCAGTCATAGCCGCCCGTCATAACCTTTTACTACTCCTCATCTGCCCCGGGGAATTCCCAACTCATACATCCCATAATCAAGTCGACATCGTCTGCAGGCAGGAGACCGTCCTCAATCGCCTCGGCGACGGCGTCTCGGTGGCCTCGATTCTCCCAGGCCCCAATGCGCCGGGCGGCGGCAGCGGCCAGGTTAGACGACCACTTGGCCACGTCGTCGGCCTCTTTTTCTTTGCAGGCCGTAGACTTTCCCGGTGCGCCGTTCTGGACCTTGTTGGCCCGTAGGCGCCCATCGTCGGGGCGTGTGGCCACCCGCGCCCCGGCGCGAGCCGTCTTGCGCGTGGGGCCGTTGTTGTACAGGGCGCTGTCAGGTGCCCGGCTCATCGCCGCTAACTTGACGAATTGGCCGCAGCTTCCCAAAAACGTCCCGGCCGTGTACAGGGCAGCTTCTTGGTTGAATCTGCCGTGTAGGGCCTCCAGTGCTTGTTCACTGTAACGCCCAAGACTGCCAAAACGCCGTAGGAAGGCGGTGGCATGGCACACTAAAGTGTGCATCTTGGGCGTTACAGTCACCCAATCGAAGGACGTCACAAGCCCATCAACAAACGAGGCCGCTCGGCGCTCAAACTCGTCCATATCGTGAGGTGCGATGACGGCCGACCAGTTCAAAATCGGCAGCAAAGCCTGCCAGTCGACGCAGGCCCGCCGAAAGGGTGCCGCCCACCTGGCCGGTGCGTACTCGTCGAGCAGGTCGCACACCAGGGTCAGCTTTCGACTGATGCGGTGGCACTCGCGGCCCTCGAACGTGCCCCCGAAGTATGGAGCAGGCTCCGCCCCTGCCCGGTTCAGCAGCAGTTGGCCCAATTCTGTGCAGAACACTGTCGCTCGTGCAGGCCCAGCCGATGCGTGCACCACCTCAGCCGCCAATCGGAGTGTGTCTGAGGTCATCCCCAGAGTAAGGTGCAACGGCGAGGGAGCTATGTTCTCCGGTGGAACAAGCATCAGCGGTCGGCGTTGGATTGACCGATGCTGGTCGTGCGTCAGCGGCTGCGGTAGGTCCGCGTTCTCAACGCAGGTCCCCAAAGCACGGCACACATCCATCGACTGTTCCACTGTGCGAGGCGAGCCACGGCATTGGCTACCGAGCTGCAGGCAGCTGTGCAATGCTACCAGTGGGCCATCGCCAGCCCACCGCGGCCCCAGCGCTGTGCAAATCAGGCACGGGTGTCGGCTTGATGACCCCGTGTGCCCACAGAATGCTGTCATCCAGGCAATGTCACCTGTCAAAATCAGCCGCACAGCGCGTAGCTCTCCAGCCACGGAGAGCCCATTGGACCGCAGGTCCTCGACATCTGCCAACCACACAGCACATATGCGCTGCAGGGTGGCATAATCGTCTGTTCGACACGGGAACACGCCGAGAACCACAGAGTTCCCGACGCTAGCAGGCCGGCTCTGATTTGCAATGCCAAGGAAAACCTTAACACTGCTCGTCCTACCCCCCTTGTCCATTCCAAAAAGGAGCTGGACAGGGGGGCGCGCCTCCATGTGGCCTGCAGTGGGCGAACCGCCACGGATCCCGCCGTCCGAAGGCACCCCACGGGCCCCCGAACCGTCCTCGGCGTCGTCGCGCGCATCCCCACAGTTCGGCCCCCGCGCAGACTCGCCACCACCTTCCCCACGACTGCTCACCGAGCAGTCGAGCTCCGCGGTCCCGCACGCATCCCCACTGATGGGCCCCCGCGCGGACTCGCCACCACCTGCCCCACGACTGCCCACCGAGCAGTCGTGCTCCGCGGTCCCGCGCGCATCCCCACTGCTGGGCCCCCGCGCGGACCTCTGGCAGCCCACTCGACGACCGCCCATGACCGGGTCAGGCTGCACGGGGCACTCAACAAAACCCCCGTGCGAGACCAAGTCGTCGAGATGTGCTTGAACTGCGGCCCTGGGGCTGATAAGAAATGCTCCGTCTTCGGTCGTTGCCACTTGATTCCGCTCCTCCGTCGACAACCTGGCCGCCTCCGCTCGTAGCGCTTGGTTTGACGCCAACCGGCTGTCGCCGGTGAAGGCCCGAAACCGTCCCCACGTGACGCCACTTACTTTGTTGGCAATCTTGAACTGTAACTGCTGCTGGACGGACAGCGCCTTAAGAGGCGCCACGGAGACGCCGCCTTGGGCGCGGGCGCGCCGGAGGATGCCTGTAACGACTGCTCCAATCTCCTGTGGGTCAACAGTCGCAAGACTGGACACCAGAGAGGCCACTGATTTGCGTCTGCGGCGAGCTTGGCGCTCGCCCGCTGCTGCACTTGTGGCTTGGCTGACACGCTTGTACGTCCGTAAACGCCCGTTAGAGAACTTGACGGATATCTCATCCGGCTTGATCTGCTGCAGGTGGGAGGTCATAATCGCGGCCGCGCCGGTGAGCGCTGGGTCCACATCAATCCCAGCGATGGATGACGCCGTAAGGACGGCAGGGGGTGACGTCGACTGCTTGTGCACTTGGCGCAGCTGGGCAGGCGGCGAGCCGCCCTCCGCCACGACTGGTACCGGTGAGGGTCGCGCGGCGGTTGGCGCATTCGATGCGCTCTGCGCCTCTGCGCGCCACTTGCACGTAGGGCAGACCTTCTGGCGCTGCCTCCAGTGTAGACGGCGCTGGTCCCTTGCCTTGGCTTGTCCCCACAGGGGGTCCAGGCATTTGGGCCCCGGTGTGACAGTAGCTGGCCTGTCGGTGGGTGCATAGGGATGGAGTAAAGATAAGCACGTCACTGCACCTTTAGAAGGAGGCGGCGGTTGTAACGTCTTATAACAGGCATGGCAGTATCCAAGGCTCACGCCATTGGTGTCTACCCCCGCCGCTCTGGTGCACTTGCGGTCCTTGGTGAGACGCTCAAAGTCCCGCGCTGTCGTGTCGCCGACAGTGCCACACCGCACGGCTGACCGCCATTCGTCCGCCCTAGTCCCTGGACGTAGGAAGGCCTCCTCACACCCAAGTCACACGTAGGCAGGCCCATCACCACGAAAAACAAGCTGAACCCGGACAGAGGTGTCAAGACTGTAACCAAGACAGCAAAGAGGGGGGACAAAAAGTATATATGTCAGCACGAAAAAAATAGGGAAGAATACTATGGTCCCGTCGATGGTCCCGAATACTAGGTGACCTGTAGACTGCAGGTGACTTGTCCTCGGCAAAAAGTACGTGTGCTGAAGTTGTGCTGAAACGGGGTCAAGTGACGTACCTCGGCTGGGGACGGGTGGTGGCGGGTGTCACGGGGGAGCCAGGAACAGATGCGCTGTCGTGCATCGTGCTGGTGCATGCAGAACACCAGAAGTGGTGGGGGAGAGGCCGATCGACCGCTCAAGGGGGAAAAGAGATGAAAAGCGATGGTGATAGCGACGATACCAGGCGACGGAGGTGCCTGTGGGACAAGGATTCGCAACCACGCAAGAGTGGGCTGTGTCGCCTTCCGTTGAGATCAAATACTACGTGGTGCCAGAATAAAGTGAAACGTGTCTAACCCAGATGTCCGCCCTTAACAAGAGGTTCGAGGCCGTGGGTGCTCGCGCAAACGGAGCAGCGCCGACCAACGGCCGCCGGGGGTGGCCAAGGACCTCGGGGCAGCGTGCAAGTCCGACGGTGCCGGCCTCGGCGCCCACCCCCCCCTCAACGAGACGACCGCGGGGAGCGAGGCGCCCGCGCTGTGCGAGCGGACCGCCGCGCCCTCGGGGGCGGCGGGCGGCGGCGGCCTTGTCCGGGGGGGCAAACAGGAAACGCGCCTCGGGCGGGTGGAGGCGCCCATCGGGGGGCCCGCGCGCGCGGGCGGCGCCGCGCTGCGCGACGGGGGCGGCTGCTCGGGCGGCGCCCGTCGGTGCGGCGCGGACCCCCCCGCCTTTTCCGCGCCGCCCGTCGACGGCGGCGCGCGCGGCGGGCCCCCCCTCGACCGACCCCGGGGCGGCCGCCGCCCCCGTCCGACAGCCGCCGCCCGCGCCACCCGCCGGGGCGACGGCGCGCCGCGGCGCCGCCGCCACGCGTGGCACGCCCGCCCGTGCGGGGCGGGGCCCAAACCCCCCCCCCCCCCCCCCCCCCCCC
>ENA-ORXR01004378-ORXR01004378.1-marine-metagenome-genome-assembly--contig:-NODE-4378-length-11859-cov-23.946444_pt1 | contig 11859 bp, 3 predicted proteins | sample MGYA00237866_ERZ511479 | MGnify/ENA metagenome assembly ERZ511479 | reverse complement strand
CCGCCCGTCGGCCACGCCATGCGCCGGCGCCCCCCCCCAAACACTTGCGGTGGCGGTGGCCAGCCACGCGGCATCCGCCGCCTCCCCCGGTCGCATCGCCGCGTCGCCGCCGCGCACGCCGGCCACGCGTGCAGCAACGGGGACGCGGCGGGCGCCGCCCGCCCCCATCGCCAGCCGCACGGCGACGGCGGCCCGTCACCACGGCGTCCTACACTGCGGCGGTGGCCTGGACGTTGCGGGCGCGGACCGGTCGACGGGGTGGTCCGCCCCCGCCGCCCTCGCCGGCGGGCGCAGGAGCCCCGCCGGCGCGCGGCTCGGCCGCGGGATCCACAGCGCGCCCGACACGCTCAAGGTGCACGGGGCACCCCCCCTCCACCCTCCCCATGACCTGCCGTCCCGTACGCGCGCGGTGCGTTGGGCTCCCAACCGACGGGCGCGGCGGTTTTGGCGAGCAGCACGAGCGCCCCCGCATTGGGCGCCCCCGCCAGGTGCACCCACCCGTCGGCACCGCCCGCCGTCGCCCCCATGCGGTCTGCAAGCGCCGCATTGGGGTTTCCGGTGGGTGGCGCCTCCCCACAGCACACACCGTCCATGGAGGTGTGCGCATTGGGGAGCCACCCACCCGCTGGGCGCTACGGTTGGGAGGGGGGCGTGGTGGTCGTGGCGGGGCGGCCTTTCAGTGAAACATCAGACCTGTCGTCGTGCGTGCGTGGTGCCGAAGGCGGCGAGCGTTTCGACGCCCGCCGCCGTCACCGCCAAAGGGGGAGCAGCGGGGGTGGAGGACCGTCGGCCTGTGACTGTAGCGGTGACGGTGGCCTCCGCCTCCGCCGCTGCCGCCAGGCCGCTAAGGAGGGCGACAACGCAGGGCCGCCTCGCGCGGTACACCACGAGGAAGGCGGTCCCATGGGACAGAAACCTCCAGGTTGAGGTCAGCAATACAGCAGACTTGGGATGCAGAAAACATGCGCTGCAACACAGCATCCGCAGAAGCCTTCAGCAATCTGCCAGCATGTTTTCTGCAGGCCGAAAACTAAAAAAGGCGCGCCGTGTCGGAAAAAAATGAAGTTCAAGCGCGATCTTTTTGGCGACACCTCCTCGCACCGATGGGGGAACACGCGGCGGACGGGGTCGTCGCGAGAAGGCGGGAGTACCTTGAGGCGACCACGGGAGGGACTGTTTGGCCGAGACGCACACTCCCGGGGTTGCGTACGACCCGTCGGCAGGGGGGAGGGGGCGATACAAAGCGGTCGGACGATGTAGGCGGCAGCAACGCAGGGTAACGACCAGGCAGTTCCCTGTTTCTACGAGGGCACACACGACCGCATTGGTCGTCCAACAATGCCCACCACCGCCCTACTTGAAAAACAAAGAGCGCTGCCCAATCGACACGTTGGCCTCTCTCGGCGACACTGCCCGCGCCCCGACGGCGCCCGGTAGTGCGCCCGAGTGCGTGGCAGAGCGCCCCAGGGGCCTGCTGGGGCCACCCCCCCCTGGCTTGGCCCCTGGCACGGCGCCCGACGCGGAGAAGAAGGACGCCGAGCCGACCAGCTTCTGATCAATCAGCGATGGGGGACGGGTGAGGGAGCGGCCCGAGGCGTGGCGGGAGAACTTCGCCGGCGGCTCGGCCGGCGGCTGCCCCGCCGACGGGGATGGGGGCCGCGGCAGCGCCGGCGGGGAGGGCAACCCGTCGACAAACGGCGAGTCCGACACGGCCGACGCGGAGGAGGCGGCGGGCGTCGAGCCGTCGCCGCCCCCCGCACTCCCGTCCTCGTCGGCAAAGTACGACTCGGCGACGGCCTGGTCCGCCACCCGCCGCCGGTGGGAGGCCGCCACGACCGTGCCGACGGCGAGGGCGCCGACCAAGAGGCCCCCAACGGCAGCGCCGACCAGCAACAGCACCACGTGGAGGCGTTTGGAGAGGAAGGCGTCGACGCCCGACGCGTCGTCGCCGGTCGGCTCGCCAGCCACGCCCCCCGTACCGGCGCTGCCGACGCTGCCGCCGCCGCCACCGCCGCTGCCGCTGCCACCGCCGACACCGCCGCCGCCGCCGAGGGCGCCCGCCAGCGGCAACTCGACGGTCCAATCGTAGCGCCCAAAGGCGCTCCCGCCCGCCGCCGCTGCGTCCGCCCCCCCCACCAGCAGGCCGACGCAAAAAAAGGACGTGCGCGCCACGTCGAGGTGGCAGTTGCGGGGCTCCATGGACGGGGGTGCCCCCACCCCGTCGCCGCCACCCGCCGGCACGTCCTCGTACAACAGCCGCCCGAGCGGGTCATAGGCCATGACCCACCAGGCGCGTGCCGCCGCCGACGATGGGGGCTGCGACGAGCCGACGAGCACCACGTTGCCGCCGCGCTCGACCATGACCGACACGGCCCGCTCGCTCGCCGCCGGCGCCGACTCGTTCCACACAACCACCGCCTGGTGGGCGGGCGTCGCCGCGGCGGCGGCCGACGGGGCGTCCCCCGCGGTCAGGTTGAAGAGCGCGAGCAGCCCATCGTCGCGGCGGCCGTCGGCGACGCTCGCCACGCCCGCCGCGTAGACGCGGCCAGAGGCGCCCGCGGCGAGGCTCGCCGCCACAAACGAGGATTGGGCAAGCACCTCCATCCCCGGGGCGAGGGAACCGTCGGCCTGGAGCCGCCGCACCAGGTCCCCGTCCAGCTGGTAGACGACCAGCCGGTCACGGGTGCCGCTGCCCGCCGCCCCAGTCGCCGCCACCGCCGCGGCTGCCGACGCCGCACCCGAGCCGTCGGCAGCGTCCGCGGCGGCGACCACGGGGGCGGCCGCCACCCCCACCTCCTGCACGGCCACGTACACGGTGCCGTCGGCGGCAATGGCCAGCGCCGACGCCTGCTCGTCGGCGGCTGTGCCCCACTGGACGCCGCGCAGCAGCGCCGGCCCGTCGGCCACGGACGAGACATTGAGTTGGGCAATGGCCACGTCGCGCAGGCCCGCCGCGGGCGCAAACTGGTCGCCCCGCGTGTAGCCCGCCACATACACCGAGGCGCCGCCGGCGCGCACGGCAATCGCCGTGTAGGCGTCCGCCGCCGACGTGCCCCGCTGGTACACCCACTGCGGCGGCCCGGGGGCTTCGGTGGCAAACCGCAACACCGCCCCATCATAAGACGAATCGGCCGGCGTGCCGCCGCCGCCCGCCGATGCGGGCGTGGGGCCGCCGCCGCCGCCGCCGCCGCCGCCGTCGCCGCCGTCACCGCCGCCACCCGTCGGCACCCCCCGAAAGTGCCCGTTGGTCGTCACCACCACGTACGCGCCGCCGGCAGCCACGGCCAAGCCGCCGACGGCGTCGACCCCCCCGCTCGCCACGTCGGTGCGCCACAGCACGTCGCCGAGCGGCGACACTTTGAGGAGGAAGACGCTCGTCGAGCCCCCCGCCGCCGTCGACGGCGCCACGCGTAACGTGCCCGCCACGTACACCGCACCGTCGCCGTCGGTGGCCACCGCGGAGGGCACCTCGCGGGGCGCCCCGCCGCCCGCCGCGCCGCCGCCGCCGTCGGGCGCCCGCGGCGGGAGCGGCCGCACCGTCAAGGCGCCGTCGGCGCCGCGCGGGCGGGTGGCGGCGGCGAGAAGGAGGGCGCCACCGGCAACGGCGGCGGCGGCGGCGGCGGCGCCCCAGTGGCGGCGCCGGCGGGACCGCGGCGGCCCGCGTCGGCGCGGCGGCGCGTCGGCGTTGCCGCCAAGACGCTCAGGTGGGGTCCATGGCGGCGGCATGAAAGAGCCACGGAGGGGCTGCACGCAAGTGGAAAACGCAGGCAAAGGGGCTCAAGGCCGTCGGAGTACCCCGCACGACCGCCGTGTGGGCCCGACTACCAGAGGCGGTGGGACTTGGCAAAGCAGCAACGTACGCAGAGGCAATGGCCACCGCAGCAAGCCGCAGACGCCAGCAGACGGCAGGCCGTCGCACCCCCGACGCGGTGTGCGCTTCCCCGACAGGGACGGCAAGCCGCTGCGGCGGCGGCGCGGCAAAGGAGGTCGGCCTCCCGGCGTGGGCCGCTCCATGGCTGGGCGAAACCAAGCAGCCGCTCCCGGGGGTGGTGCGTCATCTCATGAGCAGTGGCGGCGATGAGGCAGCCGGCCGGTTGGGGCACGCAGCAGAGATGCCACCGCCCACCGTACGGGCCGGCCGCGTTGCAGGTGCGGCGAAAACGGCGCGGAGCGTGGAACAGGAAACGACGCAACGATGGGCGGAAGCGTCGTGGCGCTCGGCCAGGCTCTTCGCTCGTGCAAGGACGTGGTATGATACGCCACTACTACCGAAAACGCTAAAATACAGCATGTCAACGGACTTGATCTGCAAGTGTCCAAAGACTTGCCAATGCCATCGGACGGACGGCAGGCGCGCATCCTTGGCTTGCCTTCCGTGCCGTACAGTGACGGTGTCATGGCGAGCGTCGCCTCGTCGCCTGTCGATACGGCAGCGGCGCCTGCTCTTCCTTGCTCTCGGTCATGGCGGCGGCCAAATTATTGGGGACGGCCCAGCCTGCCGCCAACGTCGGGCACTGAAATCAACCTGCCACGCACGTGTAGCAGTGCTTGCGACGGCGGTTGCCTCTCTCCCCCAGACCCCGCGTTCCGGCACGGCTCGCTGGCACTGGCGCGGCAGACGTCCCCGTGGCGTCGTATCGAGCTGTCGCGGGCGGCCATCTGACGGGTGTGCCCGCCTCAAGTCAACCCCCGTACTGCGGGCGTGGCCACACGGCTGGGCCCTGCGGAGTGGGGTGTGGGGGGGGAACACGACAGCCGCCGCGGCGATGGCGGTGGCCTCGTCGTCGAGTACTGGGCGCGCCAGGGCCCCGTGTGCGCCTCGCCCTGCACGGCGGTCGGTCGCTCGTCGCCCTTCTCTCGCCTCTCGTGCGCGGGCGGGCACAGCATTTGATCCCTTAGCGTTGGCGCTTGGTGTCGCCTCGTTGGGTTTGGTGGCCGCCCAAACGACGGGGACCGCCGCGCCAGGGCTCGGCCGCGCGCGTGGGTGGTGAGGGGAATTTCTACCGGCAGGTACGCCCTGTAGCACCCTGCGCCCTGAATCGGTGAGGCAATATCGGCAGAGAGGAGGAGCGAGGCGGGGCTGTCTGGTGGCGCGGTGAGGGAGCGTGGGTGGGCGGGGTCCGTGGCTTTTTGGCACAGCCTTCGACAAGTGCGTACCTGGGTGGTCTGCTGGGTCGCACGGCAACATTGGAAAGTTGTTGGCTCTGAGGGGGGGGTGGGCGTGGGGGGAGGGTGGGCGAGCCTCTCGCGTGTGCTCATCGCGACTGCGACGCCCGAGTCACGGGCGTGGGTGGTGGGTTCGAGTGGCGCGAGAGAGTCGGGTCACAGGGGGACTGGCGCCGCGGTACGCTGTTTCTTGTGCATGGCCTGCCAGTCGCAGTAGCGGCGTCACCACCGCCATCGCCACTAGCACCACCATCACTCCCCGCTGTCGCGTTCCAGTCGGGCACTGTCGCCAACTTCGCCGCCGGCGGTGTACGCTGCCGGGGGTTGTGGTAGTGGACGCGTCGCGGATTGGGCTGTCCTTTGTCACGTGCCGCGTCCTCGACACCGCGGCTGCCGCCCGACGGCGGCCCCCGAGCGGTGGCTGGTGTTGGAGGGCGCGCGCCCCGCGGTGTAGGACCGGTCTGCATCGGCGCTTACGTCCTCCGTGTCGACGTCGCCGCCACCATGTCCAAGCTCTCGATGCTGGTGTGTACGTGGAACGTTGGCAATGCGGAGCCGCCGTTGGACCTGAGCGCCTGGTTGGGCGGCGGCGGCAACCGCGAGTACGACATCATCGTCGTTGGCGCACAAGAGGCCAACTTTTCGGTGGTGGAAAATCTGCGGACGGATGGCGAGGGGGGGGCCGCCGCCCCGTTTCCGCCGTCGTTGCCAGTGAGCTCGCCGGTGCGGGCGCCAAAGAATGTGAGCGTGGTTAGCTCCCCGACCACCCCGCCGCGGCGCTCGTCGTTGGTCGGCCCCTCCTCCCCAAAGAAGACGGCTTCCCTGCGGGGGGCCCTCAACGTTGCCCCGTCGCCGCCGGCGGTGCCCTCGCAGGGCGACGCGGTGACCAGCGACGCCTTTGGGTTGACCCCTTCGACTGCCTCTCCCGAACCCCCCTTGACGCCGTCCCGCCGCGGGGTGGCCGCGGCCACCGCGGCGGCGGCGGCCGTCACGGGTGCCGCTGCCGCTGCGGTTGCGGGCTTGGGCGTCGGCAGCGTCATTGGCGGGGCTGTGGCGAAGAATCAACCGCCGGCGCAAGCGCCGTCGTCGGCGCAGCCGAGCCCGCCACCGAGGGCGGCGTCGCCTGAGCCGGCGCCCGCGGCGGTTGAGGCCATGCCCGAGAAGCGGCGCTTTACCCGGCGGCTGTTGCGGGTTTTGGCGACGGCCAACCTCCGCCACCGGTCGTCGGTGCCTGGCTCCTCGCAGCCGCAAGGCAGCAAGATTCGGTCCAGCAGGAGCCTCGGTGCGGGCATTGGCATCCGCCGGCAAAACCGGCGGGCAGCCAATCCGCAGGGGGCCCTACCGGGTGCGCCGAATTTGGGCGTGTCGCCCCCATCCTCCCGCCACCCCGTGACGATGCGGCACGGCACGTCGCTTATGGACATTGGGTCGGCCCGCTTCACGCGGACGTCCTCGCCCGACGTCTCATCGTTTGCTTTCCCCGCGGGCAATGGCGACCACGCGTGGTCGCGGGCGGGTCGGAACAGCTCGCAAACGCGTGGTGAGCCGTCCCGTGGCGCGGTGGATGCGGCGTTTGACGACGTGGAGCCCCGCAAGAGCAGCAGCAGCGTTAGCAGCGGCTCTGGGGGTAATCGGGCGAGCCGGTTGGGCGGCAGCGGCGGCGGGCGGGGTGTCGACGGCAACGCCTCTGCCCGCCTGACGCTGTTGCGGGGGCGCTTGGAACCGGAAGTCGGCTCGCCGAGCACCGCCGAGGTGTCGCGCCCCGCGCTGCTGTTGCCCAACAGCCCCGGGAAGAGGTTACTCTCGCCTTGCATCTCTCCTGTGGTCCGCGCGGTGGCCTTCTCCAGTAGCTCGGACGAGAGCTTCGCCTCAGCGGAGGTGGAGGATGACCCCAAGGTGACATTGCGACAGCGTCCGGCAGCGACCGCGCGTGCCTCAAGGTCCTCGTTTATGGGCGGGACCTCTTCGTCCACCATGGGCGTCCCGCATATCCGCTCGGAGAAGACCCTGAACGTGCGCCCGGGTGATCTGGACTTGGATGTTGACGATGACGAGCTGGGCGCTCCACAGCGGGCGGGGCGTGCGTCGACGGCGGACATGGACGGGCAGGGCGCGGTGGATGGCTACGTGTCCGAGAGCGCCTTTGCAGAGGTCGATCAAGACGATGCGGATGACGACGACTCCGATACTGACACGGTTTCTGGCGATGACGACGACGACGTATCGGGCGGCCGGGAGCGGCTTCAGAAGGAGCGGAGCTTGGAGGAGCCGTCCGAGAGTGACGACGACGACACCTTTGACTTGTACAACGTGGACAACCGGAGGAGTTTGGTGGTAGATGAGACGGCCGCCGCGAACTTTCGCCACAAGTTCGGCAGCAAGAAGCAATCCAAGCGCCGCCGTGTTCTCCGCAAGACGTCAGACGATGCGCTGGGCAACCGCTTCAACTCCCGCGTGGCCGCCTGCGTCGGCGACGAGTACGTGGCGGTGGCGCGGCACCATCTGATGGAGATCAAGCTGCAGGTGTTCGTGCACCGGCGCATTAAGGATCGGGTGCTCAAAACCAAGACCGTGACGGAGGCGACGGGCCTTGGCCACGTCGTGGGGAACAAGGGCGCGGTGGCAGTCAAGCTCACCATCGACGACACGACGCTGTGCTTTGTATCCTCCCACTTGGCCGCCCACGAGGGCGCCAAGTTCCTCCGGGAACGCAACGCGCAAGCCCAAGAAATCCTGCGCTCCATCGACCGTGTGGTGCCTGCGTTACACAGCTTTGACCATGTATTTTGGATGGGGGACCTCAACTATCGGCTGGACGTGTCGCGGGTCGTTCCCGAAGCGGCCGAGTGGCAACACGCGCGCAAGTGGAAGTGGGTTCGGCGGCGGATTGCGTCGGGCAACTATGCGGACCTACTCAAGGCGGACGAGCTCATTGGGGAGATGCAGTCCAATAACTGCGTGTTTGGCCGCTTTGTGGAGGGCCCCCTCGAGTTCCTGCCAACCTTTAAGGTGCACCGGGACGCAGAAGACGACCTCACGGACGCCGTCGCCCAATCCACCGCCCCTGGCGCGTCTGCCAGCGCGGTGACGGCCGCGTCCACGGCGGTCATGTCCATGTACCAAAAGGAGCGCGTGCCGTCCTACTGCGACCGGGTGCTCTGGCACTCTCTGCCCATCCACCGCAAGCACGCGGTACTGCTCGAGTACAGCGCGGTGCCGAGCATCAACACGTCGGACCACAAGCCGGTGTACGCGGTGTTTGAGTTGGTCGTCCCGCGGCCGCTGACCAAGTATCCGCTCCCGCCGCCGCTCTCCTCCATCAAGTGCACCATCGATGTGCGGCGGTTGCGCCTGACCGCCAGCGTTGCCCGCAGTGTCGGCAGTGGTGGCTACGCGGCGGAGCTGCGGTCCAGCGTTGACCCTGCCGTCATCACGCAACAGAATGAGTTCCTGGACGATGTGGTGCGCGCCGATGGCGCTGGCTACAGCCCGTTGGATCAGGGAAGCAAGGGTGGCCGTGCGGGTGACAGCGGCATCTCTGGGGCGGTCGGCGTCTCGGACATTCACAGTCGGCGGCCGGTGAAGGTGGAATTTTTGGGGCCGAGCCTGTTGCTCAAGGGCCGCTCCTACTCGAGCGTCGTGCCCCTGCGCGACGCCAAGCGTGGCGGCAAGGTGCGAGAGTGCGTTGCGAGCGAGCTTCCCTGCCTCCCCTGCGTGCCGGTGCTGTCCCTGGCCGAGCTGCAGTACAAGTACCTGACCATGGTTTTTTCGCGGTCGGGCTCCAAGGTCAACAGCAGCTGCGTGCTCCCCGTCTCGTCGCTTATCCACGCGCCCGGCCACAAGCTACGGACGAGCTTGGAGTTGCTCAAACACGGGCGGGTGATTGGGACGGTCGAGGTGGAGGCGGAGTTTGCCATCAGCTGCGAGTGGTGGATCTCTAGCGACAACCGCAAGATTGTCAACCGCCGGGGACGCCCACGTGGGTGAGCCTCGCATCGGCGGTGACAGCCGGGGGGGGCGGCATTGCATCGGCAGGGGCGGTCGCGCGCGCGTCAAAGTGGGTGTTGCCGCTGTCGGAGGTGAAGGGTGTTACCACTCGGCGGGGCTGTCTGCACATGGATGAGATGAAAGAAAACGGCCAAGACAATGGTTTTCGTACGTATGCCGCTGGCTCACGTACAATACGTTTGGTCTGGGCGCGTTCCATGTCGCGGCTGGACACCTACGGGAGCTCAAGGCGAGGCGGACCTGCCGAGGCTGAGTCAGCCGCGTAGCCACCTTGATTAGGCAAGAAACATTGGCTCTCACCCCGACGCTACCACTTGCTGGGCTTCGGCGACGACGCGGCCGCTGGACCCTGCGGTCGTCGCACGCGAGAGCTCCTGCGGCACGTTCAACCACCTCCACCGACAGAATCCCGTTGCCTCCCACATGCTCGACAGCTGCCCCGGCCGCCGCCACCGTCGTCTGCATAGATGTTGTTACCTCACAGGGGACCCTACGAGTCGCCCGACACAGCGCCAGAGCGTCCAAAGTGGCTACCAACCGCGGCAGCGCGTCCCATTGCGGGCGGCGTCACCTGAGCGCGGGCGCAGCGGGGCTGGCGACACTCATCGCCGCCGCGTGCGGCGCTCTCATCGCAAACGGCATCAACGTCGATAGTGGGTGCCAGAGGCCGTGCTGCAACTCAGGGGCTGGTAGAAAATAGGGCAGCAGTTGCTTGGGGATGGGAGTCAGGTCCATAGCCATGGCTACCGACGACAGTACAGTTGATGTGTCCGAGGCGGCCAGTCCCGAGTTGCGTTGGATGCACCAAGCTGTGGAATCTGGCTCAAGTAGGTGAATTGCTCGAATGATTGTATCCAATAAAAAGTAGTTCCTTTCTGGTTCGTGCAGTGGCGTGCGCGGATCTCGCAGCGAGAGCGGCAGCGGTCCTCTCGCTATCCGCATACGCAGTGCTCGGGAGCAAGCACCGCGGGTCGCCCCTTCACGCCCCCCGTCCGAGGGGCGGATCCGCCCCGCGATTGCACCCGCCTGCCGCACGAACAATACGGGACGGGTCCCCAGCAGCGTCGCTGCGCACTCGGCGCGCCGAGCGCCACTCATTGCTGATCCCGCCGGCCAACGGGCTCTCTGGTTGGCCGAAACCTGCCGCTGTGAATCACACTCTGCGCGCGGCATCGGGCAGTGGCCGCCAGGCAGACGGCTCGTGCTGCTGCTGGCTGCGTTGACTGTGGTACTGTATACAGTAGCGACGGTGCCACGGCTGCGGTTGGGGCAGGAGGTATCGGGGGCACGCTGGTCCACCCGATCCGTTGGAGGGGGGGGGGGGGTTCCGTGTGGGGGTCAGGGACAGGGTCCGTGAGAGCGCTGGGAGCCTGTTTGGCGCGGCGCGGGTCTCCTCAAGGGGGTATCACAGAAGAGCTGACCAGTTGGACTGCCTCAAGGACAACCGCCAGCCGAAGTGAGGCGAGCTGGGAAGGCCCCCAGAACACCTGTGGCAACAGATGTGTCACCGGGCCAGCGAAAGCCCTTTGAGGAGGTGTGGCTTGGTCGTGGGACGGGCCAAAAAAGGTGAACGAGCAGGGCCTTGAGGCAGGCCTTTGGAGACTCCCTTGCTAGCAGTGTTGCCAGGCAGTGTGTCCCGAGCCCAAGAAGCCCACACGAGCCGGACACGGCAGACACAACCTGAGCAGCCTGCCTGTCCCCAGCCCGGGGTGTCGCAGCACCAATCAATGCTCGCCAGCATCATCGGAAGGCCATCACACGGCCCCGTGTAGCTGTGATCAGGTGGCCCCTGAACGCACAGGGCCATCAGATATGCAAAGAATGATGGCCCGGTGCCCGCACGAGGCTGGGGGGGGGCTCTCATCCACTTCCAGGAGGACCGTTCGATGGTCCACAATCCCAACACCGGGGGCCAATACTGACAGACTGACAGACACGATTTTATATTGTGAATTTTATAGGGTTACTTCCGGGTTTACTGGGTGGGTTACTTTACAGTCAGCATATCTGAAAGAAGCAATCGTGCCGACCTGCCCGTCTTCCTCCCGACTCTGTTGGTCGGTGCCACCGTGGGCCAGCTCCATGCTCGCTCTATTCTGCCTACGAGTGCTGTTTGCCGTGTCGATGGGTTTTCCGTGTCAGGCATCAGACTGCGGCCGCTGTTTTAGTGGATGCCTCGGTCAGCACCGGCATACAGCTCACGTACACCACGCGCAAACGTCCACGGGGTGTGAGACTATCAACGCCATCTGTGTTGAGTCTGAAGAGTCTGATGAGCCTGGAGGTCGTGCGGGTACTGCCATTTGCATTGAGTCTGATGAGTCCAATGACCCCACGGTTGCAAGGGGTACTGCCGAGACGATTGGTACTGTCGCTGAGGCAGACACTTGTAGTGCTGGGGGTGCTGAGGGTGTGCGGGACGTGGTTGGACTGGAGTCTGAGGTTTTCCTGGAGCTTGCTCGGGCAATGACAGCCCCTGCCCCTCCTCCAAAGCCGTCACCTCGTCGGGGTCGCGCCCGGCGAGGCGCACCGTCTGAGAGCTCCAGGAGATCCCGCCGTGCTGACGCACAGAACCGTCACCGTGGGCGCCGTCGACGCAACCCTGTCTGTGGTGCTAACCCGGCCGATGGAGCTGTCGGTGATAATGAGGATTCGGTTGGAGAGGTTGTTGATGGCGCGCATGGG
>ENA-ORXR01004377-ORXR01004377.1-marine-metagenome-genome-assembly--contig:-NODE-4377-length-11861-cov-10.557960_pt1 | contig 11861 bp, 9 predicted proteins | sample MGYA00237866_ERZ511479 | MGnify/ENA metagenome assembly ERZ511479 | reverse complement strand
CCAATAAGCGAATATAGACACGTTGCACCAATAAAACAGACACGTTTCGTTAGTCCATCATTGCTAGGTTTGCTCTTACAGCCGTCCTCCCAAACATCCCGCACTCCAACTGTTGTAAAAGAGTTGCAAATCGGCCTCTACGACCCCTGCTGATTTGGGACACTTTTGGAACTGTTGCAGTGCGGGATTTTTTGTGAGAACGGCTGTACTACCCCAGGTCGAGCGAGGGGTGACGCTGTAGCAGACCACTCGCCTCCCCGACCGCGACCGCGTTTGTCGGGAGCGGCATGACGGCGCTGCTGGCCAACGCGGCTGCCTCCCGGGCGCCTCCCCCGCGTTGAGGCAGCCGACCGGCGGCAATGTCACGCGTGGCGGCCGGTATCGTGCGCGGCGGGCAGCGGTGGCGGCGGCACCGCCGCGTCAGCGGCCAACGCCATGTTACGGGGTGCTGCCAGGGGGCGCGACGCGCGGCTCCGGCACGCAGTTTGGCGACGGGTGGCGGTGGGTGGCGGCGTTCCCCTCCCCGTCCCCCTACCCCCGCCCCGCTCACTCCAAGAGCGTCGGTAGACCGGCGGCGGTCCGGGCTGTGTCGCAGCCATCATCACCGCCGCGGTGGCGGCCGCTTTTCCTGCCCAACTTGCTGGGGTGGTACGCTCCGCGGCTGATTCGTTGCGTTTCGCGCCTCCTTTCATCAGCGCCGGTGGTCGCGCTGCGGCTGTCGACACTGCTGACGCTCGGCTTGTGCGGGCGGCGATGTCCGCCCCCTTGCGCTGCGCGCCGCCCGGCGGCGCCGACGACGGCGGCGGCGGCGGCGGCGGCGGCGCCCGCTCCACCTCCCTCTTTCGCGGATGGGGCTGGCGTCGCCTCCACGTGGGGCGGTGACCACCGCTGGGGTTCATGGCCGGTCAGCCTGCCACTGCTTGCACCCGCCGCCATGTGGCGGGGCTCTCGCTGTGACACTCGCCTTGGACGGACGTAGCGCCACAACAGAGACGTCTGCGTTTTCTCGGCACGGTGGCAGCTGTCGGTCGTGCTCTACGTTTTCACGCGTGGCGCCCGTTGTTTGAGACACACGGACGGGTCGAAGCTGCGAGCTACGGCACCTGGCGACAAGCCGTGCGCGCCGTTTAATCTGCTTCTACATCCGCGTTACCGTGGCCCTTCTCATCATTGGGCCGTGGCTTGCCCGTCTCAATCTTCGGGGGCGTCTTCGGCCTCATCGTGTCTCCCGACGACCGCGGCGGCGTCCGCGCCGGTGATTCTCTGCTCGCGCCTGGCGACAACAGCAGGGGCGACCGCGCCGGCGGTTTTCTGCTCGCGCCTGGCGCCGGCCGCAGCGGCGACCGCGCCGGCGTTTCTCTGCCAGTAGCTCCCATGATGCTTGGCGCCCCAGCTCCGGGTGACTGCATGCCTCTTGCGGCAACGTCTGCTCCTGCGGGGCGCCTCTTGGTGCACGAGGCGTGGGAAGACACCACCAGTGCAGTGAGTTGGAGCAAGCCCACTTGGAGGGCGGTGCTTGCAGGGCAGGCGAGGTCGAGGTGGTGCGACCCCACCTGCTTGAGGGTGACGACTTGGTGAGCCAAAAAGCGAGCAAGGTGCTGGAGGCGTGACGAAAAGAGTGTGGCAGCGGTGAGGTGCACAGCGGGTGGCAACGTTGCCAGGCAAGGGGGGGAGTTAAGACCAGCAACCCCTCCCCTGCGGCCTTTATGTACCCTCTGAGCGGACATTGGGCTCCAGAGAGCCCACCTGGCCAAGCACACTGACGCCAACCACTCGCTGCGAGCAATGAGGCTTCGCTTGCTTGACCCGCTGCAGCGAGTCAGCTGATGTGCGTCGGCCACGATGCGTGTGTGCTCTGGGACTGCACCTACACTGACTGGAGAGAAGCCCCCCTCGGCAACACCCCTGGCGACCGACATCAAGAGAGTTCTTGTTAGTGGTTGGTACGACCAACAGCATTGGTACGACCGACAAGGGCCCGCCAGCTTGGCCAGTCGGTGCGTTGCACCACAGAACTTCCCACGCGATTGACTGATATCACACGACATCTCTCGAATGGACCAGCAAAGTTTGATCTCTTTGACATGAGTTTCGCCACGACGAAATCGAAACTATCAATCATTCATTTGGAGAGATAAGTTCCTAATAGTGATTGTGGCGTCAACAGCCGCTCTCCCAAAATCTCACACTGCAACTGTTGCAACTATAAAAGGGTTGTTGGGAGCGCCCCGATTTTGGGGGCGCGGGCGCTTATTGCGCCCCTGAGCGCCTTTTGAGCGCCCAGAGCGCCCTGAGCGCCCCCAAAGCGCCCTTAGTAGCACCCATCAAATGGAATACTGGCCCAGTGTGTTGAAGTCAGTTGAAGCCGGATTTCATTTCGCGCAAGCGCGGACCATTCAACTTGAGGTGCACCCAGAGGAATCGCTGTCTGGCCCCAAGGACTGGCCGGTGTATGGGTGGAGAGCGGCACGTGCCGGCGTGTCATGAAATAGACATACAACGGGCACCGACACAGGCACATTTGCGGCCGTTTTTTTTTTGTCCATGCGCCAACAACTGGATGCAGAAGCTCATCTCAGACCCCCAGAAATGCGCTCCCACCCAATGAGTCGCACACTACACCTTCCCTTCTCCTTCCCATTGGCTCTACTTTGGGGCGCACCCACAATAGGTTTCCATCCATGCAGCAGTGCCTGGCTACGGCCAAGACCCCCTTGGCAACACTCTCAGGCAAGAGCACTCCCACACCGTGGACGACAGGCAGAGACGGGTCCGAGGCCAGAGTGGGCTGGCTCTAGGGTTCGTGACCACGAGCACTTTGGCCCGCATGAGGGTGTGACACTCCACAGGCGTTCTCCAAGAATCCTGCACTCCAACTGTTGCACAAGAGTTCCAAAGCGACCACATAGAGGCCGATTTGGAACACTGTTGGGGCCGTTCGTGCGACAGCTGGCGAATGAATGCTGCCGGTTGTGTCCTGCAGGGTTCGTCGATGCAGCCTGGCATTGCCTTTTGTCGGCGACGAGCGAGGACCTGTCGTTTCTTTGTCGTGGGGACCATGCCTGCATGCACAGCTAAGCTCAGGAGCGAAGAGTGGAAGACCCGCGACTCTAACAGCGGTCAGTTGTCGAATTAGCCTAAGGTCGACCTCGCGTGTTTGCCAGCGGACGTACAGCACAGCTCTGAGTGATCCCAGCCAGCTGGAGGAGCCTCCTGCCTGACAAACCGACCGGCTCCCCTCTCGGTAAGAATTACCTTCAGTGGTGTGGTCCCACCACTCAGGTTCTTTGTTTGCTCAGGCCGTTGTGCGAGCTGTGCCGCACAGCTTGGTGCCGGTTACGACTGCTTGCACGCAGTCTGTGGCGCATCCGCGACTCACACAGCGTCGGTTGAGCCTTGTGTGACAAGGACGCACCCGTGCGCTTGGATGGAGGCGCGCGCGAGGTTCCTTTGAAGATTGGCTCGGTGTGCGGAGTTTGGTGGTGGTGCCGCGCTCTGCGGGAGTGCGCCTGTGTGGGGTTGCCAACGCGGTGGGGTCGAGCACAACGTTGTTGCGCGGGCTTTGTTCCATTGGCGACGGTCGTGATGGCCGGCTTATGGAGGACCTGTCTTGGCCGGAGCCGTGGTGAGCGTGCTCAGGCGTCTTCGCCGGCGGTGGCGACGGCTTCGGCTGAGGTCTCAACGGCGGCCGACAACGGCGAGCCATGTACCCGTCTGAGCAGCAACCGTGGTGTACACGAATCGATGGGCTTGTCGTCGCCTACTCATCCTGCTACTCCATTGTCACCAGCAGCCGTAGGTGCCAGTCGTGGTGACGGCACTGAGGGATGCCTTCCTCTCGTGGCCGGCGGTGGAACCGTGCACCCCTCGTCTCCTGATGGCGGTCGCGCTCCTGGCAGTACTGGCGCGCAGTCTTTGTCGTCGCCTGTGCCCGTTGACCCTGCCGCCGCGAATGGTGATGTCTCTGGCAAGAGTGATGCTACGGCTGCATCGCCTCATGGTCAAAGAGGCGGGGATGATGTCACCCGTGGGGCCGGGGGTGATGATGCCGCTGACATGGTCACGGGCGTGGTGAGCTGCGGACACACCGACGTGCGTGACCCAGTGCCGGGGAGGGGGTACTCGCTGACTACGTTTCGGGTGGCGTCATGTGTGCACCCTACTCGCAAGGTTGTGCCTGGCTCCGAGGTGCACGCGTGCCTTGGCCGGAACGTCTACATACTGTGGACCAGTTCTCGGCGCGGGGTGCCGACGACGGTTGATGCCTTCCGCGCGGCTGGCCCGTCTTGCATTGTCTTGGAGCGGGGAGCTGGTGCGCTGCGGGTGGCGAGCGAGGAGGAAGGCGCAGCTGTTGGTGGGCTCCACACCAACCCCTTGCTGTATTTAAAAGGCAAGGAACGCAACACCACTTCCAGCTGTCAAGACCTGTTGGACGTGCAGCTACTGCTCGAGGCGCCATCCGCGGGCATCTGCACATCCTGGGTGACGGGCGGGGGATCTCTCCTGACCCCATGGGAGGCGCTGGTGTGCACCAGCTTGAGCGGATGGAATAACGAGACGTCGTTGCATGAGCTGCTGATGTCGGTGTTACCACCGCTCCCGGAGGCCGCTGACGACCAGCTGGGCACCGCATCAAAGATACTTGGGCGCCGCGGACGGCACTTTGTGCTCAATGCGCAGCACTGGCTGGCGCCGTCGGCCTCTGTGGGGCTGACTGGTGCGAGCGCCATCGGCAAAGCGGCCGACGCAGTTGACCAAGTCAGTTGCGTGCCGGTCGTCGGGCCTGCGCTGCGCCTGTGTCTCCTCGTCGTGCAAGTCGGGGCTCTGGCGGTGTTAGCCGACGGTCATGACGCTCGGCGCAAGGACGCGGTTAAGAGGTGCGAGGCCATAGCCTTTGACGTGCTCTGTCGCATCTTTGAACAACTGCGCACGGACCCGACCGAGTTTGGGGCTGCCTACATCGAGCAGCTGTGCTTGTTGATGGCTCAAGTTGAGATTGTTCTGGAGCAGGTGGAGGCGACGTTCTTCATGACGCCTGTCAAGGACATGATGGTGGACGCTCTCGTGCATGGGTGGGAGCAGCAGCTCAGGGACATCCGCGACATGCAGATCAACTCGAACGTGCACAGCGCGGTTGGCCGTGCGGTTGACCGAGTGGAGAACGGCGTGGATGGGTTGATGAGGCGGGTGTGCGAGTTGGGGCGGAACCTGGCGGGGAGCCTCCCCGTGGAGCCGGACCTGTCTATGTACGAGGTGGGCTGGCGGCCCCCCGTCCTGGGCGGGGATCACGTGGCAGGCGTCCAGAAGCATGGCCGTGTCGAGCACGCCATCATGTCGATGCTTGAGGGCTACGCCCGTGGAGAAGCCACCGAGGCCCCTCGGGTCGGCGTCCATGGGATTGGTGGTTGTGGCAAGTCGACTGCCTGTGCAGAGGTGGCAGCGTGTGAGCGGGTGCGGACACTGTTCCCGCGGGGCACGTTCTGGGTGCAGCTCAACGACACGTCTACCTCTGAGACAATCACCACTGCCGTATTGGCGCTGGTTTACCACCTTTGTGGGGAGGCCGCAACCAAACGCTGTCTGCGGCTGACGGGGCACAAGGACTTTGTAGCGCTCGCTGCATCCGACGTACAGGCGTCCTTGATGGCGGATGCGTCTAAGTGGCTCGTTATCATCGACGACGTGCGCTACGATCAGGTCGGCATGCTGAAACAGCTGCTGCTGGTTGTGTCGCGGGTCACCCCGGTGTTGTTCACCACGCGGTCCGAAACGGTCGTCGCTTTGGTGACGGGCGCGGTGCGGTTGGCAATCAGCTCCTGGCCACAAGACGATGCTCGGGCGCTGCTGGCCGGAGCTATTGGCAAGCGGCAAACCAAGAGCAAGCTCGTGTTCTCGGCGGATGAGGAGGCCGCGTGGGTACAGCGCGTGCTTGACCTGACGCAGTGCCATGTTCTGTCTCTGAGCATCGTCGCGTCTCACCTCTCGGCTCGCTGTGGAATGTGGCGGCGGGTAGTGGCGGCGCTGGAGCACCAATGGACGGACCCCTCCTTTCAACGTCCTTTGACGGACCTGAACCCGATGCGGTCCGTGCGAGCAACTCTAGACACGAGCCGAGCGCTACTCCCGAACGACGAGTACCGCAGGGCGTTTGCGGCGGTTGGCATCTTGCCCGCCAACGAGCATATTGGTGTGCACGTGCTCGATCGCCTGTGGCGACCGCAACTCGGCGTCGTCGGTGGTGCGGCGGAGGGCAGTAGCCCTTCACGCGCGCAATGGCGTAGTGTCGACGGCGAGGCGGTCCATCCGGGCGTTTTTCGGTTCGTGGATGCTATCGTGCGGGCCGGGCTCATTCATCATGAGGTCGCTGACGGGGACCTAGCGGGTGTAGTCGTTCATCCGGTCGTCTGTGGCTATGCCCACAGCTTGCTGGATGGGAACGTCACTGCTGCTCATCAGCGGCTGGTGGATGAGTTTGCCAAGGATTGTCCCGCAGACAACACGGACACGCATGGGTGGCTAGGCTACCGTTTTTGGGCGACAGCTGACGACGGCTACTGGTACAACAACGTGGCGCGGCATGCGGCGGCAAGTGAAGACGTCCTTGCGCTGGCCTCTTTGGTCACTGATGAGTGGTACGCAGCTCGTACGCGGACGGGGTCACTCGCCGGGCACCAAGCCGATGTGGGGCTCGTGCTGGCGTCGCTGCAAGCTATCGTTGGTGACACAGATCACACGGTGCACGACTCCCCGGTGCTGCTGGGTGCCGCCCACTGGGGTCTAGCCATGGCCTTTCTCCATCGCAAGGGGTGCAAGACGGCAGCCAACCAGGAGGCTGCCTCCATCCTGCTGCGGCGAGGCTTGGATGAGGTGCCGCGAGCTGCTGCGCCGTTACTATGGGCCGAGATGCAGAACGACCTGGGCAACCTGTATTCGTACCGGGTCAATGGCGACAAGGAGACCAACTTCCAGAAGGCAGTTCGCTGTTTTGACCACGCGCTGGAGGTGCGGACGCAGGGGACGCTTGCCTGGGCAGAGACCCAGCACTGTTTGGGTACGGCGTACACGAATCAGGAAGGCGGCGACAAGGCGGCAAACATGGAGGAGGCGTTGGCGCATTTTCGGCGCGCTCTCGACGTGCGCACGCGGGACGCCGCGCCGCTGCTATGGGCCAAAACGAACCTGGACATGGGCGCGGCCTACGCTAGGCGGGTAGATGGCGACGAGGCGGCAAACACAGAGGAGGCGATGGCGTGCTGCCGACGCGCCCTCGAGGTGTGGACGCGTGATACGATGCCGCTGCAATGGGCAACGACGCAGCACAGGATGGGCATGGCGTACGCTGAGCGGGTGGACGGCGACAAGGCGGCCAACTTGGAAGAGGCGGTGGCGTGCTACCGCCGCGCCCTTGAGGTGCGGACTCGAGACGAAGTGCCGCATCCATGGGCGCTGACCCAGCATTGCCTAGGCTTTGCGTACTCGGAGCGGATTCACGGCGACAAGTCGGCCAACTTGGATGAGGCGGTGGCATGCTTCCGGCGCGTCCTCAGCGTGTGGACGATGGAGGCGATGCCGCAAGAGTGGGCCACAAGGCAGCTCGAGCTGGCCGATATTTATCAGCAGCGGATGGGCGGCGACAAGGACGCCAACCAAGCCAACAAGGAGGAGATGTTGGCGTGCTACCACCGTGCACTCGAGGTGTGGACGCGGGAGACGGCGCCGAATTCCTGGGCAGAGACGCAGAAGCGCATGGGAATGGCGTATGTGCAGGTGGCAGACGGCGACGAGGTGGCAAACCTGGAGGAGGCGGTGGCTTGCCACCGGCGCGCACTTGATGTATGGACGCGGGAGACGGCGCCGTCGAACTGGGCATCGATGCAGGTCTGCCTGGCCTTCGCTTACAGGTCGCAGGTGGGCGACGGCAAAGAGAACAACGAGGCCAAGATAGAGCTGGCGAAAGCTTGTTTTCGCCGCGCACTCGAAGTGTGGACGCGGGAGTCGGCGCCGACTCCCTGGGCCGAGACAATTTTCAGCATGGCCAGGACATGTATGCAGTGGGCGGAGGGCGACCGGGCGGCCAACGTGGAAGAGGCGGTGACGTGCTATAGGCGCGTCCTCGAAGTCTGGACGCGGGAGGCGGCGCCGGTCGAGTGGCTCACGACGCAGCTCAATCTAGCCTTCGCGGTCAGGCGGCGGACCAGCGGCGACGCGGCGGCAAACTTGGAGGAGGCGTTGGCATGCTACCGGTCCGCTCTTGAGATTGTGACGCGAGAGTATGCTGCTGAGAGTTGGGCCACGGTGCAGTTCAGTATGGGCACGGCGTACGCGGAGCGGGTGTACGGCGACAAGGTGGCCAACTGGGAGGAGGCGGTGGCGTGCTACCGGCGCGCACTCCAGTTGCGGACACGGGAGGCGACCCCGCAGATGTGGGCTAATACCACGTGGAGGATGGTGGTTGCCCTTCAAGGTTGCGAGCATTGGGCAGAGGCGTTGGAGAGAGCCCGTTCTCTCCATGCCTTCGGGCGCGAGTGGCAGAGGTGGGACGAGATGGAAGCCTCTCTCGTCGCCCTAGTGGCGCAGCTGGAGCGCGAGATTGAGCGACCACCCGTTGCGGGCGCCGTCAAGGATCCTCTACCTGGCGTTGACAATGACGTATTGGCCGCGTGACCACCCACATTGTGCCGCTGTCGGCGGGCATGGCCGACCGCACCTTTGGTGGAGGTAGAGGTGCCTCTACACCTGAATAGGTGTGGCGGCGTGGGGGGTGGGTCGAGCTTCTCAGCTTCGAGCTGCTGCACCACCCGCCAGTGTTTAGGACTGGGGACTGCATGTTTGCGTACGTTGGGCGGGGGTTGGTTGAGCCACGCCGTCACTGTGGCTCCTCGGGACCGCGGCTGCGGTCGGGGACGAGTCGCATACTGCGGAGGTGCCGCCCTTATGAATGAAATCGCGCAGCGCAAGGAGCAGTTTCGGGTGTGTATGTGGATGTCGGAAGAGTGGAAGAAGAAGCATCCACGGTCACCCCATGCATCGCACACACAACCCCATCTACACGTTCCCTTCAAATGAGCATAAACACACTCATCTTGCCCCCACGCAAGGCCGCGCGCGCACAAGTAGCCGCAAAACGTCGCAGCGACGGCAGAGTGGACGCCCCGAGCCGCAGACAGAATCTCTGTGGCAGCGACGGTATGCACCTGCCGCCCCACCCCACCCCCCCCGCCGACGACACCAACGCCCCACGTGTCGCCCACCAGCGGCAACAACGCAGCGGCCACAGCCATGGAGCGTGGAGCGCCGTGGTATCCTCTCCCAGCAGCTCTGCCGCGCGCCCCCGTACACCCCCAACGGACCGTCGCGTGTGTTGCGGCCTTGGCAACCACCTCCGCAGCGGAGGCGAGCAGCGGCCCCCTGCTGGGCGGTGCGAGTGGTGAACCACAGCCGGCCGCCGATGGCAAGGTGGCAGCGGCAGCGGCAGCGGCCGCGCCCGCGGCAGCAACGGGGGTACCCCCTGAGGCAACCGGAGGCGGCGGCAAGAGCGAGGGGGTGCCGACAGCCCCGGCGGCCAGCAAAAGCGCGCCGGCACCACCAACGTGGTCGCGGCGGCGAACACCCTCACCACCGACAGGTGTCTCCCGCGTCCACCGCCGGACGCCGTCGGCCGCCCGTCGCACCGCCGGCGGTCGCCGACACGGCGGCTGTGAAGTCCCTCCCTACTACATCCCCCGCACTCACGGCGCCGCGTCGCAACAACCACCACCCGGGGGCGACCACACCCGCCAGCACTGCCGCGGAAATGGCAGCGCACGACTTGGTGTCGTCGTGACCGAGGCAAGAGGACGACGGGGGCCGTCGAGGAAGGGGGGGGTGCCGGCCGTCACCGCTGCCACCGTCGCCGCCCCTGGCCGCCGCGGCTGCTGCCGCTGTCACTCACAGCCGCCGCCCCCTCCGCCGGCGGGCGCACATCACCTGCGCGGCCGCGTCGCCCGCCGCCGTCGCCGCCGGCACGGCGGCCACGTCGGGCGGCTCAACCTCGCCTCACCATTGTGGACTACATCGCCGCCCCCTTTGCCCATCGGAGCTGCCTCTTCGGCCACGGCGTTGAAGAAGGCCCTCCATGGTAATCCTGTGTTATCCCTGCCAGGAAACGCAATTGAAAGGACGGGAAGCAGGCATACAAAGTCCAAATCACACTAAGAGCAAGTGTGCGTTACAACCAGCTATGGAGAATCACCGTGGTTCACAGGGAGAGCCAATAGTTCCCGTATGGTCGTCGTTTTGGGGGATTTGAAAGAAAGGGAGGATGGGAGGGAGACGGTGAGTAACACATGCGGGTCACTGTCATTGCTTTCACGGCGAGAAGGTGTTGCCACCCTCGTCACGAACGGCAGTGGCTGCCCTACGGGAGCACTCTCGCGCTCCTGAGCTGCAGACCAAGGACGGGCCGTGCTCCCGCCAGAACACCCTACTGGACATGACGACTCGCGCGGGAAAGCGTGCCAAACGCCACGCGGTGGCGGACTGCACCGCCACTCCCAACCAGCGACCAAGCGCGCACCGCCGCGCGCGCCGCGCCCAGACTCAGGTGGACAGCTTGAAGGCGTCGACAAATAGGCCATACTCCAAACCGACCTTGAACGCGTTGGCCAACTGTAACCCGACCGACGGTGTGTGGGAGGAGTAGTAGGCACGCGTAAGGCCCTCCGTGTACACAATGAGCACGGCTGCACGGGGAAGTCATTGGGGGAAGTGGAAGGAAACAAATAGCAGAGCACGGCGGAAGCGGGACACAACCGCAAAGAGCCCCCAGCAACGACAACAGAAGGCGAGCGACAGGGAGACACGAAAAGGCGGGGGCAAGTCAGAGCCAAGGAAGAAAACGGCAGATTGGGGGTGGGACGACCAAGCCAGCAGAAGCGCGAGCACGGCAACCGCCCGCCACGCAGTACAAATACGACAAGCAGACAACAAAAAGTCACGAGGGGCGCCTGGTCGCCGCACGATGGGACCACAGGTGTCTCACGGTCCATCCCGGCACCGTCCAACTGCGCCTACAACAGGCCCAACTACGCTGAAACCGCAGTAGTGTCTCCCACCAACAATCACGCCATGGTCGTGCGTCCCCCCCCCACGACAGACTCCGGACACCCGTCGCTTCCGACGCCCTTGCACCTCACCCCACCCACCACCGAGGCGCCATGCTCACCGGGACTCCCTCTGACATACCCGCAGCGAGCGGGTCCCAATCCGCGACCGACCCGATGATCGTCGCCGCCGAAGTGGCCGAGAAGAAGCCGAGCAGCAACGCCAGCGTCGCCGCCGTCATGCGGCGCAGCGGGGACCTACGGGGTGCAGGGCAGGCACGTGCGAGGGGCACCACGGGGAAGAGAGAGACGGACACCCACACCGCGACCAGACACGAAAGCAGTCCCACCCCGTGCGAGGGGCCGTGGGGGGGGCCACGAGCGAGCAAACGTGCGCCATAAACCACAATGTGCAGCGCGCAAGCCGTCAGGCTCCACCTTCCTCCCAACAACCCCGCGACCGACACGGTACGGCCTCTGCCGTCGGCGTCTGGTGCCGCAGCCACCGATGACAGCGGGCGGCGCGCGGCCGTACCACAGGGGACGCCATCCGGCTGCGTCGGCCACCGGGACCGACGCCGGGGCCACGACCATCGCCCGTCCCACCACCCGAATCTCCACCCACACCCTCGTACGCAGCGCGCGCGGGTCGCTCCGGCACCGCCCACCGACGGTCCCCGCCTCGCAGCCGTGCGGCAGCCGACGCTCGGCGTCGTCGCCCGCTCGCCGCAACCCACCGACGCCCCCCCCCCCCCCCCCCCCCCCCCCCCCCCCCCCCCC
>ENA-ORXR01004376-ORXR01004376.1-marine-metagenome-genome-assembly--contig:-NODE-4376-length-11864-cov-114.431662_pt1 | contig 11864 bp, 10 predicted proteins | sample MGYA00237866_ERZ511479 | MGnify/ENA metagenome assembly ERZ511479 | reverse complement strand
GAAATCTTAAGATTAAAAGCATTGTTGGCACAAAAACCAGCAGAAGCTCCAAAACCTAAGAAAAAAGGAAAAGAGACGAAAGAAGAAGTCTTAGCACGTATCCGCCAAAAAGCACAAAATATTGATTTCAATCGTATCGGACGCTTTACCGCAGATCAACAAGACGACTTAAAAGAAATTAGCGGAATTGGTCCTTTCATCGAAGAAAAATTACACGCTTTAGGTATCTATCGTTTCGAGCAAGTAAGCCGTTTTACAAGAGAAGACATTGACAAAATAAACGACGCAATCGAATTTTTCCCAGGTCGTATCCTAAGAGATGACTGGGTAGGACAAGCCGCAGAATTGGCGAAGAAAAATTAAATTTTAATGGGTTTTAGTGGTTAATAATTGGAAATCCTCGGCAGCTATCGTTGTCGAGGATTCTTTTATTTAGGAGAAGGAGAGAACAGAATCTTTGAAATTCTAAATTCTATTTTTTAGGAGAGAACGGTAAATTGCTTCGTCGTGAAGCATGCTCCCGCTATCCGCTACTATAGCAAGCCCTCGCAAAACTATTTAGCCAACACTTCCGCTATAACGCTACTATCGGGTCTATGTTAGAAGGACAGAACCGAAAATTATATGGACTTAAAGCAAACTAAAATAACTTAAATGGTTCAAGGAAAGCACCAAACTTATACGCACTAAAAATAACTTATATGGTTAAGAATAAACTTTTTTAATAAAAATATATTATATTTATAGGAATAAAATAAATATGATTATGTGTGCCTTATTAAAAGAACTGATCTTCAGCCACTACGATTTTCATCCGACCTTATCCTTTAAGATGTATGAAATAGACAATATAGGAGCAACACAAAGCGACCTATATGACAAACTAACAACCTCTATCTCCAGCTCCAAAGACGTTGTATCGCTCCCAATAGACCTAACCGTTCCTACCTTTGAGATTGCCCGAATCGTAGAATTTGACCACCAGCACATCGCCCTATTTTATGCAAGACTCCATCAAGAAGGCATCTTAGTTTTTCCAAGCATTCAAGACTTTGAGCAATTCAAAAAAGTGATAGAACTCTGCCCCAACTATTTCACCTTACCCCACGCCATACCCCACACCCAATACTTCCTCGTAGATCAACATCACCGCACCCTTTACAAAGACATACTTGCTGACATCCTAAAAATAGAAAAATACCTACTCAACCATTCAAAAGCGAGTTTACTCAGCATCGGCGAAGCCACCAAAACCCAAGCCATCGCCCTACAAGACAAACGCTTCAAAAGCTTCACGTCCAGCTTGCTCTACTACATCATAGACCTCGTAATGAACGAAACCCAACAACGTTTATCCCTCACCTACACAGAACAGCTCACCCGCAACGGCTACCAATACCAACCCATTTGCAAAGCCCCGAATGGCAGCACATTCCCCATAGCCGAAAAACTCTACGAAGCCTTCATCCAAAAAAGAGTCGTAAACGCAAAAAAGAGAATAAATGCAAAATACCTATCCATAGACAACACCCTTTTTTACCAATCCGTGCCCAGCAACCTCTTTTACCAACTCACCAATCCCTACCTCCAAGAAACCTACGATTTGTATTTAAAAGACATGCCAGAATTCCCCACCAATTTAAATGGCGCATCATCAGCGAAAATGCCACCGAAAGGAAAGCAATATTTTAAGAAGAAGTAGAAAATATTGCCATCATTTTTGAGTTTATGTCATATACGTTTTAATAAAAATGGCATTGTACCTCAAAAGTTCGCCAAGTTTTATACAAAATAACTTAGCAAATCATAAAAAAAACATATATTTGGCATAACTATTGTTTTGTACAATACATTGATGATAAAAATCCCCTAAAATCTTGAAAGACAATACTTACCTATTTTTATTGGGCGGTTATGATTTAGAGATGGTAGAAATTAAGAAATTTCTTGATTTGGTGGGGGAGGTGTATATAGATAAGAAGCTCTCTTGGGGCGCAAAATTAAGTGCCTACCAAGCCGATTTAGGACGTACTGATGTCGTGTATGTCGGTATAGAACTTATCGAAGATATACCCCTTCCAGCCAACTATATCTCCATAGACCACCATAATGAACGAAGCCATGAACCTGCCAGTATAGAGCAGATAGCGACCTTATTGGGCATTTCTCTGTCCAGATACCAACGACTTGTTGCCGCCAATGACAAAGGGCATATTCCAGCAATGGAAGCAATCGGGGCAAGTTTAGGCGAAATCCAAAAAGTAAGGCGAGCCGATAGAAAAGCACAAGGCGTAACAGAAGAAATGGAACGTCAAGCCCAAAAGGATCTATTGAAAAGAGAACATAAAAATGGGATTGTGTTAATCAAAACCGTTTTAACTAAGTTTTCGCCACTCACAGACCGCCTAAAAGCCAAAAGATTGTTGATTTACAACGATACAACACTGTGTTATTATGGCAAAAACGCAGAAAAACTATCTATTCACTATAAATCATTGGTAGATGAAAAAAAAGCATATTCAGGCGGTGGCAGCAATGGGTTTTTTGGGCTTGTTGGGGGGCTTTTTGAAAAAGAGGCAATCGAAAAATTTGTTAGAGAAATCATTGAAAGAGAAGGAGGATGGGATGGATGAGGGAAAACAAAAAACAGTTCTTGAGCATCCATATAGTTTACATACTTTCTTTTTTGTATTTAAATGGGAAAGGGTTAGTAAAAGTCAAGGTTTATTTAAACAATTAAATTTTGAAGGAAAGTTTGATTTAACAAATTTTGAAAGCCAACTTAACTGTCAGAACAATATTCTAAATAAATTAGGAATGAAATGGGAAAGGAGGCAGTTTGAACTTAATAATAAATATTATAAAAAAGGAGGAGATAATGTTACTTATAAAAAATACAGCGAGTATAATTATTTTTACGATTTTGTACGACCTTCAATCTATGATTTAAATAAAAACTTATTTAGCATAACTGAAAAATTGAGTGGAAACAACCAATATGAAATATTACAACATTATGAGTTACACATTCCCAATGAGATAAAAGCAAAATACAAGATAAGAAAAGAAAAAAACAAATGGGAGAACGAAAATACCCCAAAAGATAAATTTTTCGAGTATATATTAAGTGTTGATGACATCATATTAAATGTGTATAAGACAGGTGTAGCCATCATCACATTTCATTTAGAAAATTGGGAAACAAATGATGAAAATGATATATTGAAAATTAATCAATTTGGAAGGCGGATTACACCTCCTTTTATATCTTCCAAAGGGTTGAAATCTGTAAAAGGATCAGAATTAGCAGATGAGGTTGGATTACAGTTTTTTAAAGAGGATTCTTGTATAGAAAGTTTGATTGAAAATTTTGAAAGGAATGATGAAACACCTAAGCTTTATCTTAATAATAAAATAGAAAAACCTTTTTTACTTCCAATTTTTATAAGGGCATTGTTACCTAATTGTAACTTTTTTGATTCTTATGAGGAAATACACAAAGAAGGTATTTTTATCTATCCTGTAATTGATGATCGAATGTTTGTATTGAGTTGGTATGGAAATACAACGATAGCTAGTAAACTGACAAGGAAGAGTGATCTTTCAATAATTAAGGCTAAAAATTTACAGCGATCAGAGTGGGAAATATATCCTGAAACTGTGAATTATGAGGATGATGAGTATTGGTACAAATATTTATTTATAGATAGTGGACTGAAAACTTGTCAAAATGATAAAATGACTCAAGAAATGTTGAAAAAACATGGTTATTATAGATGGAGTAATTTTAATACTTTTTATGGAGTAAGTCGTTATTCATTTGTATGTATTACTAACGATTATGAAAAATTAAAGAAAGATGGAGCTGGTTATATTCCTAATCATATTAGAAGTATGTATTATAAAATGGTTGAATTAAGTCTGATTCAACGAGCATCCATTTTACGTTTTTCGGACGAAGTAACAGAAGTCTCCACTTTAAAACCAGAAGAAGGGTTAATTGAGAGAATAGATGATTTATATAAGAATTACATTCGTTTTATCAACAAAATTTACTTTAGAGAAATAACAGCACAAGAACAAGGAATTGAACTATATAATTTGATTCAACAACATTTTAATCTTGAAAGAGATGTAAAAGATTTAGATAATGAGATACAAGAATTGTACAATTATGCACTTCTGTATGAGCAACAAGAGTCTCAAAAAGCAATTAATAGAATTACTATATTAGGAGCATTGTTCTTTATTCCAACATTTATTCTTAGTTACTATGGAACAAATATTTTTGATGAAAATCTTATTACTTTAAACAAACAGGGAATTAAACTAATTATAATTTCATTAGGAGTTATTATGGTGTTATCTGTTTTTATTTTTAAGAGCAGTAAAATTAAGAATAATCTATCCACTTTCAAAAAATATACACTATTGATAATGTTTCTTGTAATGATATTTCTCATTGTATTACCTTTATCTCCTTACTTTAAAAAATCAGAAGAAGAAAATAAAAGTGAGCGTTCTTTTGAGGATAATCGTGTGATTAAATTAATGGAAAAACAAAATCAAATTATCAAAAATAATACTGATATAATAAATGAATTGAAAATAGTTTTAGAAAATGATACATTAAATCCAAAACTCCAAACAAATGAATGAAAATCCATTTTTATTGAAAATCCAACTAAAACAACATACCCCTCTCATTCATTTCCAGAGTGAACAGGTGGGCGCAACGCTTCGGGCGACAGAAGTGAAACCTAAGTTGGATAGGTTTATATTTCATAAATTTAAAGTTTTGTTTCCTAATGATACAACTTTGTATCCATACTTAAAATGCTTTGATTGCAGTGAAAAAGAACCATCTAAGTATAAGATTAGAATTTGTCATGAAGGAAATATGCCAAAAAAATATTTGATTGCATCCTATTTAAAACAAGATTATCAGAATTTACTTAAAGAAAATGAAATAGAATATTTGCATTCTATGCCTTATTTTGCTCAAGAAAGTGAAATTTCCGCATTATTTAATGAAGTAGGTGGTTATCAAGGTGAAAGAAGAAAAGAATATGAATTTGTTCCTCAGAAATTAAATGATATTTCTAAATGGGGAATCATGCATCATCCAGATGGGAAGCTTGATGATTCACCATTATATTTGAAAATAATATCATTTGAAAAGCCTATAATAGAAATTTTAGAAAAAGTTTTGCCTTACTTTTTTGCGTATGAAAATTTTGGAACTCGGCAAAGTAAAGGATTTGGATGTTTTTCAGTAGTACAAAAAGATATTAAATATGAAGAGTTACTGAAAAAGGTATATCCTACTATTCGTTATAAATTAGTACGAGAATTAAGAGGACTTCAACGACAATTAGAACAAATAGGTGGAGATTATAAACTATTGAAGTCAGGAAGAGGTAGTAAAGAAAGAGGTGGTTATGCAAAATCTCAAATGTTTCTATATGGTGTAGCACAGCCAAATCCTATTAGATGGGAAAAACGAAAATTTAAGAGATATGTTAATGATAATAAACCGTATAGCAAAATTGGTTTAAAAGTAGAGTCTGGTAATTCTTCTATTTATGATGAGAATGGAAATCAATCTTTTAAAGATCCAAATCCAGCTTATGATTATAAGTATATAAGAGCTTTATTGGGATTGGCAGAGCAATATGAATTGCAAACAGATAGAGGATGGAGTTATAAATATATAGTACAAGTAAAATCTCAAAATGGTATTGAACGTTTTCAGTCACCTATAATATTTAAAATTCATGATAATCACATCTATCTATTAGGCGAAGCTATTAATCCAAATATCTTGGGTAAGGATTTTGAATTTAAATTGAAAATGAAAAAAAATAATAAAATTGATGAAAATTTTGATAGAAGTATGTTCACTATTTCTACACCTACTACTTTTGATTTAGCAATGTTTTTACATTTTGCTCTTGTAACAGGTAGTGAAAAGATAAAAGGTTATACTAAATTATAATAACTCCTTAAATAAAAAGTAATGACAGAAAATGAACCAAAACTTAATAAGAAAGTCTATACAGCTTTAACAGTTGGTCCTATTTATAAGACACTACAAAATGTAAAAAGTACAAAGGCAATTTGGGGAGCTAGTTATATGTTTTCTTACATAATTAAACAAATTGTTAATAATATTAAAGGAGTCGATTTTCTTATGCCTTATATTGATAATATTGTAGTAGAAGGAAAGAGTATTAATCCCTTTACAGTTCAATCAGGCACAGGACTTTTTCCTGATAGAATTATTTTCACAGGCGATTATGATTATAGAAGTTTAGTAAGATTATGCGAGTTAGAAGTAAAGGATTTTGCCAATAAAATGTGGAAAAACTTAGATAAGGAATCATCTAAGAAGCTGCTAATCTCTGATAATCAAGAGGCAAAGAAAAATGAAATAGGTATATATAATGAATCAAATAAAGATGAATTGGAGAGCTATTTTACTCAATATCTTAATCTTTATACTTTGCAAATAGAAATAGAAGAAAAAGATGTGTATAATGATAATGAAAATCCAATTATACAAGTTAATAATTTATTAGACTCTTTAGAGCTTCAACAAAAAGTGATTCAAGAAGAAAAAAAGGATTATTTATATGATTTTTTTGAAAATGTTTATTATAATTTTTTAGTAGACTTAGAATTAAAAAAGCAAAATAAAACTAAATTTCCTAGTACAATAGAAATTGCTACTGCTGAATTTATCGAAAAAAAAGATTATAACAACTTCTTGAAAATATTAAAGTCAGACGATGATGAAAGCCAACAAAAATTTGTAGAAGCCATTCGTGAAAATTTTCCAGATAAATTTAGAAACTGCCAAAAATATATTGCTATTGTACAGGCAGATGGCGATAATATGGGGCATTTTATTAAGTATATTTATGGTTTGAAGGATGGAGAAAGTTTGTTTAAGCATTTTTCTAAGCAGCTTTTGACTTTTGCTTATTCTGCTGTTGAACTTGTGAAATCATATGGTGGTACAACTATTTATGCTGGAGGGGATGATTTGCTTTATTTTTGTCCTATAGCAATAACTAATAACGAACCAGATTCACGCATTCAAAAAAATGTATTTTCTCTTATTAAGCAAATTGATGAATGTTTTGAAAATACAATTTTGTTAGATGAAAAATTGAAGCCTCATATCGATTCAAGCAACTTAATTAAAAAACCATCAATGTCATATGGTATATCTATTAGTTATTACAAATTTCCTTTAAATCAAGCATTGGAAGAAGGTGTAAACCAGTTGTTTTCTGTGGCAAAAAAGACAGATAATAAAAATGCAGTTTCTTATTCTGTTCTTAAACATAGTGGTCAGAAATTTGGAACTACCTATTGTAAATCAGAAGTGTCTTATGAAAATTTTGAAAAGTTGATTACTAGTCAAATAGATGGAGACAATTTTATCCATTCTATAGCTTATAAAATGAAAGACCAACAGGCAACTATAGGCTCTATTGGTGATGAGCCAGATAACATTAAACGAAGTCAACTATTTAATAATTTCTTTAAAAATAACTTTAATGAGCCTGTTCATCTAAAAAAAGATGGAGAACTTGTTGATTTTTTAATAGAGGTAAAAGAACTTTTTAAAAATATTTACAATGAAAACCCAGTTTTTAAACTTGTAGGTGACAAAAAAGAGATAGAACATCAAAAAAATCTTAAAAAGATATATAGTTCTCTCCGATTTATTGATTTTATAATAAATAAGAATGAATACTAAAAAATATCTTGTCAAACTCACTCCTCACAATAAGTTCTTTTTTGGTGGGGAAAAAACTTTTGATTCAGCAAGAGGAAGTAATTATATGGTTAAATCTAATTATTTTCCTCAACAAACAGGAATTTTAGGATTAATAAGACATCAGTTATTGATTCAAAATCAATGTATGCCTTTGAATAGGAATAGAGGTAAGGCTAAAAAACTTATAGGAAAACATAGTTTTACAATTCAAAATAAACCTCTTGATTTTGGAGCGATTCAAAAGATTTCACCCGTATTTATTTGTAGAGATAAGGAATTCTTCTTTCCTGCCAATAAAGAGTATCAATGGGATGATGAAAAAAAAGAATTTACCTTTAGAAAGTATACAAATACAGTCAAAGGGAATGCTTATCAGAATAGTGCTTTTATACCTTTTTTAGAAGGATATAATGCTAAAGATGGATTACTTGATTTATTGGTTAACAAGGATTTAAGTATAAAGAAATATTATGATTTTGATGAAGAAAACAAAGAGAAGCCTACTAATGGTATCTTTATAAAGGAACAACAAGTTGGTATACGTAAGAACTATGATGGTGAAACGAAGGATGAAGCTTTTTATATTCAAACCTTTTTAAGGTTCAATAAAGATTTTTGTTTTGCTTTTATAGTAGAGTTAGATTTAGAGTATGATGAAAAGAATCTTAATACAAAATTTGAGTCATCTAATTTAGTCATTTTTGGAGGAGAAAAATGTACTTTTCATATGAATGTAACAGATATTAATTCCTCATTATCTTTAGAAGAATATTTTGAAAGTATAGCTCCAATATATCCCAAATCTTGTGCTGATAAATTAGTGTTGACAAGTGATGCTTATGTGGAAGAAAACTATCTCAATCAATGCCAATTTGCTATATCAGAAACAATTCCTTTTCGCTCATTATATACAGATGTAGATGTTACTACTGAGTGGCATGGGATTTCTTATCATCAAGAAGCAAAAGAAGCAAAAGAAGTAAAAGAAGTAATCAAAAGTGGACGTTTTAATTTACTTAAAAAAGGAAGTGTGTTGTATGGAGATAAAAACATGTTAAAAACAGTTTTTGACAAAAATAATTTTAAAAAAATAGGTTATAACCATTATAAATTAATTGAAAAATGAAATTAGATGCTTATTTAATTAAATGCGTAACAAATATGCATGCAGGAAGTGGGAATGCAAATTATGGAGTTATTGATAATTTAGTTCAACGAGATATTGTTACTAAATTACCTACTGTCCATGCTTCAAGTCTAAAAGGTGCTTTGCGAGAATTTTTTAAAAATGAATGGGGAGAAGGAGACCTTAAACTTGAATATGTATTTGGTCCTGATCCAAAGCGAGGTGCTATAAAAGGAGGCATTGGGTATTATAATTTTTTTGATGCTGATTTACTTTGTATTCCTATAAGAAGTAATAAAAAGCCTTTTTTTAGAGCTACTGCAAAAATGGCAATAGATACTATCTTAGGAAAATCGCAGAATTTGAGTGTTGCCATAAATGATAAAACGCTCTGTGATAAACTACAAGCTATTGATTTCAAAGAACCACAAGTAAATATTTTTGAAAATATCAATAATGTTGTCTTGGAAGATTGGAAAGCAGTATATTCTGATAGCTTAAAAGACAACTTACCTAGTGAGCAATCCATTATAGGGCAAGATGTGGCATTATTTGATAATGATACCTTCAAAAAATTTGTTAAAAAGCTACCTGTTATTGCCAGAAATCAATTAGATAATGGAAAAAGCAAAAATCTTTGGTATGAAGAGGTCGTGCCAAGAGAAAGCCGTTTTGTTTCCTTTGTAGGAAAAAATGATAAATATCAACAAGAATTTGATGAGGCTTTTAATAATAAAATAGTACAAATAGGTGGTAATGCATCAGTGGGGTATGGTTATTGTTCAATCCAAAAAATTTCATAATATGAATGATAAAATAAGTAGTTTAATTCCTAAAGCAAGAGTTGCCATAAAAAAATATATGGTTAATAATGACAATAAGGTTTCTTCTGAATTTAAAGGTTACATTTCTTCTTTTGGGGCGAGTGTTATACAGTCAGGTTTATTGCCCAGTTTATCTTTTTATACTGATGTATCAAAAGTAAAAGGTGAAGCAACACCTGGACAAAAGAGAAATAAAATGCTTAAAGCATTGTTATATATAATTTCTGATATAGGAAATGATCCTCTTTTGTTTTATGTAATGGAAGAAGCCTGTGATATAGCAAATAGAGATAATGTCCGAATGGCTTCTCGAAGTATACCTTATAGTGCTTTTAATAAAGATAAATTAGATTTATTGGAAGACGAAATAATGGATGCTGCTATCGCCTTAAAATTAGCATTAAGAACTTTTATTATTGATGATTCAAAATAGTATTATGAGCAATATAGGTTATGTTTTTTATAAAGATTATTTTAAAGGATTGGACTTGCGTAAATTTAGCGAAAACGATGAAAAAAAGCTGGTTCAAAAAAGAAATAATACTAAGATAAAGCCCACTAAAAGTGGAGGAGGTAAAAATGAAAGGCTACTTGACCAAACAATTTATAAATATAAGCCATCAGAGCAATTTATCAAGCATTGTTTGAAGCTATACACTACCTATCCTAGTTTATTAGTAGGTAGCGGATACAATCATGAAATAGGGATAGAAGGTGAATTTAAATTAGGTTATTATTTTGATTATACAACAGGTTTGCCTTGTATTACAGGATCTTCTGTTAAAGGATTGTTGTTGAGTAAATTTAAGCATTGGGAATACATAGCAACCATTGTTGATGATTTAAAAAGTGGTGAGCGAAAAACTAATCTTAAAGATGATTGGATCAAGGTTGATTGGAGTAGTATTTTGGAGGAAGATTTTTGTAATACTGTGTTTGGAAATCAAGAATCAGCTCTTTCTAATTACAAAAGGGATATTTTTTTTGATGCTTTTCCTACTTTTGAAGAAAATGAAGATAAGAAATTATTAGCAAGTGATTACATCACACCTCATAAACATCCTACAAATACGGCTTTAGATGGATTTGCAAATCCTACTCCTTTGCAGTTTATAAAAGTATTACCTAATATTTGTTTCCAATTTAATTTTCAACTTGTTGATTCTGATAAGTTGCTTTCTGCGAATCTAAAATTGGATTTATTTAAGCAAATCCTTTTAGATTTTGGCATCGGCGCAAAAACAAACGTCGGCTATGGTCAATTTACCGAGAAACAAATGGTGGTACCAACTCATACAGGAGTGGAAAAGGAAAGACAAGGTAATAGAAATGCCGAAATAAAATTAGAGAATATAATTAAAGATTACAGTATTTATAAGTCAGGAGATCAAATAGAGGCAAAAGTGGTAGATATTGATGAAGGGTACTTTTTCTTTAGTGTCAATGAAGATGAATTTGTGAAAAAAGAGGAAAATCTTATTAACAGTTTTGAGAAAAAGAAGAAAAAAAGAGAAGATAAGGGTAAATCTAGTAATTATCAGTCTTTAAAAGTTGGTGATACTTGCACAATTGCAATTCAACGAGACTTTTCTTTGACTGAACAAAACTTTTCTATTGTTCCAGAATGGAGTTAAGGTTAAGCTATAAAATCCACAAACCTCCCAAAATAGACCTGATAGTAGCGTTATGGAAAAGGGCATGGCAAGTATAAGCATGGCTTTTCCATAGTAGCGGATAGCAGGCCTTTCCGTCACGATGAAAGACAAACCGTTCTCTCCAAAAAAAATGAAGCTTAGAATGTAGAAAGTATGATTATGAGTTAGCATGTTACAGACATTGTTCTTTCCAAAAAAATTAAAAACCAAAAACATGAGCATTACGACACAAATATTGACGACGACTTTTAATTTACGTATTTTTCCACGACAGATTCCGCAGTTTCGGGGGGCGGTGGTGGATAAGGTGATGGCATTGAAAGAGATTTTTGAAAGGGAAGGGATTTCGACGGATCTGTTTCACAATCACGAGAATGAAGCGAATGCGGAGGGTGTAACTGTGGTTTGATGTAGTGATAATTATATGTTATCTTTACAATTAAAAAGATGAAAAGTAAAATAATAGA
>ENA-ORXR01004373-ORXR01004373.1-marine-metagenome-genome-assembly--contig:-NODE-4373-length-11874-cov-17.293380_pt1 | contig 11874 bp, 10 predicted proteins | sample MGYA00237866_ERZ511479 | MGnify/ENA metagenome assembly ERZ511479 | reverse complement strand
AATTTATTAAAAAAATAAAACTTAAAACACAAATGTTCTCGCCTGACATTTCAAAAATGTCCGTCGAGTAAGTCTCCTGAAAAATTAAAAATCAATCAATTACGCATAACTAAAATTTTCTTACGTTTACCCTATAAATAATTAATATTTTAAATTTATAATTTATAGAAAGTAATATTTTGTTAATTATTGATAATCAGATTATTTGACCACCTGAGTAGTTACCTTTTTTTTAATTTAAAATAAATATGTATTTTTACACATTTAATATTCAAAATATGAGCGAAGAAAACCATCGAAATAGTAATTTATTGAATATTCGTCCTGATATTCCGGCAGCCCTTGTTAATGAAAATACAAGCCCCGAAGAGCGATTTCAAAACCTTACTTTGCGTCCGATTATCAAATTTCAACATCCGCTCCTTGTTGCAATATTCAGACAATATATTATTCGTACCAAAACTAAATTTTCGGAATTTTCCGACCATCAGCATGTCGTTTTTATTGAACGTACATTTCAAAAAGATACGTCATTCAAAAACGAACTCAAAGGGATTATTATCGGTCAAATGACCGTAGAGGAATACCAAATATACACTCAAAATACCGCCACTTTTAATAAGCGCATCACAGGTATGCTCGCACAACGCATGAAAGATAGTATCCCAGAATTGCTTTAAACAATTGACAAAAACACCTCTATCAACCCTAATTTTATCGCACTCGTCAAGCAACTTGATACGGACTTAGCCGTGCGAGACGGAGCCGACCATGCTCATATCTCAATTTAATTTTATTATCAATATCAAATATGCGGTAGTTGCTTACGACAATGACAAAGTAGTGGCTTGTGGCGCAAGCGCGACGCGACGGCGCTAGAACAATTTGGGCAACTGGTACGAAGTAGGCTTTTCGCCGACACCGCCCTCACAGATGGAGAGGCTACCACAGGAACTACCGACACACCGGGCATTCTCAATATCGTATCAGGTGCTGCGGAACAATCTGAAGTCCTTTGGAATAGTGAATCTTTGCCGTTCGGTACTTATTTTTATACGATTGAGGTGGATGGAGAGATATTGAAAGGTAAATTGACGAAGGTTTAATGTCATGCGAAATAAATCAAAAAGGCTGTCTCAATTGTTGAGACAGCCCTTTTTGATTCGTGTTGCATTTATGAAGCTGGTAAATGCAAATAGTCAAAATGTTCGTACTCATTTTCTTCTCGGCGTTCTCGCGCCACTTCATACACAAAAACTTCGCTGTAAAACTTTCCGAAAGCTTTTTTCAATGTCTTCATGGCTTGCAATTTTAAAGGTGATTAAATATGTTATGTTCACCTTTAAAACATACATGCACCAATATTAGTTCCCTTATTCCCTTAAAAATGAATAAGTTACGAAAAGTATTGACAAATAATATTTAAACAAAAAAGACGAAAAACATATTAAAAATTGTATTTAGAAAAAATAAAAAAAAGTATATTGGCAGAAATGCCACAAACCGATATTAAAAATTGTTTTCGTAACATAGAAATTCTTGTCTATGCCACAAAAGTACAGGCAGGAATGTCTGTGTTACGGAAAAAAGTCGTTTTTTTGTAACATGAATATTCACATTCGACAAATCGCTCGCCTTACCGGACATCGTGCATCTGTATATGCGCTTGTGAAAGGAGATACGTCTGCACAGTTTTTGTCGGGTGGCGGAGAAGGTTGGGTCATTCGTTGGGATGCAGAAAATACCGAACAAGCAACACTCCTTGCTAAGGTCGAAACCAATATTTTTTCGCTATTATATTTGCCTGAAAAACGCCTTTTGCTTGCCGGTAATATGAATGGTGGTCTGCACTGGGTGGCAGTTGATAAGCAGGAAGATTTACGAAATACGGCTTATCACAAAAAAGGTATTTTTGAGATTCGATATGTGAATGACTACATTTATACGGCAGGTGGTGACGGCAAATTGGTCAAATGGTCGCCTGAAACTATGCGCCCCGTAGAAACATTTGAACTGACAATTGATAGCCTCCGCACATTGGCATATAATGAAGCGCGACAAGAATGGGCAGTCGGCGCGAGTGATAATGCTATTTATTTGTTAGACAATGATTTAAATATAAAAAAAAGAATAGCGTCAGCGCATGATAATTCCGTTTTTACAATACAATATTCGCCTGACGGAAAACATCTTTTGAGTGGTGGGCGTGATGCTCATTTAAAGGTATGGAATGTCGAAGCGGACTTTGAACTCCAATCGACTCAACCTGCACATTGGTTTACGATTAATGATATAGCCTATCACCCGGAAGGGCATATTTTTGCGACCGCAAGTCGCGATAAGACGATTAAAATATGGGATGCTCATACTTTTAAATTGCTCAAAGTCATTGACACTGCTCGATACGGTTGTCATATCAATTCAGTGAATCGCTTACTTTGGTTATCTCACAAAAATTATCTCGTTTCATGTAGCGACGACCGCACAGTTATCATTTGGAACATTGAACATTGAACATTTATCAGGGAACATTTACCATTCAACAAAGAACACTTATGTGCTATTGTTCAATGATAAATGTTCTCTGTTAAATGTCGCTACGGTCTTTTAAAAATAATCTCTACTCTACGATTTTGTGCTTGCCCTTGCGTGCTGCTATTATCTGCTACGGGTTGTGATTCGCCATATCCGATGGCTTGTACTTTAGATGGGTCGATGCCTTTACCAACGAGGTAAGTTTTTACGGCTTCGGCGCGACGTTGTGAGAGGTCATTATTGTAGTCGTTAGAACCTTGATCATCGGTGTGTCCGGCTACGGTGATGAATGTACTGGACTCTTGCAAAGCAGCAGCGATTTTGTCGAGTTCTCCATAAAATGGCGCATTGACTCTATCTGAATCATAGTCGAATAACAGGTCAGGAAATGAGTAAGTCTGTCCTTCGGCGATAGCGACTTCGAGGTCAACGGCATTGAGGTTGACGGCAGTAGTGGTCATGTTGTTAGTTTCCGTTGCGGGTGATGTGGTTGTCGATGTGCTGCTATCAGTGGCTTTATCTGTACCGGCTTTAGTTCCGTTCTTTGTTTCGTTTTTAGGGCTTTTTGCTTCGATTTCTATCGGGCGGGAAACCAGACCTTCGCCTTCCACGCGCACCTTTGTTTTCACGCCTTCTGGTAAGACTGCGACGACTTCACCCGTCTGCGGATCGGCTTGAAATTCACCGATGACTTCACCCGTTTCGGCATTTTCTACGACGATTTTTTTGTCTTTATTATCCGTCACATCTACGGTACTCGTGATAAGATTGACGGCGTTCGGGCGGAAGCGTTCGGGCAAGTCGATTTCGTAAAAATCTTGCTTTTGGCTACCTGATGCGAAGAAGGCGCGTTTTCCATCTGTCGTAATTTTATATCCCCAATCTATACCTGCTGTATTGATATCTTTGCCAAGATTGACAGGGCGAGTCCATGAAGTCCACGAGTCTCCCTTTCGAGTGGTCATAAATACATCCATATTACCATATCCACCACGTCCGTCAGAGCTAAAATACAAGGTACGCATATCGGGATGCAAGAAGGGTGTACGTTCATTACTGGGCGTATTGACATTTCTACCGAGATTGACTATCGCGCCCCATTTATCACCGTCTTTTGCTACATAATAAATGTCAAAATCATCACCTTCTTTTTTCTGAATCGTCAAAATCATACCTTTTCCGTCTGCGGTCATTTGAGCACCTGCTTGTCTATAATTTGTATTGAAAGGATAGGGAAACGGCTTGGTTTTACTCCAGCCTTTTGACGTTTTATCGGTGTAGGTAATCATACCTTTTGTTTCGTCCGTTTTCTCATTATATACAGGTTCAAATAGAATGAGGCGTGTGCCATCTGCACTCACAGAGAGCGGCACTTCACTGTAATCTGGCGAACAAATACTTTTGATAAGTTTCGGTTTAGACCATTTTCCATTGGCAAATTTTGACATAAAAACATCGTCTTCGCCGAGACCGTCTCTTCGCGAAGTACCTGCAAAATACATGGTCTTATTATCGGCAGTGAGGCATAGCATGTGTTCATCTGCCGGAGAATTGATAGCTGAAATTGGTCGTGGCTCTACCTTCAAATCCGAAGCACTTGGAGTGGCAGCTGTTGTAGTTTCACCACGCATCAATTTGATTTTTTTGCGTGCAATGCGTGCAAGCGAACTACTGGGATTTTGATCGGCAAACTTCTCGAAAGCCTCTGCCGAGTCCTCTTTGGTGGCAGCTATAAATTTATCCACCGTACTACCAGAAGAAGCAAAAGGGCTTTTCGGATACGCTTCCTTGAATTTATCCAGATTTTCATAACCTTCTTCTTTTACAAAAGCCTCGAACAATCTCAAATCGACTTCATCCGCAAGGTCAGGTGTATAACGCGTAAACGTTTTGCGTTCATAAGTCTCATATATTCTCGCGTAATCCGAATAACTATTGAGTGATTTCGCCGTTTTTAGTGCTGCACCATTTCGCAAGCCGTATATCTCCTTTTTATCCTCTAATGTTAGTTTGAAATTTTGAATAATATAATCAAAACTCTCTGCCGTATTTTTATTTTGGGCATCGGTAATTGCAATAGTCAAAATTTGGTCGCGCAAACCTTTTATCCGCGAATACTTGAATTTCTTTGCCGTCAAATTCTCTTTCTGTTTAGACTTCAATTCTCTGTACAATGTCCGACTTTCAGAAGCATAGTCGTAAGCGAGTTTCATGTCTCTCTCAGGGTAGCGTTCGTCCGAATACACCAATCCGAGACCGTAGGCACCGACCAATTTTGTTTTTTTACTATTGTATAAAGTTTCAAATTCTTTTTTGGCTGTTGCCATATCTCCCTTTTCCCATTCGGAAAAACCATTAAATTCTTGTGCTTGTACCGCAAAAGCGACAAACAATAAAATCAAGAGGGTATTTAACAATACAAGCTGTTTCATATACGTTGTTGTTAATGCTTTAATTCTGAAATAAATAGGGTTGCTGTCTAATTTGTGTCTCCATTTAAATGACTGACACTTAACGGGCTTTGTTTATTGGAAAATTGATTGACTGACAAAGTGATGTAAACAATTAATAATCAAAATATTACATCGAGTGTGTTTTGTTTTAAATGAATTTTAAAATAATTCTTATTTGCTCGAAAAACACTTTTTTATACTGTCAAAAATTTACCAATTCACTAATATCCGAATTCTATGATACATACAAATGTAATAAAAAACGGAAAGTTGTTACAATATTAGTGATAAAGTCATAAAGTATCCATGAATTCAAACTGAAAAAAAGTAGATAAATTGTAACTTTACTGTTAATATTGCCGTAATTTTCAATGATTAATTATTTTAAATTATTGATAAATATAATAGGTTTCAAATATTAGGACGAATCCAATTTCAACTAAAAAATTATCAAAACAGAATATATTTTAAAAATAATTTATTTATAAAACTCGTACAAGATTAAAATCGCCTGTACGAGTTTCTAAGCATTAAATATCATCCAAAACACATAAGAGGTGCAGGACAAATTTTTAATCTGCCTCGTACCGACGACTTTAGCCGTCGCGGGAAAGTACCGAGCCACTTGACGGCTAAAGTCGTCAGTACAGTGGCATTTCAAAATAAAATTAAAAATTTGTCCTGCACCCCACATAAGAACAAACTCATAAAATATGCACTATTTTTTTATATTTACACAAAGGCTACTATCACATCATATTTTCGTTTTACTTCTTTTTTGTTTTTCCGTGCAAACTATGTCTGCACAAAAAATTAATCGGATATACGCCACGCGGACGGATACGCCACCTGCTATTGACGGGCTGCTGACGGATAAAACGTGGACAAAAGCAAAAGCCGTTATGGGCTTTGAGGAGTTTTTTCCCGATCCGGGCGAGGCTGCCGAACAACAAACTGAAGTTCGTATTTTGTATGATGATAAAGCTATATACATAGCAGCAATTATGTATGAGGCTGATATTTCAAGGATAGGTAAAGAACTCTCCGTCAGGGATGATAATACCGTAAAATCTGACATTTTTGAAGTCTATCTCGACCCTTATAATGCCGGACAAAATGCTTGGAGTTATGGCGTGACGGCAGCAGGTGTACAACTTGACGCAGCCATCAACCCCGAAAATGAAGCACTGGCACTGGGGCGTGTAAAACAGACGCGTGTGGCGGTGACAGCATTGGACGAATATATGTCTGCCGGACGTGCCAACGAACGAAATTATGTCGGAGTGACCAATGATATATTGGGCGATCCGCTTACCGAAAGTGGCGGTGTAGCTTGGGATGCCGTTTGGCAAAGTGAAGTCAAAACATACAAAAACGCTTGGGCAGTGGAAATGAAAATTCCTTATTCTGCCATTCGTTTTCCTGATAAAGATGTCCAAACTTGGGGGATTAATTTTAAAAGAACATCATGGAAAAGTAATGAAATTTCTTTTTGGAATCCCGTTGACCCAAAGCGCGAGGGATTTGTTAGTCAATTTGGTCGATTACATGGTCTGCGCAAAATAAAACCGCCTACGCGCTTGTCATTCACACCTTATGTCATGACCCGTTCCAATTATACACCTACTGACAATCGAGAAGATAGTCCATGGTCAAGCGAGATTGCCGGAGGTATGGATATGCGGGTCGGTATCAATGAGACGACGACACTTGACCTGTCTTTGATTCCTGATTTCGGACAAGTTCCTTTTGATGATGTAGTCTTAAATCTCGGTCCGTTCGAACAGCGATTTGACGAAAATCGTCCGTTTTTTACCGAAGGCTTTGAGTTGTTTGAACGCGCAGGTGTTTTTTACTCTCGCAGAGTCGGCGGGCAACCAGTGTATTATAAAAATGTGTTAGAAGATGCTGCCAAAGAACCGGATGATCGCGAAATACTTGAACCAACTTCTGACTTAATCAAAAATCCGATTAAAGCTCAACTCATTAATGCCACCAAACTCACAACTCGCAATCGCAAAGGACTCGGATTGGGCTTTTTTAATGCCATCACTGCGCCGTCATCAGCAGAAACACAAACAGGCACGGGCGGTGGAATTATACGAGTTATCCCAACCGGACCTGCGACCAATTATAATGTGATTGTGATTGACCAACTTTTGGCAAATAATTCTCATGTGAGTTTTATCAATACCAATGTCATACGCGGTGGCAGTGCGCGTGATAGCATCGTTTCTGATTTGACAAATGGTGGTTATCGCGATGCGAATGTAACCGCAATGGAGTATGCTTTATTTGATAAAAACAATGATTATGGTGTCATCGGACGAGGTGCTATCAGTCAACTTTTCTTGCGCGATGCGAATGATAATCCGCGCGGACAAGGTGGTTTTGCTTACAGCGTAAAAGCCGGAAAATTTGGCGGAAACCTACGTTATAGTGTAGAACGCGATTTGGAAAGTCGTACTTATGATGCCAATGATTTAGGTTTCTCTACTCAAAATCGGATATTCCATAGAGGTAGGGTTGAATACAAAATTTTTGATGCTTTCATGGGTTTTTATGACTTCAACGTCTATGCAGGTATCAATCACGAACAGCGTTTTGTGCCAAACGATTTTGCCAATTACTTTCTTGAAGGTGGTTTTTGGTGGACCTTTAGCAATGATATAAGTGCAGGAGTTTTCGGGGAGTATTTTCCGCGTCCTTCTAATGATTATTTTGAACCGCGCCAAGAAGGACGGCTTTTTGTTATACCCAAAAATTATGAACTCAATACTTTCCTCGCAACCGATCTAACAAGAGCCATATCCTATCAATTTGATTTTGCTTATCGCGCTTATCCCGAATGGGAAGGTCATGCGACTAAGTACGGTGGATTGGCAAGACTTCGCTTTGGTCGCGGTCTGAATATACAAGGAGAAATAGATTACGAACAACGCAAAAACGACAGAGGTTTCGTGGATAATGACTCCGACGGCACTATCGTCATCGGACAGCGCGACAGACGTGATATTACCGGAGCGGTGACGGCGAATATTCTATTCAACGATAGAATGTCGATTACCGCGCGTGCGCGTCATTTTTGGGCATTGGTGGAGTATCAAGAATATTTCCAACTTCGTCAAGACGGCACACTCCGAAGTACTGTATATGAGGAAGATAATAATACTAATTTTAATGCCTATAATATTGACCTGATTTACAGATTCCGATTTGCACCGGGCAGCGAATTTAATATTATTTGGAAACGCTCACTATTGAATGAAAACGCGCCTTTTACCTATAATTATATTGATAATTGGAATGAAATGTCAAAAGACCAAACACCTGATAATTTATTCTCTGTCAAATTATTATATTATTTAGATTATTCAAATATGCAAAGGAGGAGAAGAGAGTAAGACCAAAACCGTATTTCCATATCCATGAATGAAGACCCATCTTCCGAAAGCAATAACAAAATATTTGATCGCATTTTCAAAGAAAATGCTTATGATATTTTCATGCCTTTAATTCAACGAGAATTGGGCATTAAGATAAAATCTTACGAACCACTACCTGCCGAATTACCGCGAACGATAGGGCGCAGAGTGGACTTTTTTTGTCGCATCACAACTACCGATAATAAAGAGGTCTTACTACATGTGGAGTTTCAGACAAAAGACGATTATGAAATGTTGGAACGTGTAGGCGAGTATCATGGTATTATGTTTCGCAAATACCGTTTACCTATACGACATGTTGTGGTTTTTCTTGATGCTGGTAAATCCAAAATGCGGACACAATTACTTGAGGAGGAGATTTATCAAGGTTTCGATTTAATAAATATAAGTCAACTGAATACCGAAGAATTATTGAGTTCACAAGTACCGGAAGTTGTCTTATTGGCTCTATTGAGCAATTACGAAAAAGACCGTACAGAAACAGTGTTAAGACTTATTGTCCGCAAACTGAAATCCGTAGCCTATTCTGAAGCCCAACTCAAAAAATACGTCGAACAATTGATATTGCTTTCAAAACTCCGTAAATTGAGTGAAATTACAGACCAAATAGTACACGATATGCCAGTTACTTATGATTATACAGAAGATTTTTACTACTTGAAGGGTATAGCCACAGGACGCGAAAGTGCTATTCAAGAAATTGAACAGGAGCGTGAAAAAACCAAGCAGGAAAAAATTGCAGCTATTCAATCTTTACTTTCGATTAAGAAATTAAGTATTAAACAAATTGCGGATGCAATGAGTGTAACAGAAGAATTTGTAAAGGGTGTATCTGATGGGGAAATTGAGTGAAATTACAGACAAAATAGTACACGATATGCCAGTTACTTATGATTATACAGAAGATTTTTATTACCTGAAAGGTATAGCTGCTGGACGTGAAATTGCTATTCAGGAGATTGAACAAGAACGTGAAAAAGCCAAGCAGGAATATGAAAACGCTAAACAGGAACGCGAAAAAATCAAGCAGGAAAAAATTGCAGCTATTCAATCTTTACTTTCGATTAAGAAATTAAGTATTAAACAAATAGCAGATACAATGAGTGTAACCGAAGACTTCGTAAAGCACATATCAGAAAGAGAAATTGAGTAAAAATTAATGAGAGTATTTAAATTTGGCGGTGCATCCGTGAAAGATGCCGAAGCAGTCAAAAACGTAGCAAATATACTACAAAATTATAAAAATGAGCAACTCGTCATCGTGGTCTCGGCAATGGGCAAAATGACCAATGCACTGGAGCGCGTGGTAGATGCTTATTATCAAAAAACGGGCGAAGCACGAGCATGTTTGGAAGAAGTCAAGCAAACGCATTACGTGATAATGAGTGAGCTTTTCGAACCAAATGATGCCGTCTTTGATACCATAAACGACACGCTAGTTGAGGTAGAATGGATATTGGAAGACGAGCCGGAAGAAAGCTACGATTATATCTACGACCAAATCGTATCTATCGGCGAATTTCTTTCTACACAAATCGTCAGTGCTTATCTAAATAAGGTCGGATTGTCCACAACTTGGCTCGACGCACGCGACGTGATACTCACCGACAATACTTATCGCGCTGCGAAAATCGAATGGGCAGCCACCGAAAAAAATGCTGCTCGCGTCGTATCCCCTTTATTGGAAAAAGGCTTTGTGATGACGCAAGGTTTTATAGGCGGTACATCCGAAAATTTCACGACGACACTGGGGCGCGAAGGCTCGGATTTTACGGCAGCGATATTTTCATATTGCCTTGATGCAGAAAGCATGAGCGTTTGGAAAGACGTACCGGGCATCCTCACCGCTAATCCGCGCATCTTCAAAAATGTTATGAAAATAGACCACCTCTCCTATCGCGAAGCTATCGAAATGACTTACTACGGCGCAAAGGTCATTCACCCGAAAACCATCAAACCACTCCAAAATAAAAACATCCCGATGTACGTCAAATCCTTCGTCGCACCTACGGGCGAAGGCACACTCATTGATGGTGATACCTACCAACATTACCCACCAATCATTGTGGTCGAAACCAAACAAATCTTACTGAATATTTCCACGCGCAATTTTTCTTTTGTCGCAGAGGAAAACCTAAGTGTCATTTTTGCGGCACTCGCCAAGCATCAACTTAAAGTCAATATGATGCAAAATACAGCGATTAGTTTCTCTGTCTGCCTCACCAATCGACCGGATAAGATTGAAGCCTTGACAGAAGATTTGGATACCGATTTTAAGATTACAAAAGAAGAAAATCTTGAACTAATAACGGTACGCCATTACAAAAAAGAGGTCTTAGAAAAATTGAAACTCAATAAACTCATTCTATTGGAAGAATACATACGCGGTACAGTGCAAATGGTCGTCAAAGACCTGCCAGAAGTAGAGCGTATTGTATAGCGTTTTAAGAGATTTTTTCATTGCCACAAAAGAGAAAAAAAATTATTTTTTCTCTTTTGTGGCTTTTTTTATGCTCTATTTTTTAGTGTGCGTTAAAAGTTGATTTGTTTTAAAATTTTTATGTAAAAAATTGATTAAAAGCTATTTAAATATATGTCTATAGTGTTTTTGTATGTAAAAATACTATGCTTTTATATATAAATGAAGTTGTTTCTTCTCTCGACTCCTTCGATATTTGTAAAGTAATCGAACAAACTCCCACTTGAATTATATCCACAAAATTCAAGCTATTACTTTCCCATAAATACATCTTTACTTTTTGATTTTTTAAGACATTTTACAATGTCAGCATACATAGTTTTTGCTATGTAAACGGCGTTTCTATATCCATTTTCACCCTGTATTATCTCATCATAATTAAATGAAAAAACAACTCATTTAATTTCAAAAAATATACATGAAAAATATAGTAACTTTATTTTTTACAATGTCATTGGCTTTGTTGGGAATTGATATGCAAGCCTATTCGTTCCATTATCAGACTTCTGAATATTATTCAACTTTAAATGCGCTATATGGCGATGGAGTGATTCACATTATACAAGGGCGCAGTGCAATTCATGTGGAGGCTACTACCAATTCACCTATAAAGTTGATACTCATGGATAGTAAGCAAAATGTGTGTTTTGAAGTACCTATCATCTCGAAGAACGGACGTATTAATATCAATACAAAAAGCTATGAGTCGGGAATGTACACTTTGATTGCTGAGTCTTTGACAAATAGGCAAGAAATTGATATTATAATTGGCAAAAAATAATAGTAATTGTAAAGAAAATTATTCACTATTACAGTAGCCGTAAAAGAGGAAATCGTATTATTTTTCCTTTTTTACGGCTTTTTTTGTTTAGATTTTTATGGTATTTTTTGGGTGCAGGACAAATTTTTAATCTGCCTCGTACCGACGACTTTAGCCGTCGCGGGAAAGTACCGAGCCACT
>ENA-ORXR01004372-ORXR01004372.1-marine-metagenome-genome-assembly--contig:-NODE-4372-length-11875-cov-3.575606_pt1 | contig 11875 bp, 5 predicted proteins | sample MGYA00237866_ERZ511479 | MGnify/ENA metagenome assembly ERZ511479 | reverse complement strand
GCCGAAAGATTAATAAAGATAAAAAAGAAACAAAAAATGAATTTCACGCTATACATAAAGATTTGGAATCGATCTGCCAATTTATAAAAATATTTCTAGGAAAAAACAAAAGATGGACCTCCCCAACTTATCTTGTAGGTGAAAGTTATGGAGGTTTTCGAGTTGGAAAGTTATCAAAATTATTACAAGAAAATCATGGTGTTAGTCTTAATGGTTCACTCATGATTTCACCTGCGCTTGATTGGAACCTACTTAATTACTCTCAACATGATGTCTTATCTTGGATCTCTTTATTTCCAAGTATCGCCATAAGCAGCTATCAATTAAAGCAAGTTAAAAGCAAAAATTCATTTAAACAACATAGAGATACTTCAGTAAATTTTGCCCAAAACGAACTCGCTCAATCACTTATTCTGGGATTCACTCAAAACAACAAATCTAGACAAAAAACTCTGGATAGCTATTCAAAGCTAACCGGCTTAAGCAAAGAATACATTGAAAGAAAAAACTTTAGAGTTAGCTTTTCTGATTACCAACGTGAAATCTTAAAAAATGAAGATAAAGTTATTGGACTCTACGATGCAAGTCAATCTTACAGCAACCCCTTCCCACAAGATGACCAATACAAGGGACCAGACAAGACTCTTCAGTCATTAGACAAAAGCTTCAATAGAGGAATGATGGAACTTCTTCATCATAAACTCAACATAACGACAGAACTCAATTACAACACTTTAAATTTTGATGTCTTTCAAAAATGGAAGATCGACGAACCCAATAGACACCCTTTTGAATTACAAATTAGTGCTATAGAAGATTTGATCTATGCTAACGCCTTAAATCCTCAAACAAAAATTTGGATTACTCATGGATATTTTGATTTGATCACAACATTTTTGAGTTCAAGCCTACCCTTTAACCATCTCTCCAAAGAGCACAACATACACAAACAGCTTAAGTTTTCAAACTATAAAGGCGGTCACATGTATTACACTTGGGCTGAATCAAAAAAACAGTTTTTTAAAGACGCAAAATCATTCTATAAAATATAGAGAACAGATTACTTAATAACGATATACACAACGAAAAGCAGCGCCATACTTCCAGACGCCTAAATCAGTCATGCTAACATTAAACAACAAACCAAACCCTCTACTAGCATAAGATTTTGGCTGTAAATTAGTCGTAATTGTTTGGCCTCTTTGATAAGGATTACTAACCCTCGTAACAAATGAACCCCATGCTTTTGAGTCAGAAGTCGGAACAGAATGAATCGCATCTAATACCAAAGGCTTATATTCCTCATCAGGAACAAAACAAGCGGGATTACTAGGATTTTCACATCCAGGTCTAGCTGCCTCTAAAGCCCCTCCTTTATTCCAATCAAACCATTCTCTTGCCGAACCACTTAAATCAAAAATTTCATCATCATTTGAAAGGTGATAATATCTTTTATGATATTTATAAGTCCTATCAGATAAAGCATAATCACTATAAAATCCATTAAAATTATCAGGTAAAGCCGTCGGTAAATACCCCTTACCCATAGTCCCATAAACAGGAGAACTGTAAGTATGTCCTATATTAAGTGTTCTAATAACCCTTCTTTTTAACGTTGGATAATCAATTGCAACATCAGACGAGTAATTTTTCTCAATTGCTTCAAGGTCATGAGCAGCTTCCATCCATTCCTCGTTAGAAATCAAATCAAATTCTCCAGAAAAATTAGAATTATTATTCAAACTTAAGCAAGCTTGTTTTGCAATCTGTGGAGATTGAGCATTCCAGTTTTTAACATAATTTAATTTAACTATTGGTTTATCACCAAAAGCTCGCTTCGCCTCCAATTGCATAATACAAGTTCTGGTTCCTGGCGTGTTAACATATCCAAAAGGACACTTTGAGTTACTGACCTTATGAGTAATATTACTGTCAGTACAAGAGCCCATTCTTTCGGTAATAAGCCCCTTTAAATAGTGAAAATGATTAACAGAAGCATCTCCCTTAATAGGGTCCCTTAAAACAGGTCTTCCCGCACCATCTTTTAAAGTTGGATTAATTAGCCTTTCAGTTATTCTATAATAGATTTTATGTGAACCATTTTGTAGGTTTAAAGTTTTAACAAAATGATCTTCAATCTGCGTCTTGTAACTTTGTCCAATTTGACTTTCACACTTACTATCATCAAATAACTCTATTTTTAAATTATTATAATTATTTTGTAACTTAATATTTGAAAATTCAAAAACTGGTGCTCTCTCATTAAATCTAAGATGATTTTCTGCAAGTTTAACTTGAACATCAGGAAAATTAGTGGCTTTTAACTCAACATTATAACCAACATTTCCACATAGTGACCTTTTATTGTTCCTAACCAAATGTCCATATATTTTATTCTCACCTTCTTTAAGATTAACCCTAATTTGTGGAATATGTCTAAAACTAGTTGCCAACAACAATGACCGTTTAGGTAAATTATTTTCATGAAAATAACCACCTAGCTTATATTTTTCTGTGCAACTAGAGTCACTAAAAACCTCAATTTTATCATTTATATCAACAAGCGCATTTAACGAAATCAATGGACTTGGGTCTTCAACAACTCCAGGAGGATTTTTAGCAATGACTGGTGGCAAAAGAGGAACTCCAAGCTCTAATTTATGAGACACACAGGAAGAAGTATTTTTTTTATCAAATATAAAGAAAAACTTTAATTCTTCGAGTTTGACGTTCGATCTAAAAATCCAGTATTTACTCACCTTGTATTCTAATTTATTAATAGATGAATTTTCTCGAATTAAGACAAAATGCTCACGCATTGGATTACAGTTTTTATCAGTTGTTACGCCCGCATATGTTGCACTTTTTCCATGTGGAGTCAGCAGTCCTGCAAACTTACTAAAATCCAAATTAGTAATCCTAAAAGTTGCATATTCATCTTGATCAGTTGTAATTAATTCTGTTTTAGCATACTTAGATAAATGAGCTTGCATTTCAGGTATAGTAGTTGGTGATTTTATTGATGAATTAAAATTTGAACTAGCTACATTGTTTACAGTATTCGTAGTATTCGTAGTATTCGTAGTATTCGTAGTATTCGTAATATTCATAGTATTCGAAGTATTCGAAGTATTCGTAGTATTCACAGTATTTGTTACATTTGTATTACCCTGAACAACTGCTGGTTGAATTGCTTTCAACGTATTAGGGTTGCCATTGTTCACATTATTAAAACTACTTCCTTTTATAATTCTTGAATTATGAAAGGATGAATTCATTGCATTTTGAATATTGTTTTCGGATTTGTTTTCGGTTAAATTATTGTCATTAGATCTTTCAGTTTCATCAACTTCAACTTCTTGTTCAATCAAATTAGAACTGCCACTAAGCTTAACACTATTTTCAAAACAAGAACTTAAACAAACAAATGCAAAAGTAGACAACATAATAAAGTATTTATTCATATTATAATTGTACTTAAGTTAATTGATCTAAAAGATTAAATATAAGTCAAATTTAAATTAATATTATGTTAATTAATTTAAACTTGTTTTATTTAGTTTTTAATTGCTGTATTGAAAGATACCCTTCATTCTGCAATATAGACAACAAGCCATTCATGTTCGTGAAGTTTTTTACATGTTTTTCATCACCAAAGTATTTCAATGCAATAGACTGTAAAGCCATGTCCGGTAGAATACTTAAAGAGCTTTGTTTTGGTTTATAATTATATTTTGAGCTATTTTTTTCATAAAATTCTTTTGGAGCAGAATGGATAACTTCTCCTTGAATTCCATCGTCCGAACTTAAAGCTGACTCAAAAGACGACACACTAGCAATTTGCCGATTAAAGTTCACTAGTTCAGGACTATCATTTTTCTTTATATTCTCGTCGATAAAAGAACTTTCGTAAGCCAAGGCTCTTTGCTCCTGATCTCCACTTTTTCTATAGACAACTCTTTTTACATCTTTATAGTTCTTAGCAAACATTTGATCTTTGTTTTTATCATATTGCTCATGATATTCTGGAATTTGTTGTCCAACTTTTAAGCCTCTATGAGCACAAGAGCTAAATGTAAAAAAACACAGCATACCTAATAAATATTTATTCATTGAACACCTCCACAAAGATTTAAATCCTTTTTATATCGTACTAGGATCTCAGTTCTACGATTAACATAATCGGCCTCTTCGCCAACTGACTCATCTAAGAGTTGAGTTTCTCCAAAGCCTTGAGCCATCATATGAAACGATTTAATATTATTCTTATAAAAATAGTCTTGGACAACTTTTGCTCGTTTTTCGGACAAATATTGATTATAACTCTTAGAGGCCGGCGCAGAAGTATGCCCATTAATCTCTATAGATTCAATAAATTCCTCATTCTTTTTTAAAGCATCTGCTACTAACTTCAATCCTTCATCACTCCAAACATCTCCAACATCATTTGGAAACCTTAAGACATAAGCTTTCTTCATTTCGACTAACGGTGTTTTACATGTCTTGACAATAGCCTTGACCTCTTCAACTAATTCAATTGGTGTTTGTTTTCTTGACCAAATACGTGGAGCATATTTAAGACCTGCTGTTAACCTATAATCATTACCATCAACATCAAGATTTTGATTCCCCAACCCAACGCCACCAAAAAAAGCAAAATGTTCTGTTATAGCTGAACTAAACCCTAAAAAGACTTCATTAGGATTTTGATTTTTATTGTTCAAAGGAAGCGACCATTGTCTTAACCATTCAACATTTAAACCTGTACTTCGTGACACTGGGATATAAGCTCCAATGCCCGTATACAGTCTATGGACCAAATCAATATCATCAAAATAAGCTCCTTTAGCATATTTATATCCTAAATTAGTAACTAAATTTAAATATTTAAAATAGTATTCGTAAACAAGCTTTGCCCCAAAACCAAATGTTTCATCCGACAATACCGTTGTTGGTTGTGGTCCATTATTAATAGTATTAAAAATAATATCACCACCTTTAGTAGGGATTGTAATTAAAGGCATAATCGCCAATCCCCAACGTTCACCTTCAAGGAATCGCCATTTCGCACTCAATTCAAAATCCGAAAAATCTTGTTTTTGAGTCCCCTGTTGATCCTTAAACATTGAATATGTTCCACTGAGACCAAGCATGAATTCACGGCTTAAATTAACACCAAGACCAAAATGAATCCCAATCATATCATCAATAACAGTGCCCAATTGTACTGTATTATTGATACTTTTAACTGTTAACGGTGATTCAACATAACTTGCCCCTAATGTAAAAACCAAATCATAATCATTAAAAACATGATTATTTACTAGTCTTGCATCTTCAAGCATTTCATAAGTTAAAGTGTTTGATCTTGAAAATTGCTGGATGTTAACAGCCATAATTAATTGACTGCAGCAAAAACTAACAATAAATAATATTTTTTTCATCAATTTACTTTCCAACCTTTGCTGTATGAGAAAAATTAATTTTTTTCTCAATAGAATTTTTATCGAAGTATAATAATAGTCGATACCCCATTTCAAAATCATTTACGGGATTAGAAATAACTGAAACCGATTTTAAATCCGCCATAGTAGATGGTTTTTCAAGCATTTCTTCAAGGTTTATACGACCTTTTTCATAATTTAAATAATCACTATCACGTCCATGAACCGATCTGACATCATCTTTCTCACCACGAAATTCATTCAAAACTATTACTAATTCTTTATCAATTTTATTATTATCTCGAGTTAAAATAATGGATAAATCGCATAATTCTTTTTTTGTAGCATCACAATAGATTATTGAATTATTGATAATCATTTGAGTATTCAAAAGAGGGGTTTCAGGCCCTGGATCCCCTACTGGCTCCTCCTTGAATTGAGCCAAAACTCCCCAATTGATAATACAACTAATAGTTAAAATTAATATCTTTTTCATACTTAACTCCTACGGACTGATCTTAAATGATACAGATTGAAAAACCATTCGGTGATTTCTACTTGATGAATTACAAGTTGCCGGTACTGTTTGAGCGGTTGGTAAATTCAATGCTGAATAAGTAAAATGTGTTTGTGGGTCTTTAAAGTCACCTTGACTTACCCATGGTGGATCATTACTAATTGATAAAATATTTCCATTGAATGGATGTCCAAAAGTACATACACTTACAGCTAATCCGCAATCGGCGACATCAAGATCGTGGTTTAAATTATTAATATACTGATTTGGAGGTCCCGATGGCCCTGCGCTATTAGCAATATCAAGAAGTGGAGCAACTTGATCAATATTATCAAGAGCTAAGACTACAATGTTGTTCCAAACACTTCCTGAAATTGGAGTCACATTGATGTTAAGAGTAGTTCCGACAGCAGCAGTCAATCCAGCTTCATTTAAAAACCAAATTTCACCTCTTGTATCATAACCTGAAGTCACATGACTTCCTTCTGCCAATTGAACCATAGGTTGGCCTCCATAACTCATACTTGTTAAATCACCAGCAACACTAAAATCATGTCCCGTCATTACAATAAGCCCTCTATCGTTATTAATTCCACCTGGAAAAGGGTAGTTTATATTTGTTACCGTATTGGTGGATTGATAATGAGACGGTGCTGACAACGATATGACTGATTTTTGCACAGTACCAATGTCGCTTGAAGCATCGTTACTAATATCTGAATCACCTTCATTTAAAGTAATGTCAGCAGTTGTAATTGCCACATTAAAGTTGTAAGTGTTACTACTTGTAGGCGGTTGACAAAAATAATCAATGTTAGTTGTTGCACCAGAAGCTAATATTCCAATAGTCCAAGTCGGCGCCGCATAACTTCCAGTTCCTGGAACAGCACTTACAAAAGTCATACTTGGTGGACAAGGTAAATTTATTAAAACACCAGTTGCAGGATCCGCTCCAGAATTTGTTATTGTAGCTGAAATTTTAACCTGTCTTTCAGCACAAGTGGCGTCTTCAACGGATATTGTAGACTCTAAATCAACATCCGTTACTGTAATCTCATCATCAGTATCATCTCCATCTCCAGTTGGATCATCTTGATCTCCCTGAGCAGGAGTCGCACTATTTGAAATAACATTACCTGCTTGTCCCATGTCTACACGACACTCGAGAACAAGATTAACAGTGGATCCTGAATTGATATCTCCAATACTCCACAAACCACTACTTGCTGAATACAAGCCCTGAGAAGGATTATCATTTGTGTATGTTGTTCCCATAGGACATAGATCTGTCAAACTGACGTTTGTTGCCATAGCTGGACCGTTGTTTGTAACTTCTATTATCCATCGAATATCATCACCTTCAGCATAAGCCTCATTAGTACTTGTTTTTACAGTCACTAAATCAGCTTCATTATCAACATCAGTCTCAGAATCAGTATCATCTCCATCTGTACTTGGGTCACTTTGATCACCACTAGCAGCCGTAGCAGTATTCTTAATAGTTTCTCCACCCTGTCCAGCATCAATATTACACACTAAACTCAACGTCTGATTAGAACCATTGGCCATCGGTGTAGCCAAAGTCCAAATACCAGTTGCCGCTAGATAACTTCCTCCTGTACTTGATGAACTAATGTACGTCGTTCCAGTTGGGCAGAGATCTGTTAAGCTAACATTTGTGGCTTGTGCCGAGCCATTGTTTGTGACTTTTATTGTATAAGTAAGATTATCACCTTCAGCTGCTTGAGCTTTATCCACAGATTTCACAGTTACCAAGTCAGCAGCATCATTAACAATAACATCAACAAAGCAATCATTGTTGTTTGTGTTGCTGTCATCCTGATCCATAACAACATCATCAGCTCCTTTAATTTCATTTCTTATTTCATTCCCACTTTGCCCTGCATCCACTACACATGTTAAATCTAACTTTGCTTGCGCTCCATTTGCTAATACTCCAACATCCCACAATGGCGCCGCGTATGTTCCAACACTGGCTACCGCACTGACATACGTTGTTCCCACCGGACACGCATCTGTTATCTTAAGTCCTGTTATTTGCGAAGGACCATTATTGTCTGCAAATATTGTATACGTAAAATTTTCACCCTCTTTTGGACTCACTATATTTACTATTTTCTTCAACGCTAAATCTGCTTCATTAACAACTTCTACACTTGCCGTGCTTCCATCGTTACTCCCATCACTATCTGTTTGATCCATTGATATCGATCCACTTGTGATCGCGTTTTCAATTGTTTCCCCGCTTTGCCCAACATCTATCTGACACACTAAATCCAATACCGCACTGGCTCCGCTTGCCAAACTTCCTATCGTCCACGTCGGTGCCGCGTAACTTCCTTCATTAGTAACCGCGTTGACATACGTTGTTCCCACTGGACACGCATCTGTTATCGCTAATGTTGTCGCCTCTGCTGGTCCATCATTTACCACTGTCACTGTCCACGTAATGTCTTCACCTTCTTGCGGCGTCGCACTTCGTACACTTTTTAATGTTCTTAAATCTAATTCATTTAATACCTCAAACTGCGCATCATCTTCATTATTACTTGGATCGTTATCTGTTTGATCCATACTCCAATCTGCTATCTTAATTTCATTAACTATTGTATTCCCTGATTGCCCCGCTTCCACTTGACATTCTAATTCTAATGTTTCTACCGCTGTAATCAGCATATCACCTATGACCCACACCCCGTTTGCTGTGTAAGTTCCTGCACTTGCTATTGCATTGACATATGTTGTTCCCACTGGACAACCATCATTTAAAATTAAGTTTGTCGCCTTTGCTACACCGTTATTTGTTACTTCAACATTAAACTTTACATTCGAGCCTTCTGCTTGTTGCCCAAGATCCACCGTCTTTTTTACACTTAAATCTGTTTCATTTGTTACTACAATTGAGGCACATTGATCATCATTAGTATCATTTGTATCAGCTTGATCCATTTGAATATTACCGACGCAGTTTTCAATTGTTTTGCCTGCCATACCAACATCAACTTGACATTGAATTTCTAAATTCTGAGTAGCCCCTAAACCTAAAGTTCCAATTGTCCATGTAGGTGCGACATAAGTGCCCGTAGCACTGACAAATGTTGTTCCCACCGGACAAACATCATCTATGCTTAAATTTGTAGCATCAATAAGCGGTCCATTATTGGTTACTTGAATATTAAAAGTAGCAATTTGCCCCTCAGCAATACTTTTTGATTTTGTTGTTTTAAGAACTGCAATATCAATAGCTGGATAATCAACAGCAATATCAACAAAACAATCATTGTTGTTTGTGTTGCTATCATCCTGATCCATAACAACATCATCAGCTCCTTTAATTTCATTTCTTATTTTGTTTCCAGCTTGGTCTTTATTCACTGAACAAGTTAAATCTAACTTCGCTTGCGCTCCATTTGCTAATATTCCAACATCCCATAACGGCGCCGCGTATGTTCCAACACTGGCTACCGCACTGACATACGTTGTTCCCACCGGACACGCATCTGTTATCTTAAGTCCTGTTATTTGCGAAGGACCATTATTGTCTGCAAATATTGTATACGTAAAATTTTCACCCTCTTTTGGACTCACTATATTTACTATTTTCTTCAACGCTAAATCTGCTTCATTAACAACTTCTACACTTGCCGTGCTTCCATCGTTACTCCCATCACTATCTGTTTGATCCATTGATATCGATCCACTTGTGATCGCGTTTTCAATTGTTTCCCCGCTTTGCCCAACATCTATCTGACACACTAAATCCAATACCGCACTGGCTCCGCTTGCCAAACTTCCTATCGTCCACGTCGGTGCCGCGTAACTTCCTTCATTAGTAACCGCGTTGACATACGTTGTTCCCACTGGACACGCATCTGTTATCGCTAATGTTGTCGCCTCTGCTGGTCCATCATTTACCACTGTCACTGTCCACGTAATGTCTTCACCTTCTTGCGGCGTCGCACTTCGTACACTTTTTAATGTTCTTAAATCTAATTCATTTAATACCTCAAACTGCGCATCATCTTCATTATTACTTGGATCGTTATCTGTTTGATCCATACTCCAATCTGCTATCTTAATTTCATTAACTATTGTATTCCCTGATTGCCCCGCTTCCACTTGACATTCTAATTCTAATGTTTCTACCGCTGTAATCAGCATATTTCCAATAACCCAAGTGCCATTGGCGCTATCATATATATGCGTCAAAGGATTATGAGTAATATAAGTTGTCCCCAATGGGCAGGCATCGTTTAATTTTAGATTAGTCGCCTGAGCAGGACCATTATTAGTTACTTCAATTTTAAATTTTGCAACATCTCCTTCATTATAAGTTACTTGAGGAATTGTTTTATCTACGGAAATGTCAGACAAATTACCTACATTAACATCCACAGTGGGTTCATGATTAAATATGTTTGGATCATATTGATCCATCGAAATATCTTTATTCAAAATGCTATTATTAATAAGATCACTACTAGTTCCAACATTAATTTTACAGCTTAATTGTAACCGTTCAGTAGCTAGCAATGCTAGTGAGCCAATATCCCAAATTCCAGTTGTCGCGGCATAAACACCATTCGTTGGAATTGCGCTGACAAATGTCGTTCCTAATGGGCAAAAATCGTTGATTGACAAATTAGTAATATTGTTAGGTCCCAAATTTTTAATAACAATTGAGTAAATAATTGTTTCTTGTTCAATAGGGTTAATATTATTAACTGTTTTATAAACTTCTAAATCAGCAATATTATCGACATAAACAACTTCAGTTAAATCATCATTATTAATAGCATCATCTTCATTCTGGTCCATATTAACCTGAGTAATGGTATTAACAATAGTACTAGCACTCATTCCATTATCAACACTTACTGTTATTGTTAATGTTTCAGTTGAACCTTCTTGAACTTGAGCCATCAACCACTGCCCAGTTGAATTATTATAAGAACCCAGAGTTGCTGTTGAACTGATATAAGTTAAACCTGTAGGTAATATATCAATTAATTCTATATTACTAGCATGGCCTGGACCATTATTAGTTGCCGTTAAAGAAAAATTAATCTGATCTCCCTCAGACGGATTATTGTTATCAACTGTTTTCTTTATAACTAAATCAATTGGACAAACTGGGACATGAAATTTAACATCTCGAGTACGACCAGATAAAGACATTTGAGCATCAATTAGTGGATTATTTGCATTGGTACCTAATGAAGTAGCGTTAAATGGCCCACAATTAAACAAACCTGACTGACAACTACAAGAGGACAAAGCTGGGCTTAAATCTGGACTCGATATCTGTATAAGTGCGGATTGAGGTCCACATTCACCAGTAATAAATGAATTGTTTTTATTGGCTTCAAAACATAAATTTGGATCCACTCTGAGGTAAAACTCATTAGCATTATCAGGGTCGGTTCCATTATAGTGATGATTTTCACCACAACTGAAAATAATTGTAATCAATAAGAAATAAAGCTTTGAAAGTTTCCCCACACTTATTTATCTCATAACCTGAAACTTATAACTAACCAATTAAATGGCTAGTTTTAAAATATGTACTTAACGATATAAAAACATCAAAACTATGACTTCAACGAGATCTTTAAAACATTTTCCTCACCAGAATATTTAATCAATATAGAACAGTTTTTAACTCACAAAACAATTTCACTAAACTCTTCGTATAATCTACTTATTTATTCTTTAGATAAACATAATTTAAATATTTTGCATTAAGCAACAATTATCCAGATTTAGAAAATCTCTTAGCTTTTGTTTCTCTAAGCTCAGCTGCTTCAACGCTGTACCTTGTAAAAGGCTGCGCCTTTAATCGAGCGACATCAATCCATTCTTCAGTGTCTTCACATAAGCCATAAGTTCCCTC
>ENA-ORXR01004371-ORXR01004371.1-marine-metagenome-genome-assembly--contig:-NODE-4371-length-11876-cov-3.482838_pt1 | contig 11876 bp, 9 predicted proteins | sample MGYA00237866_ERZ511479 | MGnify/ENA metagenome assembly ERZ511479 | reverse complement strand
GGTAACCGAGCTCCAGAGGGCTTGTTCTTTGGTCGACTGTCCGCTGTATCAACAGCCGCGGTAGGCCCGATCATTATCCTGGGTTGGTTCTGTCAGAAGCAGTTGGTACGTGGTTTGACCTTTGGAGCCGTTAAGTGAGTTCTCTCTTTACTCATGGCGCAGACGTGATCAGCTTGTGACATGTCGATCATCGAACCCGAAATCGAACAGGTTGATCGAACCACGCGATCCATACGCTACTTGCAACATGGGTGGCCGTCCGAACTGTGTCGGTGGCATGCCCACGAAGAATACGAATTGCATCTGGTTGTGGAAACCCGAGGCAAGGCTTTCATAGGCGACTACATCGGCGATTTTAAAACCGGTGATTTGTTCATGACTGGCCCTAACCTGCCGCATAACTGGATAACTGATAGCGTCTGGACCCAACCAATCGACATTCGAGACATGCTGATTCAATTCAGCCACGAAAGTGTCGAGAAACTGGCCGAGGGTTTCCCCGAATTCTCACAAGTACTTGAACTGCTACAGCTTGCTAAATCAGGAATCTGTTTTGAAGGGTTCAATCCGACGTTTGCACGAGGGCATATGGAATCAATTCGCGACAACACAGGGGCCGAACGTATTCTTGCCTTTGTGCGTTTTCTGGTTCGGCTTAATGAGCACGCTGAAAAGAGAACGTTGTCGATTACCAAACTGATTCAGCCAGAGGGTGGTAGCAAACAAGCTCGCATCGCACTCGTGGTGGATCATATCAACAAGCATTTCGCTGAGACGTTCTCAGTGGCTCAAGCTGCAACCATGGCCAACATGACAGAGATAACGTTCAGCAGAAACTTTCACGCGGTAACCGGGCACAGCTTTGTTGAGTTTCTGAATCGTATTCGTATCGGCCAGGCGTGTGGGCTGCTTTACGCCTCTGACGAACAGATTACCGCCATTGCACAGGAATCCGGTTACAAGAATCTGGCTAACTTCAATCGGCACTTTCTCAAAGTGAAGGGGATGACTCCTTCTTTGTACCGCGAAACGGCGCGTAAAGATCTCGCCCCCAAACGCGATATTTCATCATGAATACGAATAGATCTGAACTGATCTCTGCAACCCGATACGATCGCTCGACGTGTCAGGTTGGCGTGATTCATTTAGGGTTTGGAGCCTTTCATCGTTCGCACCAGGCGGTCTATCTGGATGATTACATGGACGTCACGGGGGACTTGCGCTGGGGTATTGCAGCGGTAAACCTACGTCCCTCAGAAGCTGCGCATTTCGCTGCCGCTGATGACGATGTCAAGCGCCATGATGGCTACTATCTGAAGTCCTACTCTGCTGATGGTGAGGCGAGCCTGCGCCAGGTGCGCAGCCATGTGCAATTTTGCGACTGGAGCGTTGCACAAGCCGAGTGCGAAGCTCTGCTGTCTCTGCCATCGGTTCATCTGGTTACCATCACGGTTACCGAAAGCGGCTACTACACCGATGCCAATGGCAATCTCAACCTTGCCGATCCTACCATCAAGGCGGAAATCTCAGGTGAGAATTCACAAAGCGTCTATGCCTATTTGCTCAAGGCTATTGCACAGCGCGTTGCTACAACTGGTGCTCCGCTGACCATAGCCTGTTGCGACAATATTCGTCAGAACGGTAAAATGCTGGGTAGAAACCTGCTCTCGTACCTTAAAGCCTGCCACCAGAACAACCTTGTAGCATGGGTAGAGAAGAATGTCGCTTTTCCATGCTCCATGGTAGATCGAATCACACCACGCAGCCCTGATGCGTTGTCTGCTGAAATCACGGCATTGGTCGGAAAGCCCGTGACATCGCCCGTCATGGCAGAGGATTTTTCCCAGTGGGTGCTGCAATCAAACGCTGCAGCTGATATGCCCGATCTTGCCAAGGCAGGCGTCACGGTAACAGCCGACGTCGACCCCTACGAAGAAACCAAGATAAGAGTACTCAATGGTGGGCACACCGCCCTCGCCTATCTGGCCGCATTGGAAGGTGTGGAGACATTTGACGAAGCTATGCGGGTACCGCACCTGTTGGAACACTTCCAGAATTTTCAAACCAAAGAAGTACTTCCAGCGTTGACACTCGATCTTCCGTTTTCTAAAGCTGACTATCTGCAACAGATCATCAAACGCTTTTCAAACGCTGCAATCGGCGACACGATTGCGCGGATCTGTGCCGACGGCATGGCAAAATTTCCTATATTCGTCCGCCCGACCCTTGAGGGTTGCCTGAAGCAGGGAATCATGCCTATCCATGCAATTCGCAGTGTTGCCAGTTGGTACGTCTTCGCAACGCATGTTGATGCTGGCAAGGTGGAATTCAAGTATGTCGAACCCAGCTGGGATGAGCTCAAGGCGTTACTGGGAACAGATGCCTTTGTCACCAGTGCGCAGCTATGGGGTGATCTGCCCACAAGCTACCCCGAATTCGCCGATACCCTGCGGCATGAACTTAACGAAATGGAGTCAAAATGGCCAGTCTAACGCTACGTGGTGTGCGCAAGAGCTATGGTGATACCCAGGTCATGCACGGCGTCGATCTGGATATTGTCGATGGTGAGTTTGTCGTCTTTGTAGGACCGTCCGGTTGTGGCAAGTCCACCCTGTTACGCATGATCGCAGGGCTGGAAGAGATTTCTGATGGCTCTGTGTCCATCGGAGATCAAAAGGTTAATGACGTAGCGGCGTCCAAACGAGGCGTAGCGATGGTTTTTCAAACCTACGCGCTCTATCCGCACATGACAGTCTACAAGAACATGGCATTCGGCCTCAAGCAGGCCAAAACCGATCCGGCTGAGATCGATCGACGCGTGAAAGTTGCTGCAGAAATTTTGCAGATTACCGACTATCTGGAACGCAGTCCGCGCAATCTCTCGGGTGGACAACGCCAACGAGTAGCGATCGGCCGAGCCATCGTGCGTGACCCGGATGTGTTTCTGTTTGACGAGCCACTGTCTAACCTGGATGCCGCGTTGCGTGTCCAGACGCGTCTGGAAATAGCACGGCTTCATGAGCGACTCGCGACCACCATGATCTATGTAACGCACGATCAGGTTGAAGCCATGACACTTGCAGACAAGATTGTGGTGCTGCGAGACGGTCTGATCGAGCAAGTGGGATCACCTATCGAACTTTACGATCGCCCGCAAAATGCCTTTGTAGCGCAGTTCATTGGTAGTCCCAAGATGAATTTCTTCTCGGCAACAGATCTGACACCCAACAGCAGTGCTCTGGTTGGCCGTGACATAACTGCAGGTATGCAAGTAGGTTTTCGCCCCGAACATCTCGACTTGGCGGACGCATCCAACACGGTTCTCGAAGGTAAACTGGAACTCGTTGAAAACCTCGGTGAGTATGCTCTGGTTCACTTGATAACAGAAACAGGTGTTGAGTTTATTGCCAAGATAGACAAGCCGCCCACCGTACCTAAGGGCACAACAATCGGGTTTGGCATCAAACCCGAATTGGTACACAGTTTTGATGCAGCTTCCGGCATGAGGCTGGAATAGCGATTTTCCAGGGTTGTACCTTTTGCGAAAGAGCGGGCAGAACGGGCTAACAGTAGCTGACTCTGCCCTGCTCGTTGAGGCCTGACAGAACATCGTGTAAAGGTTGTGTGTCACTTGTGGCCGATCCGCTGTAACGGCTGATGCCCATTCCAGCCATCAGCTTGGCTTCCTCTGGCGTGTCGACACACGCGGTTACCAGTGAAGTTCCGGTTTTTATCAACCACCGCCTTCAAAGCGTCCAATACCGTGTTGGGTACGGCGTCTGAACGCAAATTCCTGACTATTTCATGTGCCAGATGAAGCTCGTGAAACGGGATATGCCTAAGCGGAGCCAGGCAAGTCGGTATTTAGCAACGAATTGCAGTACATCCAGCGCTATCTGTTCTGCATTAACAGGGGGCTGGTCCCTTATCAATAACGCAAACTCATCGCCACCAAGGCGCGCAACAAGATCTCCGTGGTGCACCAGGCGCTTTATGCCCAATGTTATCTTTCGTAGCAACGCATATCGCCGGCAGCATGTCCGTAAAGATCATTGACTGGTTTAAAACGGTCAAGATCGATCATTAAAAACGTATGGGACGGCTTACTGTCCGTGAGTAGTTCGTTCAGAGTGATTTCGAATTAACGTCGGTTAGCCGCGCCTGTCAAAGCATCATCTAGTGCGGCATGACTGTCAATACCCCGAGCTGTCTGGAGCGATTCAAGTCAGGATATCAACACGAACACGACACCAGTGAGTGCGGCAGCCGTCGTTATTGCGGACACTAATGCCACATCCTGTGCATTGTCGATCTGAGTCATCCAAACAACATCGAGTGTCTGACCGTGTACAGGTAGCAGTGCCATCAAACCTATCACCAGCAGCAAGCTGAAGAAATATAAGGCAGTATGGCGTATTGGACGTTCCGGTTTCTGACAAGAGACTTGATTAATAAGGCACAGACTGTCTGACCATACTGAAGAGGTATGATGCGGCTGGCGGCAACCGCAGCGAAATCTCCGCCGTATAGTTTCTCGTTAAGTGAGGAGTTGCATGTTCCACACATCTGAATAGGTTAGCTACGCTAACAATCTAGTCGTATTGACACCGGCCTCACTCTATTGCACAGACTATCAGTTGATGGATAATATCATCCCTATCCCAGAAGCTGCATGACACTTTGAGGGTTCGCGTTGGCCTGCGACGACATGGCAGTACCCGCTTGTTGAAGGATTTTCGCACTTGTCAGGTTCGCAGCTTCCAACGCATAATCGGTATCCATGATTCGAGCACGCGATGCGGACTGGTTTTCTACCCCGATCTGCAAGGTGGAGATTGTTGACTCAAAACGCGTTTGCATAGAACCGAAATCTGCCCTTGAGCTGGCTACATTTTCAATCATCGAGTCAATTGCACTAATGGATGCCATCGACGCATCGAACGTGTTTATGTTGGCAGTCAATGGCTCGATGCCCGCCAGATCCATGGACGATGTATCCTCGCTTCCGGTTCCGGCCCCCACCTGATAATTAATCGATCGTGCTGCATCGGCCAATACGCTTTCCCCGTTGAATTGTGTCTCAGAAGCTATCTGCGAAATTTCGCTATTTAACGCGATAAATTCCTTGTTCAGATTTTCTCGATCAGCTGCTGAGTTATTGCCATTTGCCGACTGCAGTGCTAATTCACGCATTCGTTGTAGCTTATCGTTCACCTGATCAAGGCCACCCTCAGCTATCTGGGCCGTTGAGATACCGTCGTAGGCATTTCGCATTCCCGCATTCATGCCGCGTATCTCTGCATTCATACGCTCAGCGATGGAAATGATGGCCGCGTCATCTTTTGCACTGTTGACGCGTAGGCCTGAACTGAGCCTTTCAGTAGATTCTTCTACTTTCTCATTCGCCGAATTTAGATATTTCTGAACTTTCAGCGATACAAGCTGATTATCTATAGTTTGTGCCATTTTTCAATCCTCGATGAATGATATTCATGTCAAACAATATGACGCAATGTGTTGTAGGTTGTGCTTTGCAAACTCCCGTTTAGTATTAACCTGAATGGCTAGAATGACTCACGGCGCAGACGCCGCTCGGCGTTTATCTTCATTCAAGACGCTATCACCCGATATTGAACCCTAGTGATGCATTTCAAGTGCCGACCCATCCCCCTGGCGAGTGACTTGGAGTTAACGATTGTGTACCCGCCATGGCACTTGAATCGTCCATCAGTCTCCCCAAATTCAATGGCGTTCCTGCATAGCGTGAACTGGCAAGCGTTGACCTTTGGATTTCGTGAAACAATACAGAATCTGCTCCTCTAATAAGCAGCGGACTCTATCCTTCAGGCTTGTGCTTGAATCGCTTGCGCCTAGAGGGCTTTGATGTCTTCTCGATCAGAGTAGAACCCGGTGCCTCTGTGTGACCCGTGAAACCGTCCACATCCACCCTCGGTATCGTTTTCCCTATGAGTTTTTCAATCCCCTTCAATAGATTGATTTCATCGATATTGACAAGCGATATGGCTTGACCACTGCTACCTGCCCGGCCAGTTCTGCCGATGCGATGGATGTAGTTTTCTGATACGTGGGGCAATTCGTAGTTGACTACTGTTGTCAGATGTTCAACGTCAATGCCTCGAGCTGCAAGATCAGTTGCAACCAGCACTTGCAAAGATCCACTTTTGAATCTCGATAGAGCGTTGGTACGAGCACCCTGACTCTTATCACCGTGTATGGCAAGTCCCTCAATCTTGTCTTTCGCCAGTTTGCTAATCAGTCTGTTGGCACTGTTTTTCGTTTTTGTAAATACCAGAACCTGCGTACTCATACCGTCTTTGATGAGCTTCACCAAGAGTGTCCGCTTACGGCTTTGATCTACAAGGTACACAACATGTTCAACAAGCTCAGTAACAGTGTTATCAGTATCCACTGAAACTTCCAGTGGTTCTTTTAAGAATGAGCTCGCTAGCTTCTTTATCTCGTCTGAACAAGTAGCGGAAAACATCAAGCACTGGCGCTTTTCAGGGAGTAGATGCAGAATCTCTTTCATCTCGTCTATGAACCCCAGATCCAGCATGCGATCAGCTTCATCAAGCACAAGAATTTCTATGTCAGAGAACCGCACAATTTTTTGCCGAGCCAGATCCAGCAATCTGCCGGGTGTTGCTATCAGAACATCAACCGGCTTTCGCATGGCCATACGTTGTGGGTTCATGTTGACACCACCGAAAACAACCTGGCTTCTCAGTGGTAGATACTTTCCATAGGTTTTAGCTGATGCCTCAATCTGCGCAGCTAGCTCACGGGTTGGAGCCAGTACAAGGCATCTGGGTTGACCCGGCCTCGTACGCCCTTTGCCGGACAAACTGAGTCTGTGCAGAGCTGGCAAGATAAAGGACGCTGTCTTCCCTGTACCTGTATGGGCAGAAGCAAACAGATCTGCACCCTTCATTACACATGGAATAGCCAGGGTCTGAACAGGTGTCGGGGCCATGTAGCCTGAATCTTTAATAGCATCTAGCAGAGCAGGTGCTAGACCGAGCTCGGCAAATCTGGATAGGTCAGTGGACAAGGCTAGAGCCGGATAGAGGAATGGGATAATGGGTGCAACACCTATACAGATCAGCGTAGGCGGCTATCAACACACTGATCTTACAGCAGTCTGGGCGGTGTCAGTCATCTGGGTCTTGGACGCCTTCATCAAGTCGGCGGCTATGCTTGAAATCGTGTTGACATTCAGATACAGATTTACGCTGGAATTGACTCGATCGCGCGAATCGAAATTGCCCTTAACGCCGTAAATTCGATACTCTTCACCTACCTTTGATCCTACACAAGAATTCTAGCCATGAAATATGTTCTGATCGTGCTCGCACTGGGTGTTCTGTGGTTTGTTGCGCAGCAATTCATGAACCGCGGCAAGGCCGAAGACAACGCCCAGCTGGGCCAGACATTTCTGGAACAGAACCAGACTGAGGACGGCGTTCAGACTACCGCATCAGGGCTTCAATACAAGGTGCTGGAGGCCGGCACGGGAACGGTAAATCCAACGGCCACAGACACGGTCAAAGTGCATTATCACGGGACCTTACTGGATGGCACGGTCTTCGACAGCTCAGTAGACAGAGGCGAGCCCATCTCATTCGGGCTGAATCAGGTCATTCCGGGCTGGACAGAAGGCTTGCAGCTCATGGTCGAAGGCGGGAAAACCCGTCTCTTCATCCCCAGCACTCTGGCGTACGGCGATCGTGCCGCGGGCAAGATCCAGCCGGGTTCGACGCTCATATTCGACGTTGAACTGCTCGGTATCAACGTCAACTAATCAGAGGTAAATCAAGGCTCAAACTCTGGCTAGCCAGATGGTGTGTTTGGTGCCTTTGTTACCGTGCGCAAAGACAGATTTCTCAGTAACTTTTAATCCGCAACTGCGCAGCCGCCTGGCAAAAATAGCATCCGGTGTCGCGGACCAGTAGGCCAGTATCCCCTCGTCGTTCAGAGCGTTAAGAGCACTAGTGATACCTGCCGTCGAATACAGCCAGTCATTGCCACTGGAGCTCAATGCTTCAGGACCATTGTCGACGTCCAGTGCGATGACATCGTAGCGCTGCTCGGGATGGCGCAGCAAATCACTCACATCACCCGGGTAGAGCGTTGTTCTCTTGTCTGCCAGCGGGTGTCCGGAATAGTGGCCCAAGAGCCCCTTGTTCCATTCAACCACCTCAGGCACTAACTCTGCCACGACCACACGGGCGTCCACACCCGTAGAGGCGAGTGCTGCCGCCAGCGTAAATCCCATGCCCAGACCGCCAATCAGCACGCTGGCAGACTCTGGACGCTCTAGCAGCTGACATGGCAAAGCACCGAGTGCATCTTCCGAGGCGTGCTTGCGTGTTGACATCAGCTCACCCCGACCAGAGATCACAATGCTGCAAACGTTTTTGCTCTTATACAATTTGAGCACACGATTCCCACCAGGAATGGCAGCCTTGCCCATGAGGGTTTGTTGTTTCATTTTTTTCGTTGCTGGAAATAATACTGGACTCGATTTTCCAAGAAAACCGCATGCAGGAAGTCCGCAGTACAATAATCTATCTGCGTGCTTGTGATACGCATTCATAGTATCTGATCGGGGCAATTACTAACACGCATGACTGAAATCAACGACACATTCGTTGCACCCCCTTGTCTGGAAAACATTGAATTGTTGTCCCGCGATGAGCATCACCTAGTAATTTCCAAACCTACCGGACTGCTGAGCTTGTCGGGTAGGAATCCTCTTAACATGGAGAATCTGCATGAGCGCGTCGCTACGGTTCGCAGCAATTGGGCTGGATCACAGACACATTTTTGGAATGTCGCAAGGCATGCTGGCATCGGGTGCAAAATTCGCAGGATGGTGGACTGAGGGTGAGCCCGAAACACTTCCCGGGTTCATCAAACGATTCCCTGATACCCCGCGGTTTCAATCGCGGCAGCAACTGCTGGAAGATGACAGTATTGCGTTAATACTGATTGCGGCTCCTCCACACAAAAGAGCCACCTTGGCGATGGAAGCCATGAGTCACGGCAAGGATGTGATGCTGGATAAACCAGGCTGCATCACCCAGGATGAATTGAAAAAGATAAAACAGGTAGTCACTGATACTGCCCGTATCTGGTCGGTCAACTTCTCCGAACGTTTTGAAGTGCCTTCAGTGACACGCGCTTACGAACTGGTGCAGCAAGGACAAATAGGGCAACTGGTACAGACGATAGGGCTCGGGCCGCATAGACTCAATCTGCCATCAAGGCCGGACTGGTTCTTCGATCCTCAGCTGTACGGCGGCATATTGGGCGACATTGGCACACATCAGATTGATCAGTTTCTACATTTTGCCGGCGCCCAGACAGCTACTGTTGTGCACTCTGCCGTCGGGAACTTTGCCAATGCGGCCACGCCGTTATTTCAGGACTTTGGCGAGATAAACCTAACCACCGGAAACGTACAGGCTTACATCAGGCTCGACTGGTACACCGCAGACGCACTACCCAACTGGGGGGATGGGCGATTGTTTCTGCTAGGAACCGAAGGCAGCATAGAGCTGCGAAAGTACGTAGATGTGTCTGGGCGTGAAGGTACCGATCATCTCTATCTGGTTAACAAGACTCGCTGCGAACATATCGACTGCAAAGATGCGCCACTACCCTACTTTGATAATCTCAGCTTCGATGTGTTGAACCGGACAGAAACAGCCTGCTCTCAACATCATACATTTACTGTGACAGAACTGGCCCTGCATGCCCAGGCCACAGCACAGAAGAGAGGCATTCTGGCGGTGGATGACAATTAGCCCCAGTGTTGCATAAAATTTTGAGTCCAGAAGCTTATAGAGCTGTATATAAGTACCGGAGGCGGCCCCCACTGCACGGAGTTTTTACTGGATTGAGTCGGGCCGCGCAGGCCTAGTCACTCCAGGCCTAGGCGGCCCCGAGAGATTCAGAAAAAATGAGTACAGCGGGGGCCGCTTCCGGTACTTAGATGCTGCTATAGAAGCAGCGAAGCGATTCTGGGCCGAAATTTTATGCATCACTAGGGTTAAGCTAAATTACTTCCAATTGTCATTCCCACGCAGGTGGGAATCCATGTTTATCGTGATATAGATTCCCGCCTGCGCGGGAATGACGAATTGGGCTTATTGCAGTGCCATTCACCCTTACCCGACTGTTCCAGCCCTTGTCCGATGCATCAATTCGGTTTAAACAGGTTACTTGCGGCGTTTAGCGTGTGTCGTTGGAGAGGCAGACAACGGATCATCCGGCCAGAAATGTTTAGGGTAGCGACCCGCCATGTCTTTTTTAACGTCTGGATAACTGCTACTCCAGAAATTTACCAGGTCAGTGGTGACTTGCACGGGCCGGTGAGCCGGTGACAATAGTTCCACCTTGAGCACTATGGAGCCTTGTGCGATGGACGGATTCACCGCACAACCCAGCATTTCTTGTAATCGCACAGACAGAACCGGATTACCCGGTTGTAGATAACTGAGCCTTATGCGAGAGCCACTGGGTACCTGATACCGGACAGGGAACCACTGTTCGAGCTGCTGCTGCTGCTGGTAACTCGACAGCGCCTTTAAAACGTCGTACAAATTCAACCGCTGCAGTGACTTCATCGAACGAATACCCGTCAACCAGGGAAGCAGCCATTCTTCAAGTGATGCCAATAAAGCTTCATCATCAACCCTAGGCCAGTCATCGCTCTCCGGATCGTTGGACATTTCACGCATGCGCAGCATCCTTGCCTGCCACTCACGACACTCATCGTTCCACGGGAGGCAGTCCAGTCCGTTTTTGCGAATACCCGACAATAAAGCTGATGCTCTGTCAGTGTCGCTGATATCTGTAATGATTTGCGACGACACCAGAATCCCTCCAATCATCATTCGGCGCTCAGCCAGAACGCGCTGTTGGTTGTCGTCCCAGCCCAGGTGATCAACCGTGTCAAACAGTCCAGTAGAAAAGCTTTCCAGCTCATCAATATCAAGCGATAGTGCCTTGAATATTCGTAGCTGAGTTCCCGTCCCGCCCAACTGTGCAACCGCCAGCCATTCACAGTTAGCCAGTGAATCTTGCGTATCTATAACAACGCCAGCACCACAGGCCAACAGATATTTCCCGGCACTGCCCGGCCGACGTCTGGCTATCCAATCGGGGTAGGCTTGCGATAGAACAACGGCGGATGATGGTATCGAGGTGGATAATTGAGCAAGAGCATTTTTACCAGCACTTGTACGTGTATTACCGCTTGCAGATGCAGAGCCTGATCCCTGAGCGTTTGTACTGGCGGCTACAGGGACACGTTTGCGATTCGATACCGTGGTCACCCTGCGCTCCAACTGACCAGCACGCTGACTCAGTGCGGCAGATAGCGCTCTGCCCAACCCGGGCTCTAGATCGACGCCACCAACGTGCCGTGCTTTGTCCTCAAGCAACACCGCCAAACGACAAGCCAGTGAAGCTTGCCCGTGTAAGCCAGCCCATACCAACATATGACCCAGACGAGGATGTACCGGTAGTGTTGCCACCAGGCGTCCTTGTTCTGTCAGTTGCCCTTCTTGCCACAAGCCCAGCCTGGACAACAACGCAGCGGCTCTCGACAGACTTGCCGCAGGTGGTGGTTCAAGCCATGGAAGGGCATTTGCATCACTCGCGCCCCATGTGCCTGTTTCCATCAGCAATGGTGAAAGGTCAGCGCGGCGAATTTCCGGTTGCCAGTGACTGCTTCGTCTGGCATGACTGGCTTGAGACCACAACCGGTAACACACCCCGGCTGCTGTACGACCTGCACGGCCTGCTCGCTGAGATGCACTGGCCTGGCTGGCGGTTACGGTCTCCAA
>ENA-ORXR01004369-ORXR01004369.1-marine-metagenome-genome-assembly--contig:-NODE-4369-length-11882-cov-36.234731_pt1 | contig 11882 bp, 15 predicted proteins | sample MGYA00237866_ERZ511479 | MGnify/ENA metagenome assembly ERZ511479 | reverse complement strand
TGCATATTTAGGATTCAAGCCTGACTTTCATGTTGATAACTTGAAAAATATGTTGAATTAGTGCTGAGTAGTTACAACCTTTTTAATTCCCTTATGGCTTTTGAATCCATTTTGGCTTCGGAATAAGATAAATAAAGTGCCATTGAGCAAAACTCATTATCTGGGTTCTCCTCAATGGCATTTTGTGCAAATGAGATACTTTCCTTAGTGTGGAGATCTAGATTTGCAGAACTTAATAAAGCATAAGCTATCCCAAGATATATGCTGTCTGGATACTTATTAGTAAATCTTATCAAAAGTTTAATTCCTAATTCAGTTTGATTATCACTCAGCAACTGTTTTGCTTTTGCAAGTAAATTTTTCCCACTGTTGTTATTGTTACATTCCATTTCACAGCCGTCCAAAATAAATAAAAAAGACATGGAGGTTTTCCCTAAGTTTAGGGTGCTACAAACCTTAAATCCATGTCTACTACAAAAATATGTCTTTTCAACCAAGTTTTAAGCTTAATAGACCGTAATTTATTTGATCGAGTTGTTAAGCGTTATAATACAGATAAGCATAACAAGGGAATTAATACCTGGACGCATCTAGTTTCAATGCTATTCATGCAGTTTGCGAATGCTAGATCGCTTCGAGACATCAGTAACGGTCTTCGGAGTGCCACAGGAAACCTATCCCACCTGGGAATAAAGAAAGCACCTTGTAAGTCATCACTAAGCTATATCAATAAGAATAGGACTTCAGAAGTGTTTAAGGAATTATACTTTGAATTATTAGAAGTACTGGAACCTTGTCTGAAAATAAAGAGAAAGCATGCACGTAGGTTGAAACGTCAAATATTCATTCTTGATGCAAGCGTAATTCCACTTAGCTTATCGTTGTTTGATTGGGCTAAATTTAGAACTAAGAAAGGAGCTATTAAGCTACATGCTGTTTTAGATTACAATACTGGTTTACCGAACTATGCAGTGATTACAGATGGAAAAACTCATGATGTCAAAGTTGCTAAGACCTTAACATATCCAGAAGGATCAGTCATTGTAGCTGATCGAGCCTATGTTGATTATGACTGGTTAAATGAATTGGACAGCACCGGTGTATATTTTGTTACAAGATTAAAATCAAACGCTGACATCAAGATTGTTAATACATTTTTGACAAACCAAAGACATGAACATGTTTTGAGTGATGAAGATATAGAACTCATGGGGTTCTACGCTGCAAAAAAGTATCCTAAGACACTTCGAATAGTAAAAGTATATGATCAGGAAAATGACCAAACTTTGATTTTGTTAACCAATAACATGTCTTGGACAGCAGATACCATCTCCCAGCTTTATAAGGCCAGATGGGACGTAGAAGTCTTCTTTAAACACCTCAAACAGCTCTTTAAAGTCAAGAGCTTTGTAGGAACCTCAGCAAACGCTGTAGAAATTCAAATGTGGTGCTCTTTGATCGCAATTATGCTATTTAAATACTTGAAGAATAAAGCCAAGTTTAAATGGCACTTATCAAATCTTATTGTGTTTCTCAGAATCAACTTATTTACAAAAATAAACTTGTGGGTATGGATTGATAATCCGCTATCAATTAGAACTAAACCGCCTCCTGAACAACCCAATTTATTTGATTAGGGAGGGTTAGGTGGCAAATTTGAAGATTTTTCAACACTGAAGATTGAAAAACAAGTACTTAAGTTGGGATTATGAATTATTTTGGACGGCTGTGATTCCATTTAGTAAATCATCTATATCTCTATTTCTAATTGAATTCTTGAATTTTTGTTTGCTCTTCTTTGTACTATGAATTTTGTTTTGCTTTTTTTCTTTTTTAGCAGCCTTCTGCGCTTTTTCAATTCCTTCAAGTTAATTTAATGCTGCTTCAGTTTCGTCAATTGTTTTAGTCCGTTCTTTCTTTTTTTCTGCACCATCAACTTCATTTGTCTCGGTTTCTGGTGTATCTTCTGCTCTTAATAGCAAAATGAAAGTCTTTGAAGACATTTTCTTTTCTTGGAGATTCAGTATTCCTTCCTAGGTTTGATTTACTTTGACTTTAGCTTTGTTGTTCAATAGAAAGTCGACTCTTACGATTAAATCATTATAGGTAATAATAAACTCAACCAATGTTGCTTGTGTATATTTTGAATCTAAATGAGTATAATTTGATTCCCAAGACATTTGTTTATATTTAGTCCCACTTGCTTCATTGTTAGAAAGATTAAAAAAATTCCCTATTTTTTCAATTCGGTAAGCATTCCATTTTCTACCTGTCAATGTTTTTTCAGTTATGTTATCGCCTTTTATGACTAATATTCTTCAATCAAAAACTAAAGAATCTAAATATGGGAATAGAACTAATTCTATGTTTTTAGCAATTTGATCACATGATAACAAATAACTTTTTTCAATGCTGTCTCTAAAAGTTCCAGGAAACTTTTCTGAAAAAATAGGCATCAAATGCATCGTATCCCATTCTCGATATTCTTTATCATCAGAATCATTATTCTGGGCAACCTCACAACTTACAAAACATATTATTGAAAAATAAGTATGCAATAAATTCTCTTTTTTATTTTCATTTTAAAGATTCTATAAACTGATTCATAGTAACTACCATTTTATAATTGCCATTGACAGACATTATTGTCTCTTTACGATCAGTTTGATTAGTAAGTGTTGTATAAATAGTTGTCCCTATTTGGTTAGATTCAATAGATAGAAGAACTCCATCTTTTGAAATAGAATAAGAATTAACAGAAGAACTCCCTTTAAATCCAAACGATCCATTTTCAGAAGCTAATCCTGCTGTCTGTCAAAGTTAAAGTGCCACTTCCTTCTTCGGCGATACCAAAGTTAAATGCCATGTCTTGATAAGTAGAACCATCTTCTTTAGTATTTACAATTCCAACATCTAGGTTAACTGATGCACTAAATGTTCCTTTACCCTTTCCAGAATTTGCCCCTACACTTCCAACTTCAGTTGTAGTGACTCCTTTTTCATTTTTCACTTTTCTTGTAAGTACAGATACTGTGAAGTGTATAGGTTTTCTACTTGAATTTGTCGGTTGATTTGGTCTTTCAGGTATAAGTATTTACAAGGATGATCTGTTCGTTTTTTAATGGTTACCAGATAGTTGTAGTAGATTTTTATAGCAAATAGATGATTGCGTATTGACTTGGGGTGTAGTTGCTGTTGCCGTAGTGTTCCGATGTAGTCTAATACTTGTTTATGGCTTGCCTGATCTGCCGTTTCTCCTAGTGTAATTCTGTACCGTTTTATTAGATTATAGTAGCTTCTTACTGCTGTTGGGCTGTAGTTTTCTTCCAAGTAGTGTTCTAAAATCATTCTAGTAATCGTTTTAATTGTTGTTGACTGATGTGTGTATAGATTTGAGTGGTTTCCAGTTGGCTGTGTCCTAAAAACTGTCTGATCTGTTCTACCGGTATACCTTGTTCGATTAAATGGGTGGCAATGCTGTGTCTTAGGTGGTGTATAGTGATTTGTTTGGCTTTTAGTATTGGATTCTTTGTTCTATTGATAATGCGCTTCAGGTATTTATTGTATGTCCATTGCTTCATTCTTCCACCTCTTGCATGTAGCATAAATGCTTGTTGTTCTGGTTGATAATCTTGTTCCATCGTTAGTAATGGTCGATCATTATGATAATAAGCTGACAGGTCTTTAATAACGCCTGAACTCATGGGTACAACCCGCTTTTTATTGCCTTTCCCCTTGGGTACTATCAAGATTTTGTCTCGTAGTCGTACATCTGTGCTATTGCATTTTACCAGCTCTCCAACACGTAGCCCACAACCGTAAGCAAGACTTAAAAGCGCTCGTTCCTGGGCGGTTTGTGCTGCTTGATAAAGTGCTTGGATTTCTGCTTGGGTGAGTACCGTTCTTTGTTTACTTGATTTGGGATAAGGGAAGGTTAATGTACTGCAGGGATTTGTTGTGATGGCGCTCTGGGTTAGAAGCATTTCAAACACATCTTTCACGTTTTTCATATGGCTGTGCGTCGTTTTAAGGCTTAGCGGTGTTCCATCCTGTTTACTTGGTCGATTACTGATGTACTGATAGTATTGATTAACTCTCTCCTTGCTGATTTTGGTAATGTCTGTTTGTCCTTGCTGCTCTAACCAATGCAGGAACTCACACAGGTAATTGTAACGGCTCTGGCAGCTTTTCGGATGGTAACCCAATTGGATAAGATATTGATAGTACTGCCTGGCTAAATCCTTGAAGTTTTGACTTATCAGTATGATGGTTCTTGCTCTTGCCATATATCCATACTTTTTGGAACAAGGAACAATCAAGCTAAAACATGATTTATTTGTTGATTACTAGCCTTTTAAATTGTTCCAAGATTGTTCCTTATTGTTCCAGATTCTCTATTTGATTGGTTAAATTATCTTTTATCCTAGCTCGTAGCTTTGCATAATTATCCCAATAGTCGATTCTATAGCAGATCTTCCTTTGATTGCCGGAGAACTTACTCGTAATGTATTCCATGGCTAATAATCGTCCAAAGAATCGACTGCATTGGGCTTTACTGATGTTGAGTTGTTGTCTGATCTCTCGCTGGGTAAATTCTTGGTTCTTATCTGTTAATTGGCTTTTTAAGCGTTCAAAAAACTGGCGTAAACTTCCATCCAGTTCATCTACTTTTAACAAGATGCTTTCAAACAAAATATCGCAAGCCGTCTGCAGATCTGCTTTCTCTGTGATTAATCGTCCTTGCTTGTCTTGTTTTCTCTGGTATTGATGGAGCAGGGTAATTTGTCTTACAAAACATTGGTACAGCTCATTGAGTCGTCTGATCTTGTGTGCTTCTTCCGGTAGCTTGATTTGATTGGCGTAGGGATTAATCACCGTGTACGGCTTCAATAGTCGGATGCAATTTTGAAGGAACTGCTTGATTTGTTGCTGGTTCTGCTTTTGTATCAGTCCGGCTGCTTCATTGTTTTGGTACTGGATTACTTTTAGTGTTTGTGTTCTGCTTTCGTCTACTGCTATTAAAAAACTTCGGCTTACATTATCTTCGTAGATGTCTCCTTTGGTGGTACAACTTAAACTGGCTATTGGTCCTCTTACGATTCTTTCACCTCCTGATATACTGCCATTCTTGTCTTTGATGCTTGTACTACTGATTAATATCTCATTGCTTTGTAGTTCTCTTACTGCTAGTTGTGCATCTTCTTTCAAGCCGTCCAGATCTTCAAAGCAGACCAGTTTATTTACAAAAAAATATTCATCCTGATTGTAAAAACTATTGTCGGTTACTCGGGTGTATCGTTTTACATCTTCTGTTGGCATTAGATCGCTAATGATCTTGAGTAATCTTGTCTTTCCGCTTCCGCTACTGCCTTGGATCAGGGCGTGTAACGTATCTGGCATCTTGTAGGAACTGGCAATGATAAATAGTAATATTCGATTGGTTGATTCGCCTACTATCCCGGCTTTACCAATGAGTTGATTGAACTTTTTAATTAGATGTTCTGATTTTAAAAACTCGATGCATTTTGTTGCTGATGCTGCTGGTACTTGTATTTTGATTGCTTTCTGTTCCTTGTCCCGATTGATTTTTTCGTCTCGATAACTTTCTAGCAGATTGGCTAATTGCTGTAAATCTTCTTCTAATTCGTGTCTGCTCAATCCTAGCTTTCCAGCTGCCAGTTTACATATTTTATCAATCTGTGTATACTCGTATAAGTCCAGTTTAACCGTGATTTGTTGACTCATTTAGTTGTAATCTTTAGTGTAATTCTTAGGCTATCCAGTTGATTGATTTTAAAGCCTTTGATTTGATAATTGGCTTGTGTTCCTGTGTATTGTAGATTGTAGGGATTAGTGGTGTCTAGTGCTGTGGCTACTTGCTTTTCAATTGGTTCAGTTCTTTCTTTTTCCCTTGAAAATAAAACAGGATTGTCTTTGTATTTGTAGTCTTTTCTTGCTTGGATTAGATCGTATAATATTTCTGGCTCATGCCCTTGTAATAAGCTGTTTATATCTTCATTCTCCGGTGTTTCTACCTGACTGATTTTTATTGTCGGATAGTCTGTTTTTAATAGTGGAGCGTACTTGTCTACTGCTTTTCTGCCTGCTGCATCTCCATCCATAAACAAAATGATTTCTTCTAGGTTGGTGAGCTGTCTGATGGCGTGTTGGTGTTCTTCTGTTAAGCCATTGGTTCCGTATAGTGCTAGTACTGTATAGTTGTCTTTTATGGCTTCTTGTTCTAGTAGTGTTGCTGCATCAATTATACTTTCTGTTAGAATAAGTCTCTTGGTTTCCTTGTCTGGATAAGTTGGATATAGTCCTTGTCTGTCCTTCAGATAAAAATGTTTGGCCGGTGTTCTGGATTGATTCTTATCATCAAGTGTGCTCCTAAAATACAATCCTGTGATTTGCCCGTGTTGATCTCGCAATGCAAAAACGATACACCATTTACCAAAGGGTTTGTAGGCGGGATTGCCTGTTCTTCCTTTCGTTCCTAAGTCTATCAGGATCCCGTACTTAATGCAGCTCTTTATCAATGACTGGTCTTTTCTCGTACCATGATGGAACTGTCCACTATTATATCCAACTTCTGTCGTAGTAAAATCTAGCCCTCTTTTCTCTAAATATTCTTTTGCCGGCTTTGAGTTGTGTACGCCGTTCTTAAAGTAGGTAAACAGTTTGGTGAGTACGGCTGTTCTGCCTTGTGGCTCTGCTCGTTTGGTCGTTGTTCCTGGGTTAGTCATTGCCTTGGCTTTTAGGATCGCTTCGTGCTTGGTGCTGTTTTCCATATGCATGATAAAATCTATTACATCCAGGCTCTTTCCGTGGGTCTTGCAATTGCTGCTGAAGCAATACGCCGTATGTGTTTTGTAGTAGACTTGTAAACTTGGGGTCTTGTCTTTATGGAACGGGCAGTTTAAGCGGTGATGCTTGTCGGGGTGTAGATGGTAGTGGGTGAGGACTTGGCGTAGGGTGAGTTTATTTTTTATCTCTTGTATCTCCATTGAAAAAAGTTTGAAAATTCTTTTTGACAACTAAATCGGTGCTAAGATACCAATTTAGTTTTATTTTGCAAACTTTAACGTTTTTGAAGAACTTATTTAGTTTCCGTATCTTTGATTTAAGACAAATTATCAGGTAATAAAACCTTAAATCGTTTCTAGTATGGAATTTGGAAGTATCGTTGCAAGACTCAGGAAAGAACAAGGAATTTCTCAAACTAACCTTGCCAAAGAACTAGGCATTCATAAAAATGTGCTAGGACGATACGAACGAAATGAGGTAATTCCCTCCATTGAGATTGCTCGTAAAATTGCCGATATACTAGATGTCTCTCTGGATTACCTTACTGGTAAAATAGATGTGGAACTAGACAAAACGATACAAAAACGGATTCTGGAAGTCTCCAAATTTGACGAAGATGATAAACTACATATCTTCTCCGTCATTGACGCTTTTGTAGCGAAACGGAAAATACAGAGTATTATGTGAAGAGCCAGCAAGTTGCTTAGATAATTCTAAAAACTAGTTACCCTTTTATATTTCCTTCCCAGTCAGTTACATTTGGCGTATGTATTTCATGCCATCGCTTAACAAATGAATCAATATTTTGCATATCCTTTTCGATCAAAGAGCCTAATTCTTTCGCTCTTTCTTCCAGACTGCTTTTTGAATTGAATGATTTTAACTTATGTTCAGGCAGAAATAACATATAGAATAAAGGAGGTCCTTTATAATCATCATTCCGCAATCGCATTTTAGTGAGGCTATTCGGAGGTAACGAATATTGCAATCCATCTATATCCTTTAAGTCGTCGATTTTAGAGGGAATAGGATTCAGTTGAAAAACATTTAGGAAAACCTTGATCCATTCATCACCACTAGAGATGTGCGTTGTAATAACTTCTAATTGTAATTCCCTTGATAAACGACATAATTCATATGTGTAATCACCCAGATTGTTTTTACCAAACCAAGCTGTAGAAAATGGAGATTCCACAAATTTATTTTCTTTTAAGGCTGGAATACCATTATTACAAAATATTTTGTTCCTAGTTTCAAGAACTTCCTTATCTGATATTTTTTTTAATAACCTCATTGTGAATCTTCTATATTTGTTTGAGCTGCTGCTCCAGCTCCAGACCCCGTAGTAGCAGCTTTTGCCGTATTCCCAAGACCTTGGCTGGTTGTTCTATCAACGATAACTCCACCAGGAGTTGTAACATTTCCTGCTGCTGCTCTTTGATTAGGAGTTAATCTACTTGTATTAAATTTGCTTTCAACTGTTAATTGCCTACCAGTGACTACATTCTCCAAATCATGGTCATATCTAGCCACTTGAACTCTTCCTGTTGGAGTTCTTCCACCTGTGGGCACTACTGCTTTACCTTGACTTTTATAACCTTGAACTGCATATTTGACTTCTGTAACAGCTTCCCCTAACTTCCCCTTGGCAGCATTCGATAAATCATTAGTGGTTTCCTTTACCATATTCCCAACTTTACTACCAGCTGCCCCAAGTCCAGCTCCAATTGTTCCATCCATTACAACATCCCCTGCAGTTGTTTCTTGTCCTTGAATAGTTCTATTAACTGTTCCACCAACAACGTTTGCACCACTCGCTACTGTAGCAGTAGTAAGGAGGCTTGCTCCTCCTGTGAAACCAGCAGCTGTTCCAGTAATAACTCCTTGTGTTGTACTGCCAGCTACAGCATTCCAATCACTGACTTTTCCATCGTTCCACAGTTGTCTACCTATTTCAATTCCACCACCAATCAATCCACCAAAAAAACCACCTGCCGCTGCAGTAGCACAATTTGGACACTTTCCATCTGGATCATTATACTTAATTGGATTATTCCAAGCGTAGGCATAAGGCGATTTATCTACTTGGTTTGGATGCTCCGCCAGCGGATCAACACTCAAAAACCTCTGCACACCTTTCCACTACAACACACCTTTTCCCTTTAGATGTCTTTACACCCTCCACAAAGATAACGATTTAATACACTTTTTATTTTCATTTGAATCATTTCAATTGAAAGAAAAAATAACAGTAAACGGGTTTTTCTGTCCTCGATTTATAGCGGGTAAATAGCGGAGCGCAGCGGAGTCTTTTACCTGCTATAAATGAGGAGCCAACCGAAGGGCGGCAGGTGTGGTGAGCTTGCTGCGGACTTAGATTAAAACGGCTCTAATCAACTGTTTAACTGACTACTGCGCTACTTAACATAATGTTCTTATGGAACTTTTTGAGGGTTTGGATGGTGTGGATTAGCAAAAGTACCATAAGAGCACATTATGTATAAGTAGCTTTACTGTTTATCCTGAAGCGGGTGCAGTTTGCTGATCACTGTTTTCAGTTCTTCCAGGCCTGATTGTTTGTAAGCTTCTGTGCTGGCTGTTCTACGATGGCCAGCAAACTCCTGAACGATTCTAATGTTGTGGTTCTGCTTGAGTAGATGGCTGATTACAGATTGTCTGATCTTGATAGGTTGTAGGCGGTTCTGCTTGGACTTCCCCTTGTTGATGATTCGATTGATGGCTCCTTTCCACATCGGTTGGCCGTTGACGTTTAGGATAAAATGCTTGGTTCGTTTCCCAAGAGGTTGCTTGCTGCTAAAGTGCTTTCTGTCTTCAGTAAGATATTGGTGGATCAGTAGGATCTGATTGGGTTTTAGACTTAATTGGCGTTGTTTGTTCTTGTGATTCGCCTTGATGTCGATAGTGGCTTGCTCCAGGTTAATATCTCCTAGTTGGAGTTGAGTGATTTCTAGGACGGTTAATGCTTGATAAACTAGTAAACTGATAATGATTTTATCCCGTCGTTGATTGCTTGGCTGCTTGGATTGATAGGTGTTGTAGAGTTGTTCTAATTGCTGTGGAGTGTATAAGTTTTCTACTTGGATTTGTCGATTGATTTGGTCTTTCAGATATAAGTATTTACAAGGATGATCGTTTCGTTTTTTGATGGTTACCAGATAGTTGTAGTAGATTTTTATAGCAAACAGGTGATTGCGTATTGACTTGGGGTGTAGTTGCTGTTTCCTAAGTGTTCCGATGTAGTCTAATACTTGTTTATGGCTGGCTTGATCTGCCGTTTCTCCTAGTGTAATTCTATACCGTTTTATTAGATTGATTTAGCTTCTTACTGCTGTTGGACTGTAGTTTTCTTCCAAGTAGTGTTCTAATGTCATTCTAGTAATTGTTTTAATTGTTGGAACTACTGTGGGCTATCTTCTTGGGGAAGCTAAAGAAGCTCAGCTTTTAAAAGATCCCGCAATGTTGAAGAGATTTCAAGAGATTAACGAGTTCGATGATACCGATAAGGCTTGTGTCTTTACCTTCCTCGATGCTTTTTTGGCTAAGAATAAAATGCAAGCTTTTCTAAAGTAAAAAAGCTTCTCCCTGATGAGCAAAGCTTTTATTATTTACTCTTTACAGTGAGATCTTTTCTATTATTATCTTGTGATTCATATAATTCAATCATATTTTTCCAAGAATATTTTTTGCTTGATTAATAATTTTTTTAAAATTACTATTCTCATATAAATACCTTAAAACTTCCTTGTTTTGTTTAGTGTGCTCTAATATTAAATGATGCTCTTTTGAGTTTTGATTATTAATTATGCTAAATAGAATGTTATTTGAAAATGAGTTGTTGGCAAGCATCCTTTCTAGTTGTATTAATTTATATTTTTTGACAGCCCATTCCCCCATACTTAGAAACTGTATAGAGATGTACTTATATTGATTTGAACTTAATTTACCAGATTTTAGTAGATAAAGATACATTGTGGATGCTATTTCAGAATCATTTTTCACTGAATCTGTCAAGACTATTAATTCCTTCTCAGAAAAATGTTCTTTAGATGATAAATAACATTTTAAGGCACTGAATCTATAGTGTTCGCTATGCCCGTCGCTCAAATAAGTAGCATGTTGGTTATCAATCAATTCATTATCTATTACCCCTAAAGCTTGCCAAGAAGGATGATACCCAAGTTCTTTAATTTTTTTATCTCTCATAATTATTCGTCATAGTAATCTAACCATTTTCCTATTTTATTTATTTTTCTTCTAATTTGGCTTTTATTAGAATCATACACCTTTTGTTGAACTGATGTCATTGGTGGGTCAGTTGAAATTGGATGTCCGTTTGGCCCTATTCGAGTCTCTTTGCCACCACCTTTTACATGAGCATGAGCTGGAGCATGATCATTAGATCTATAATAGTGCTCAATGGATACTCCATCCTTTTTTGCTAATGTTTTTTCTGGTAATTCTGGAGGTGTATCCTTTGCATAAACAACATCATCATTTCCGCCAACAAGATTTTTCAATCCGCTATATGCCGTAGCTGCACCATGTGCAGTAACAGCTACAGTTGCTGGGGTCGCTGTTACTCCGACTCCAGTTGAGGTGACAGCTACTGATGAAGTTCCTCCCACAACCATTTCAGCGGTACCTGCGACAACAGAAACAGCATCACCAATTGCCTGACCAGTAGCAAAAGCCTGAGCATATTCTCCTTGATCTGCTGGATTTGCTCTTGTCCCTGGGAATCCTCCTGTCATGTTAGAAGATACGGCATTCGCCATTCCTCCTACAGCCATCATACCGTGATCTACAGCTTCTGCAACATAACTATAAGCATCAGTAGCCTTATTTGCCATCCTTTCAAGAAATGAGGGTGGATCCCCCTCTTCTCCATTCCTTCCATCTGGATCAATATATTTTATTGGGTTACCCAACGCGTAATTGTATGTTGACCAACTAGGATACTCACTTGCCAGTGGATCGACACTCAAAAACCTCTGCACACCTTTCCACTACAACACACCTTTTCCCTTTAGATGTCTTTACACCCTCCACAAAGA
>ENA-ORXR01004368-ORXR01004368.1-marine-metagenome-genome-assembly--contig:-NODE-4368-length-11884-cov-18.964089_pt1 | contig 11884 bp, 12 predicted proteins | sample MGYA00237866_ERZ511479 | MGnify/ENA metagenome assembly ERZ511479 | reverse complement strand
ATTATTTACATGTTTTTTTACACTAATAAAATTAAAACAACTGATAATCAATAGATTACGAATTTTAACCTAATTTCCCAGTTCCCCAATTCCCATTCTGTCCAAAGGTACTGTCTAAAATAACAATAAACCCTGCAAAATTCCGAATATCGCATTACTTATCCCAAACTCTGCTGCTTTTTACCAAACATTATTTAACTTTGCTTTATGTTTATTAGTTGATTAGGTTTATTGAGTTCATTTAGTTTATTAAGTATAATTAGTATTTCGCGAAGCGAAATTTTACTCAATAAACAAAATAAACTCAATAAACAAAATGAACCTAATCAACCAAAAAACACAAACTAAATACAAAGATTATGAATGCAAGAATCGCCGGTATTGGGTACTATGTTCCCGAAAGAATTGTCACAAATGAGGAGTTGACCAAAATGATGGATACGACCAGTGAATGGATTATTGAGCGCACAGGCATAGAAGAACGCAGATATGTGGAAAAGCACAAAGAGACCACCTCTACATTGGCAGCCGAAGCCGCCAAAATTGCTATCGAACGTGCCGGACTCACGCCCGAAGACATTGATTTTATTGTATTTGCGACTTTGAGTCCTGATTATTATTTTCCGGGCAGTGGCGTCTTGTTACAGCGACATTTAGGCATTAAAGGCATCGGCTGTTTGGATATTCGTACGCAATGCACGGGCTTCATATACGGAATTTCGATCGCTGACCAATATATCAAAACAGGCATGTATAAAAACATCTTGGTCGTAGGAGCAGAGGTACATTCAGCGGGTTTGGATTTTACGACTCGCGGACGTAATGTAACGGTGATTTTCGGAGATGGTGCGGGAGCAGCAGTCTTGCAACCTACTGAAGATGAAACCAAAGGTATCCTCACCACCAATCTCCACGCAGACGGCGAATATGCCGAACATTTGGCATTTTATAATCCGGGTACACACGGCGGCGCGTTTTTGAAAGACCAAGGCGGTTTGGAGTTTCCCGACGAACCCGACTTGGGCGGTATGCACCTCACTCAAGAGATGCTCGATAAAGAAGCGATTTATCCGCACATGAACGGGCGTTATGTATTCAAACATGCCGTCGAAAAATTTCCTGCTGCCATAGAAGAAGCCTGCGAAGCCGTAGGCTGTACCGCAGACGATATCAACATGCTCATTCCACATCAAGCCAATCTACGAATCACACAAATGATTCAACTCAAATTTGGTTTTGAAGACGAGCGCGTTTATAACAATATTCAAAAATACGGCAATACCACCGCCGCATCTATCCCAATCGCGCTCTGCGAAGCATGGGAAAAAGGTTTAATAAAAGAAGGAGACTTAGTTTGCCTCGCAGCATTTGGCAGCGGATTTACTTGGGGCGCAGCTATGATTCGCTGGTAATAATGCGACAATATTTTTTCCTCATTATCGCATTGACGCATTGACGCATTATTATGACATACGAAGAAGCCATAACAGAATTACAAAACATTGTCGATGGTCTTGAAAATGAGACGATTGGTATGGATGAACTGTCTGAAAAAATGAAACGGGCGAAAGAGTTAATTCTGTATTGCAAAGGCAAATTACATAAAACAAAAGAAGATTTGAAGGGGATTGACTCCAAAGAATGATAACGAAATACACTATTTTGCAGACATAACAATTTATACATAATCGTGTTATTAATGTCTTCGCCAAATTATGAATTATGAATTTTGAATGACAAATGAATTTAAATCTTATTTTATTTTTTTACTAATAATTAATAATTAATAAATTACACATTTTTGTTATTCAAAACTTTTCATTCATAATTCAAAATTGGCGAACACATTGGTTATGAATGTGAAATAAATATCAGAATTCAAACAAATAACGGATGCACAAATCAACGAAATAATACAAGTTGTTATCAACTTGCAAAATCCATCCCGATGGTAGCACGGACAAATTCCAACACAATTATGTGTAAAAAACACATTTTCAATTGGAATTTGTCCGCGGTGGTTATCCGTCTAAGTTTGCCAGTGGGGGTTTACTCGGCAGACGAAGGTTATTATAAAATATAGCGATTTGTCGCATAAAATATTCGCTCCGAACAAAGGGATTCGGCTGACGAGCATTCGCTTTAGGCAAAGTTAGACGGGTAGCCTCCGCGATAACTATCGAAATGGATTTTGGGATTTATATTTTTTTTGGCACACTTTTGTATCTATCCGATTGATGAAAAATACTTACCTCATAGTTGCTTTGGTTTTGTTGACGACAGGCGCACAAGCGCAAATTCGTCTCAACAATCCCTCTTTTGAAGCTCCGCCAAAGGATGCCACCATGCCTCCGGGCTGGGTAGGTTGTGGACTATATACCACCCCCGACATCATGCCCGGCAACAACGAATACGGACAGCCCATATGGGATGTCACGCATCGTCCCGTACATGGCGAAACTTATGCCGGACTCATTACCCGTGAAGATAATACACGGGAATACATCGGTCAACGTCTCAATAAACCGCTCAAAAAGCGACACTGTTATATGTTCGCAGTAGATTTGGCAGCATCGCCTTTTTATGCCGGATATAACACCCCCATTCGCCTACGGATTTGGCTGGGCAATGACCAATGCGAAAAAACCGAACTCATCGTAGAAACACCAACCATTAAGCACTACGAATGGAAAAATTACCAGTTCGTTTTTTCCGTCGATAGAAGTTACACACACATCATATTTGAAGCAGCCTATGCCGACGGAACCACTTATCCGTATCGTGGTAATTTGTTAATGGATAATATCTCTTTGATTACTGATTGCGATAGAGCCTGATTAAGTTTAAGTTTAAGTTTAAGTTTAAGTTTAAGTCAGACGAAAAATACCTTATAAACAAACGCGGGGCAGACGCGATTTCTTTATTTTTTTATGGAAAAAAGCTTGCTCCTGACTTTTCCCAAAAAACATAATACAACGCCATTAGCACCACATTCGGGCAGTATCGTTTTGTTCCAAACACCAGAGAAATATCCAACATAGTATCTCGCCCCATATTTACTTCATCCATTACCCTGCTTTCCCGCTAATTAAGCCCCGAATATCGAATGTTGAATTCACCTTTCCAACTCCCAAAACCTAAAAAATAACCGTCATTCCGCACCCCGATGCGGAATCTGTTGTGTCTTAGCACGATGTCAAACAGGGGCTTTAGTTTAAAACGGTGCTAAAAACCAGACAGATTCCGCGTCAGAGCGCGGAATGACGGTTGATTTGAGTGTTTTTTATTTTTATACGATTGCCTACTCTACATGAGAAAAAATATTTTTTGCAATATGAATTGAAGTTGGAACTCGAATCTGCCCTAAAACTCGCCTTGCATTTTGAAAATGCAAGGCGAGTTTTAGGGCGAAACGAAGGCTCACATTATGATTTTAAATTTTTCTCATATAGAGTAACGATTGCCATATTTTAGTTTTTTCGGGATTTTGTTTTTACCATAAAAACCCTTACATTTGCAGCCGCTAAAGCCCGAAGTTCGTTTATACGAAGGATTCGGGCATGATTGATTCATGAAATTTAGTTATTAAAAAATGGTAAAAATCAGACTACAAAGAAGGGGGCGTAAGAAGCAACCTTTCTACCACATCGTTATCGCGGATGCACGCGCACCACGCGACGGACGATTCATCGAAAAAATTGGCTACTACAATCCGATGACCGTTCCTGCCACTATCGAATTGGATAGAGACAAGGCTTACGAATGGCTCAACCAAGGCGCACAACCAACTGATACTGCGCGTGCTATCCTCCGTTTTAAAGGCGTATTATACCGCAAGCACTTGGCACGTGGTGTCAAAAAAGAAGCCTTGACAGAAGAAGCAGCTGCAGAATTGTACAACGATTTCATTACGGCAAAAGACGACCGCATTGCCAAGCGTTTTGAGGAAGAAGCACGGAAGAAATTGGCTCGTTTGGCAGAAATTTCAGGTATTGCACCACCACCACCTGTCGTGGAAGAGGTAGTTGCCGAAGCACCTGTAGAAGTTGCAGAGGAAACAGCAGAAGCTGTTGAAAATGCAGCAGAAGAAGTGGCTGAAACTGCTACTGAAGAAGTAAAAGAAGCTGCTGCCGAAGCAAAAGAAGAGGTGAAAGAAGTCGTAGAAGAAGTAAAAGGGGAAGTTGCTGAAGCAAAAGAAGAAGTCAAAGAAGCCGTAGAGGAAGTTGCTGAAAAAGCAGACGACGCTGCCGATGCTTAATTGACTGTTCAAAATATTTGACATAAAAAAAGCTCACATTATGTGGGCTTTTTTTATGGCTTCATTGTTTCATGGCTTCATTGTTAAAAGCGTTTTTTGCAAAGTAAAAAAACGATTGTATAAGTTATAACAATGAAACTATACAACAATGAGACAATGAAGCTATGAAACAATGAAAAAATGCACACACACATAGGATTTGTAGGAAAACCTCATGGCTTGGAAGGACGCCTTAAACTCGTATCAGAGGAAGCGTACTTGGAAGATTTTGCCTATTTGGAAGTCATTTTTGTAGAAGAAAAAGGTGGTTTAGTACCCTATTTTATCGAAAATATTAATTTCAAAGGCGTACCACCCCTCATCAAATTTGAAGACATCAACACCCGAGAACAAGCCACCAAATTAGCCAATAAAAAAATCTTTGCCCGCAATAACGACCTCCAGGAACGCGAAAAAGAAAATCCCCTCCAATATGGCGCATATATCGGCTACACCCTATACGACGAACAACTCGGCGAAATCGGTAAAATCCAAGACATTCAAGAGTTCCCGCAGCAAGAAATCGCCTTTTTTCAATATAATAACGAAGAAAAACTCATCCCCTTAAACGATTCCCTCATAATTAACGTTGATGAAGAGAAACAATTAATTATCGTCAATCTCCCCGAAGGATTACTAGAGATATAATGATTAATGGTTAATGATTAATGATTAATATATTTTTTCGCTACGCGAAAAACACATGTCATTAACCGTTAACCATTAACCATTAACCATTAGAAAAATGCGTATAGACATTCTCACCGTACTACCGGAGTTGTTGGAGAGTCCGTTCCAACATTCCATTATGCAACGTGCTCGTGATAAGGGCTTGCTTGAAGTGTATTTGCACAATCCGCGCGACTATTCCACGCAAAAACAAAAGCAGGTCGATGACTATCAATTTGGCGGCGGCGCAGGTATGGTGATGACCATTCAACCGATTGCAGATTGTATTGACAAACTCAAATCTGAACGCGACTATGACGAGGTAATCTTCCTTACGCCCGACGGCGAAAGACTCACACAATCCATTGCTAATCAACTCTCTATGCACCAAAATATCATCATGGTTTGCGGACATTACAAAGGCATAGATGAGCGCATACGCGAGCATTACATCACCCGCGAAATTTCGATTGGTGACTTCGTACTTTCCGGTGGTGAACTCGCGGCGGCAGTCCTAGTAGATAGCATCGGACGCCTCTTGCCCGGCGTACTCAATGACGAAACCTCTGCCCTTTTCGATTCGTTTCAGGACAGCCTCCTCGCACCGCCCGTATATACGCGACCAGCCGATTATAAGGGCTGGAAAGTACCGGATGTCTTACTCTCCGGGCATCAAAAAAACATCGACGATTGGCGATATGAACAGGCGTTGAAGCGCACCCAAGAACGCAGACCCGATTTATTGGATGAATAGTCGGCGGTTTATCAGTCCGCTGTCCGCCGCTAATACGCGAGTCCGTTTCACGTTAGACTGCGGACTGCGGACTGACCAACTGCGGACAACAAAACATTTGTTATGCCCAAAAAGGTCTTGCACCTCACCGATGAATACTTTTTCGACCGCGATTTTCCGGCGGCGGCTGTCTTGGATATACTTCGCAAGGCGGCTTTCCAGTTATTTGGCGATGACGAAACTGCCTTTACGGTGGATGTCACGACACTGGATGGCGATTTCTTTCCTAAACTGACTATCAACGAGTTAGAACGATATTTTTTGATTTTCAAGAATGTCATTAACAGTATTACGCTCTTGGAAAAATCGGGTTCGCGGCGGTCTATCGTCTTGTACCTCAATACTGCGCCGAATATTCACGACCTCAGTTTTTCGATTACGACGAATGATACAGAGGAACATGATGTCATGGAAATCTTCGTCCAAAATCTGCTCAAACAACATTCCAAGGCTGCCAAGAAAACAACCAAACATACGATACGCGAGGATTTTTTATTTGAAAATGATTTTATCGCTTCCGAACTCGCCGATTTTCTTATCGAACTGTCTGATTCCTTTTTGGAAGACATGCCTTTTCGCATCGAAATCTATACGAATTATGATGAGGTGTTGGTGCTTTCAGGTGATGACGAGGCAAGCCTTCGCGCTCAACTTGAACTAGACGAACATCGCTTCCTCACCGTACACAAACAAACTCTGGACGGGAGTAGTATGTGTCTGATGATACACTTTTCAAGTGCTTTACCGGGCTTTGGATATTACGCGCTCAATGCGCCCTCAAGCATCGACCTAAAACACCCTAAAGCACTCATTAACAGAAAATTAAACATTGACACCCAAAGCCAAAAACGCTTAAAGGGTACGATGGTCAAGACCTCTGTTTTGCAAGGTGTTTTTCCGATAGATAATAAACTGGATGCCGACCAAATCGGGGATATGGTAGAGATGCTCGGCGACCGTTATTTACCCGGCGAAGAATTGCAAGTCCGCTATATTAATGCCGATAATTCGTGTTATCGTTATGAAGAACGCGGAATTGAGGCAATGTGTACTTTATTTCGAAGTAGTGGCGCGGGAAGTATTTTTAGTAGCAAACGTATCGGACAAAAGCGGCAGTTTGTGTTGGGGCTGCAATGTCAGAATGTGCGGCATCGAATGGGGTTTTACTACATTTCATTGGGAAATTTTGCGGATAATAAGGCAATGGAAAATCTGACGCTGAAAAGTCTGCAAGCGAAAGGCGAGGAAGCTGAAAAATCAACTTCGGGTGTGCGTCCACAATTGCAAGGTTCATTCTTTTTTCCGACTAATATTCATGCAGATGCTTTTGTAGAGTTTTTGGAAAATTTCTCTAAAACCTTCTTTCCTGATGATTTCCTTGCATTGCGTGTCAATCGCACGAATGGCGAAAAACACTTTCTATATGATGAGGAATATTCGGAACTTAGGGCTTGGATTCAAAAGGAAGAACACGAAGTCATTTATTTGAATAAAAAAACAAAAACAGGATGCAGCGTCAGCGTTCATTTGCAATTCAAGCATAAAGATAATACCGCGTCAAATGGTTATTATTCGATTGTTACGGAGAATGATAAAAACAATTTGGCAGTACGCACATTTATTCAGGAGAATTTAAGAAAGAGTGTACAACAAGCTCCTGATAATGAACAAGGTAATTTATTCTCCGAAAACAAAAAAAACGAAAAGAACGCGGTGATTGAGCCGACGCCAAATGAGTATTTCGCCATAAATCCCATCTTTAAAAATACGAATTTTACTATACAGAAAAAATGTTTTATTCGCCTATTGGATGATGATGAAATGTTGTTTGCTGCCTTATCTGAAGTCTTGGGTTCGGTAAATTTAGAAGGCGTAAAATCGAAGGGCTTGGAAGGCGTAAAAGTCTTGGACACGCTTTGGCAGGAGATTAATGAATCCGAATTGCTCATTTTGGATATTAGCAGGAAAAATACGACGGCATTTTACGAATTAGGATTGGCACATACATTGGGGAAAGAAGTCATTTTATTGGTACAAGATGCGCGGGAATTGCCTTTTGATTTTAAAAAATTCAAACACATTATCTACGAAAAAAGTGAAGATGGTATGGAGCGATTGAAAGCAGAATTGGAAGCGTACCTAACGTAACACGAACATTCCTGTCCGCGCGTGCAGACAGACAGGAATGTCCGTGTTACGCTGAAAATGAAACATTTACACCATATTCACGTTCAAACTAATATAAACCATAAATTTGAACGTTATGGCAGTAAAAATCATCATCGGCATTATCCTTTCTATCAACTTCCTCCTGATGTTGCGCTTGGATTCAGAGTTGCGTAATAGCGATACGCACATGGAATAGGCATCGCTTAACATTAAATTAATATAAAAACGGTATTTAAGTAAAGTAAAAAACGGATTTTCGCATTTGTTTTTACATCAATTAAAATTTAAACCATTTAAATGGATTTATCAATGGTTGTGATGTGGTTGGGCTTCGCGCTCGCCTCATACTCTGTCGTCGGCAACGACGTAATTCAAACCCTGGGAACCTTTCTCACTTCTAACGAAAACAAAGTAAAGTGGTATATTTTGTGGGCATTTGCGGCAGTCGTGATGATGGCTGCACTGCTAAACGGCTGGTGGCAAGGCGATATTGACTACGGGCGACTCGACAAATTTACGATGCCCGAAGTGTACCATTGGTACTACCTCTTGCCGCCGCTTGTGTTGCTTGCGATTACGCGTTGGGGTATTCCTGTGAGTACGACTTTTATGATTCTGACCTTGTTTTCGCTGGATAAAATACCGGGAGACTTGCCCTCAATGATGGCAACAGTTTTTGATAGCGACGCCAAACTCGGTGGCATGATTCAGAAATCTATCATGGGCTATATCGTAGCCTTTGTGTCCGGTATGGTGTTCTATTTGGCAGTGACACAATTTACAGAAAAATATTTCCTTAAAAATCCGATTAAAAGCAGTACACAAAAAACGATTTGGACGATAGCACAGTGGTCAGCTACGGCATTTTTGTGGTTTCAATGGCTCACACAAGACCTCGCCAATATATATATCTATCTCAAAGGCGGCAATGACCTCAACACGCTCGAATTTATCTTTTCGTTGCTGATTTTGGTCGGGCTTTTGGGCTATATATTCTACAGTCGCGGAGGCAAGGTGCAGGACGTTGTACGTGCCAAGACCAATACCGCAGACATTCGTGCCGCTACTTTTATCGACTTGATTTACGGTATCATTTTGTATATTTTCAAATACAATTATCTTGGTTTATTCGAGGCAAAACTCCCGATGAGTACGACTTGGGTGTTTATCGGTTTGTTGGCAGGTCGTGAGTTGGGTATTCGCGCTCTTGTGGATAGAAAATTGAGAAAAGAAACGCTCCGCATGGTCTTTGCCGACTTGGGTAAAGTCTTCTTCGGCTTATTGGTCAGTGTAGTTTTGGTCTTTATTATCAAGCTATTGAGTGCCTAAAATTTATGGTTTTATTGTCGTATTGCTGTATTGTTTTACTGTTTTACAGGTTTTTCGCGCAACGAAAAAACAATACAGCAATAAGACAATAAAACCATATAACAATGAATTTGCAAACCACCGTTAAAACCGCTATTTTTGCAGCCTTATAGTCATCAGGTATTCGTGTAAAGTATTTTGAACTTGCACTTGATACTTGAACTTGAACTTAGATAATGAACGTTTACCGCGACCTCGCTGCTTTGCCGGATTTCCGAAATACAGTTGTCACAATAGGCTCATACGATGGTGTACACAGTGGTCATCAGACTATCTTGGCGCAAGTCAATGAGTTGGCGCGGAGTATTGGTGGGGAGAGTGTGTTGGTGACATTTCATCCGCATCCGCGATTGGTGGTTAATCCCAATGATACTTCTCTGAAATTGATTACAACGATTGATGAAAAGATAGATTTGCTGGAAAAATACGGCGTCAATCACCTCGTTGTCGCCCCTTTCACAAAGGCATTTTCCCAACAAACGCCGGATGAATATATTCAGCATTTTTTAGTAGATAAAATTCGCCCGAAAAAAATCGTTATCGGCTACGACCATCGTTTCGGCAATCGTCGTGAGGGCAATATTGAGTACCTGCGTAAGTTTGAGCAGCAATTTGACTATGAAGTACAAGAGATTGAAAAACAGGCAGTTGACGATATTGTCGTGAGTTCCACCAAAATCCGAAACAGCATTTTAATCGGCGATGTTCAGACGGCTACTGCGCTGCTCAATCATCCCTTTACGATAAGCGGTAAAGTGGTGCGCGGCAAGCAACTTGGCAATACTATCGGCTTCCCTACGGCGAATGTTGTGGTCGAAAATCCACATAAAATCATTCCTGCCGATGGGGTCTATGCCGCCCGTATTTTTTACGACAATAAAATGTACACTTCGATGCTCTATATCGGTCATTCACTGGATAATGAGTACAAGACGCTTGAAGTAAATATTTTTGATTTTGATGAAAATATTTACGATAAACGCCTGACAGTCGAGTTTGTAGCGCGGGTTCGTGACGATATGCGTTTTGATGATGTGGAAGCCCTGAAGTTGCAACTTGTTGAGGATAAAAAAAACGTCCTGAAACTTTTTGAAAAAAGGTAAATTCCAAATTCCAAGCACCAAATTCCAATGGAAATATCAGGCGTGATTTGGAATTTGGGATTTGAAATTTGGAATTTGGAATTTGAAATTTGGAATTTGAAATTTGGAATTTGAAATTTGGAATTTACACCTATGATAGCTGTTGTCATTCTTAATTTTAATGGGAAACACCACTTGGAAAATTTCCTGCCATCTGTATGTGCGAGCGCGTATGAAGGTGTGGATATTTGGGTGGCTGACAACGCTTCTACGGACGATTCTATTTCTTTTCTACAAAAAAATTATCCAAATATAAAATTAATACAACTCCCTGAAAATTATGGCTTTGCAAAAGGGTATAACCAAGCCCTACGGCAGATAGAAGCGGATTACTACGTCTTGCTCAATTCGGATGTAGAGGTCACGCCAAATTGGATTCGTCCTATCATTGGTTTAATGGAAAATGACCCGAAAATCGCAGCCGCACAACCGAAAATTTTGGCATATACGGACAAGCATTTATTTGAACATGCAGGGGCGGCGGGTGGATGGATGGACAATTTGGGTTATCCTTTTTGTCGCGGACGGATTCTATCGCATCGTGAAGCGGACGAGGGGCAATACGATGAAGTGCAAGAGATTTTCTGGGCGAGTGGCGCGGCGATGTTTGTTCGGGCAAAACTGTATCACGAAGCGGGTGGTCTGGATGGCGATTTTTTCGCGCATATGGAAGAGATTGACCTGTGTTGGCGGCTCAAACGACTGGGTTACAGCGTAGTAGTACAGCCCAAATCTGTCGTGTATCACGTAGGCGGCGGCACACTCGACATCGAAAATCCGCGTAAAGCCTTTCTCAATTTCCGAAATAGCCTTTTCACACTACTGAAAAATGAAACTGCCGGACGTTTGATTGGGCTTATTCCTGCAAGGTTATTATTAGATGGAGTGGCGGCAGCGCGTTTTCTCACCGAAGGGAAATTTCGGCATATCTGGGCGATATTACGGGCGCATTTTCATTTTTATTTTGGCATTTTTAAAACGCTAAAAAAACGGAAAAAAATACGAAAATTAATTAGTCAGAAAAAAATCGGTGCGGCGAATACAAACGGCATTTACAGAGGAAGTATCGTGTGGAGTTTTTTTATTAAAAATAAAAAAACATTCTCGGAGACCGTGGATGGTGGACGGCAGACGGTGGACGGGTAGAGCCACCAACGCTAAAGAGAAGTCTCAACGATTTGTATCTCTTCCTCCGTCAAGCCATAGAGTGCGTACACCATGCGGTCAATCTCCGCGTCGGTACGGTCAATTTCGGTTTCGAGGGCTTGCAGGTCGGCTTTGTATTCGTCGAAATAGGCTGCCCATTCGTCTTGCTGTTTGAGGGTGAGGGTGATTTTGTTTTTCTTTAATTCGGCAAGCAATGTTTTGAAGTCGTACTCCCAAAATTGCCGGAGTTTTTTACTGAATTTTTCTATGCCTAAATTGTCTTGGAGGCGGCGGTGGAAG
>ENA-ORXR01004367-ORXR01004367.1-marine-metagenome-genome-assembly--contig:-NODE-4367-length-11885-cov-3.089092_pt1 | contig 11885 bp, 6 predicted proteins | sample MGYA00237866_ERZ511479 | MGnify/ENA metagenome assembly ERZ511479 | reverse complement strand
AAGACGCAGGCCCCCTCGCCCATCCCGTGCGGCCGGAAAGCTATATGAAGATCGACAACTTCTATACGGCCACGATTTATGAAAAAGGCGCGGAATTAATTCGCATGCTGAAAACGATTTTAGGGCCTGAGAAATTCCGGGCCGGATCAGATCTTTATTTCGAAAAATGCGACGGCACCGCCGCAACAATTGAACAATTCCTCGCCTGTTTCCAAGAGGCGTCCGGCGTTGACCTCGCGCAATTTATGATCTGGTATCAGCAAGCCGGAACGCCAAAACTTAAGGTGCTGAGCGAGGCGCAGGCCTCAGGCCAAACGCGTCTTCACTTCATGCAATCCACCGCCCCAACGCCGGGACAGGAAACAAAGCACCCGGTCGTCATTCCCATTCGCTGGCAAGTCGTCGGCGATAACGGCCCCTTGTCAGAGCCGCAACTTAGCGTGCTGCAAACATCCGGCACGAGCGTCGCGCTTCCAAAAATTGATCAAGCGCATTCCATTTCCGTGCTTCAGGATTTCTCCGCGCCTGTCACATTAGAGTCCGATTTTTCAACGGATGATTTATTGCGCCTTATGGGCGCCGACCCGAACGCATTTAACCGTTGGGACGCCGGACAAACCTTGGCGCGGCAGCTCATGGCGGATATGGTAAAATCCATTGAAAGCGGCAAAACGCCCGCGCCGAATAAGGCTTTGCGGGGGTATTGCAAAGCCTTGCAACGCACATTTGACAATCCTGAATTTGACAATGCTTTCAAAGCTTTGGCCCTCATACCTCCAGCGCCAATGGAAGTCTTACAAAGCCTAAATGAGACCGATCCAATTGCCGTTCAAGAAGCCGGAAAATGGTTGACCCGCGCTATTGCTGACCACCTTCGGGATGGGTTGGTCGAGCGTTATCATGCGCTCGCTGACACAGGCGCGTTTAGTCCCGATGCGGCCTCTGCCGGGCGACGGGCCTTGCGCAATCGCTGCTTGGCTTTGCTGGCCGCACGTCATGATCCGCTCGCCGCAAACCTCGCCCAAAACCAACTGTCCGAAGCGACAAATATGACGGAAGAGTTTGCGGCCCTCGTTACACTCACCCGTCTCGGCGGACAGCGTGTTGAGACAACCATGGAGGACTTTTACAGCAAATGGGAGATAAACCCGCTGGTCTTGGACAAGTGGTTTTCCGTGCAAGCCCAACGCCCGCATGCGGTCGGCATCGACTCCATCATCGGCCTGTCGGAAAGCACGCGATATGAGCGCAATAACCCGAACCGGGTCCGCGCCCTCGTCGGCGGCTTTGCCATGGGTAATACGGATCTGTTCCACAAAATTGACGGCTCAGGCTATGAATGGTTCGCAGACCAAGTTCTGGATATGGACAGCCGCAACCCGCAAGTTGCAGCCCGCCTTCTGGGGGCCTTTGAAATTTGGCGCAAATTAGATAAAGGTCGCCAGGCCCTCATCGGCGCGCAGCTCGACCGAATTATTGCCTCAAAGCCGAGCAAGAATGTGTTAGAAATTGCAGAGAAAACCCGAGGCGCCTAGGGCAAAAACCGCACCAGTGTTTTAAACCCTTTGTTCGGCCTTCTGTGTTAAACCGCAGGCATGTCGACTTTACGCACAGCCAAAGGGTTTCGCGACCACGTTTCAGAACAAAGGTTTTCCGTTCTGCGCCAACCCATTGTGAGGCTCTCTGACGGGGCGATCCATCACCACGAATGGCTTGTCCGGTTTGATCATGACGATCATTTGGAAGGCGTTCTTCGCCCGGCCGAGCTGTCCGGGGTTATCAGGGACTTGGACCTGTCAATGCTGGCCCAAGCCATATTGGTGCTGAATGAAAATCCGAGCGGGACTGGCATTGCTATCAACCTGTCCGGCGCATCTGTCGATAAACCCAATTTTAAAGCCTCGGTCACGGCGTGCCTCACCGCGCTAACGGCGTCCCCGACCAAACTGATTATCGAATTGACAGAAAGTTGGGATATGGAGGATCTCGGATTGGCCGAGGCTCTGCTCTCAGAACTAAAAACCCGCGGACACCCCGTATGTTTGGACGATGTCGGCGCTGGCGCCGCTTCTATTCGTTACCTTCGCGCCCTCCCCTGCAATTGGTTGAAAATTGACGGAGGCTTTGTCGCCGCAGCCTATAACACCGCCCGAGACCGTGCGATTCTAAAAGCCCTTTTATCGTTGCGCGAAGCTTTGGATGTGCGATTTATCGCCGAAGGCGTGGAGACGGAAGAAATACGGGAATTCGTAACGGAACTCGGCTTTGAAGCCGCCCAAGGCTACGCAATTGGCCATCCTGAACCCGAGCCGCGCATTTTATAACATTTTTTCCACGATTTTGCAGCTTTAACCGCTCTGCACACCGGTATTTCAACACAATATTAACCACGTTTTGTTCGACTAGAGGGAAGGTCCCCGCTAACCCTATAGTGTGTTGATTCGTGGGTTTTTCCCCTGCGGTCACGCGATGAGGGAAAGCCTTGGGGACGCAACGGGGGTTGCCGTCAGGCAAAGGGGAATATTGTTTTGCAAAATGGTCGTGGTCCACAGCCCTATCAGTCAGCCACCCCGGCGCCCGGGCAAGCCGCCGCAGGTGCGCCGCCATCTGCCTCCGCTCGCCCCTATTCGCCGCCCTCTGCACATGCCCCTACAAATGCTGCGCCGCAGCCTCGCTACGCGCCGGGTCAAAACCAAGTGGACCCGCGGCAACAACCGCTAAGAGACCGTCCGGGTCTGCAACGCCCCGCAGTTCAATCCGCAGCTGGACAAACCGCATTTTCTGCTCCGCCGGGAAGCTCTGCTTATGGCGATGATTTCGTAAGTCGGCTCTCCGAACGTTTGGGTGGGCGTGCCGTTTTTAAACGCCTGCTAGTCAGTACGGTTTTGTTTTTCACGCTTTTCATTGTCTTGGCTGCAACAAAATTTATCAATGATGTAAATAATGATCGCAAAGATCAAATTGCCCAATTCGAGTCTGCGCTGGTAGCGGATGCAGGGTCTGTTGCGCGGGCTTTGGACGCCGAAATCGAATGGATGGATACAGCGCTGGCTTTGCGCGGCAGTTCCCAACAAATGGTCAATTTCGCGGCGCGATCCCGCAATGTCGTCGGCGCAGCCTATGTGAATGGCAATGGCCAGGTTTTGGCAGCGACGCCCGGGGCGGGGCCACAGCTTGCCGCATTGGACCGCCGGAGTTTGAAACAGGGCGGTGTGACGGTTGACTCGCTAATCAATGATAAGGGCACAGCGACCCCTGTAATCACGCGAAAGTCCGGCGACAACTTTCTGGTCGCGGCGCTCGCGCCGGGAACTCTGATCGGACAACGTGTTGGAACACGCTCGTTGATCCAAGATACCGGCCGGGTGATTGATGGCCCACCTGCTGTTGCGTCCGAAGGCGTGCAGTCATTTTACCGGATTAGCGCAAACAAACTGTCTGAAGCCGCACGCGGGGCGGCAACATCTACTGTGGCGCAGCATTCACGCAACGATCAAAAAGTTTGGTTCGGGGCGGCCAGAATTCCAAATTCATATTTGTCGGTGATGGATATTCAGCCCCGCAAGTCTAATTCCAGCTTCACGCAAAACCTGATGCTGTTCGGCCTGCTCTTTTTAGGGTCGGCTTGGCTGATTTGGATGTTGATGAACCAATTATTGAAGCAAATCGACGCGGTGCGTCAGCAAAACAATGTCGAGGAAATCTCGCGCCAGCGTTACCGCGCAGCCGTTGACGGATCAAATGGCGGCATTTGGGAAGTCGACCTTACCCGAAATACGGCATTCCTGTCGAAATCGCTCGCAAAGGCAATGGGCCTTGCAGAAAAAGAAACCGTTCTCCCGCTCCCGCAATTTTTAGCGCTTTTCCAAATGGGGCAGCGGGATAAATTCTATAGCCTGTTAAAGCGCGCAGCGTTGAATGGTCAGTTTGAAATCGAATTGGGGTCGGCTAATCTTCCCATCTTCTTGTCATGCCGTGGTCGTCCAACTCAGCGTGATGATCAAACAAAGCTCGTCATTGGCATGGCGCTCGATATTACAGAAGCTCGCGGCGCACAGGCTCGCTTGCAATCAGCCGAAGCCCGTTTGTTTGATGCCTTGCGGTCTATGAATGATAGTTTCGTTATTTGGGACCAAATGGATCGTCTCGTATTATGGAACAACAAGTTTGAGGACTTTTTCGGGTTTGCACCCGGCCAATTGCAACAGGGCATGCCCTACCCAACCGTCGAATATCATGCCACGCAACAAATTGCGCAGACCTCAGAAATAGGAAATTCAACCGGCAGCGAAATCCAGCTTACAGATGGCCGCTGGCTTCGCTATTTGGAAACGCACACGGCTGATGGCGGTCGCGTGTCGATCGGGACAGAAGTCACTGCAATCAGAACGCGGGAGCAGCAGTTACAGGTCAATCAGGACGCGCTGGAGAAAACCATCAATGTGCTGCGAAAATCTCAAGTGCGTATTGTTGAGCTCGCTGAGAATTACGAGCAAGAAAAAATCCGCGCCGAAGAAGCCAACCAATCCAAGTCTGAGTTCTTGGCGAATATGTCCCATGAGCTCCGGACACCCTTGAATGCGATTAACGGTTTCTCTGACATTATGAAAAAAGAAATGTTCGGTCCATTGGGCGATGCGCGCTATGCAGAATATGTCAATGACATCCTTTTCTCCGGCCAGCATCTACTATCCCTGATCAACGACATCCTCGATATGTCTAAGATTGAAGCCGGTAAGATGACGCTCAATACAGAGCCTATGGTCATGTCAGATATGATTGGACAGGTCATTCGCATCGTTCGAGGCCGCGCCGACGAAAACCGCCTGAAGCTTATTTATGAGGGTGGGCAGACGCCCGAAATTGATGCAGACCCCCGCGCCGTCAAACAAATTCTTTTGAACCTGACAACCAATGCGATCAAATTTACGCCCGAAGGCGGTATGGTGCGCATTGCTGTTGAGCCGAAATCTGCCGGACTCATTGTCCATGTGTCGGATACAGGCATCGGAATTTCGGAAGCGGATATTGCACGATTGGCACAACCCTTTGAGCAGATCGACAGCCAACATTCCCGCAAGCACGAAGGCACGGGGCTCGGTCTGGCACTCTCCAAATCCTTGGTCGAACTGCATGGCGGTAATTTCAATATCAGCTCCGTCGTCGGCGAAGGCACAACGGTTACCTTTACGCTGCCAACGACCGTACAAGTCAAAAAAGACGTGCCGCAATCCAACGAAGTCGGCAGCGAAATTTCGCGTCTGGCTCAGGATATTGCAGACGTTCTTCAGGCGAGTGGGTCCGTTACCACTCCGGCCTTAGAGCCTGCTTTGCAGGAGGCTCCGCCCCCGGCAACGGAAAGGGCGACAACCGAAGCCCAGCCTTACGCGCCCCCGCATCCTGCGCAGCGCGGCAACGCCGCCTAAACCCGGTCATTCAAGCGTATAGTTAGAGCGCCATTAACTAAGGCGACTTTTAAGACTGCGGCGTTGAGGACTTAGGCTCAGCTTTCGCACGCGGGAAAATTAACGCGGCGCTTAATCCCGGGCGGTCCGGATCACCGCCTTTATCGACCGGCGGCAGGTCCTCATTGTCCAGCATTACGAACTCCGCCCGATGAAGATCGGCGACTGCTTCGACCAGCGACAATCCAAGACCGCTACCCGGCAATGAACGGGATTTATCCAAGCGTACGAAACGTTCCTTGACCCGCTCGCGATCCCAACTTGGAATACCGGGACCGTCATCACGAATGGCCACTTCAACCCCGCCGCCCCGTATTTTGCGGCTCACCAGACGAATAGACCCATCGCGCGGCGTATATTTAATCGCGTTTTCCAACAGATTGGAAACGGCCTGAGAGAGTAGTCCTCGATCCGCGAGGATAAGGGTTTTGGACGCGATGTTTGCCTCAAAGCTAAGCCCCGCATCCTCGCAAGCCGGCTCATAAAGCTCGGCCAGATCGTCAAGAATAGGTTTCGGGTCCAACGGTTTGAGGAGTTCCCGGCGTTCGCCCGCTTCCAAACGCGCGATACGCAAGACTGAATCAAACGTCGAAAGCAACTGATCCGCATCCCCGGCCGCAGCGTAAAGGACCATCGCCTCATCCGTATCGCCCAGCTCCACTGCTGCTGTCTCAAGGCGCGTACGAAGACGGGTCAAAGGCGTCCGCAGGTCATGAGCAACACTGTCGCCCGCATAACGCATCGCCTGCATCAAGCGCGAGATATGGTCCAGCATGGCATTCAAATGTTCGGCCAGAAGATCCATCTCATCTTCCGAATAATTGCGCGGCGCACGACGATCCAAGTTCCCTGCCCGCACATCTGTCGCAAGCCTATTGAAACCTTCAACACGGCGCGCAAATCTGCGTGAGACGAAGAATGAGGACAGAAGCCCTAAGAAAAGCGCAATCCCGGCGGAGACCAAAATCGCGGTTCGAACACGTTCACCGGTGCGCGAAATACTCTCAACGTCTCTGCCGACCAACAGAACAAGCACGCTCTCACCTCTGAAAACTATGTTCCCGACAATGGCCTGAGCCCGGCGATCAATGCGTTGTCCCTCGCCGCCTTCCGCAACGTCTCCGTCCCCGACCGGCACTGAGTAGAGGAAGTCTAATCGAGTCAATCTTGTAATATCCTGATCCGGCAAAAGACTGGTGTCGACACCCGTTCGTCTGCCCGTCGCCACATCATTCAAATTTCCGGTAACGTCTCCTCCGGGCCCCTGTAAAAAATAGACCCTTTCGAGTACGTTACTGCTCGAAAGCCCTCTTTGAAAAACCGCATTTTTTAAAAAGGTATAACCGGCCTGATGATAAATCCCGCGAAAGTTCTCATTATTTGGAGAAATGTTGCGGGGCAAAACCCCCCGATCGAAAGCAATCTTAATGGCGGACTGTCCGGCCCGGTCGTAAAGTGATTGAAGCTCTGCAATCTCAGCTTCATTCGCGCGGTCAATACGGCGCAACTCGCTGGCAATTGTGGCGTAATATATATAGCCCAGCGCCGCGAAGAGGGAGAGCACAAACAGCAGGGCGCCCAACAGGGACAATCGGAAGAGCGTATTCCGATAGAGTTTTCGAATGGAGCCGAACATGTGACGGCCATAGCGCGCCGGGGCCGGCATTCATAGATGACGAAGAATTACATTGATGTGAGATAGTTTTGGACCGGCTATGCAGCCAAAAAAGGCGCGGTCTTCATGTCATCCGGATGTCATCGGAGTTTCATCGGGCCGGGGACAATCGTCCGGAGCGGTTTTGCGCCACCCGCGAAACGGCGGCGCAAAACAATCCAATAGCTTTGGAATTAAATCGAGAGCTAGACTTGAAGCCTATACCCCGCACCGCGGACTGTGTGCAGCAACGGTTCGTCAAATTCCTTGTCGATCTTCCCGCGCAAACGCGAAATATGAACGTCGATGACATTTGTTTGGGGGTCAAAGTGATAGTCCCAGACTTTTTCGAGCAACATCGTGCGGGTCACAACCCGGCCGGCATTGCGCATCAAGCACTCAAGCAAGCGAAACTCGCGCGGTTGCAGGAGAATTTTCTGACCATCACGGCGCACGGTACGGGCCAGAAGGTCCATTTCCAGACCGCCGACTTTGAGTTTTGTCACCGCAGCCGTTGGATCAGAGCGGCGACCAATCGCTTCGACGCGGGCCAAAAGTTCGGTGAAGCTATAAGGCTTGGCAAGATAATCATCGCCGCCGGCCCGCAGGCCTTCGACTTTTTGATCCACCTCACCCAGCGCGGATAGGATCAGAACCGGGACAGCATCGCCTTCTTCGCGCAGGTCTGCCAAGATTTCCAGACCATCTCGCTTCGGGAGCATACGGTCCAAAATCAGGGCATCATAATCTGCGGCACGGGCCATTTCCAAACCCAAGTCACCATCGGGGGCGAGGTCTACAACATGGCCTGCCTCCATAAGGCCCTTGCGGACATATTCGGCGGCGACCGAGTCATCTTCGACGACTAATATTCTCATTTGCTTGTTCTCCATAGGTCCCCACCCAGTCGATTGATTTCTACTCTAATTGCGCATTAAATTTTGACGTATTCATGGGCGGCTTAAAATCTGTTTGATCGCCTTCATTGAAGGTCACATTCGCCATTGCGTCCCCCGGCTGATAGTCGTCCAAAGGCAAAACCATATAGGTTTCGCGTCCGTCTTTATGACGCACATTGACGACAATTCCGTCTTGCATGGCTTCTTTGGCATTCAAGACGATAGATTTCCATTTTGCGACTTCCGCGACGGGCTGTCCGTCCGCTTCCAACAAAACCATGCCCATCTTAAAACCGGCTTGTTCTGCGGCTGTGCCGGGATCAACGGCTTCGACATATACCCCGACCTGGTCCGATCGCATGTTAATAGCAGACCGAAATTCGGCGGAAATATCGAGGACGTGAATGCCTGTATCAATATTGACCTTAGGCTTTGCCTTATCTTCGGGCGGCGGGGGCGGTGGCAAACCTTGCACTTCCGCGCTCGCGCGTTGAATTTCGTATTTCTCCGGACGTTCACCGATTTGCACTTCCAGCGCATAGGTTTTCTCGCCGCGCTCATAAATGAACTTTGCGACTTCACCAGGCGGAATGCGGCCAATCGCGCGGGTCGCTTCAACCGAGTTTTTCACGACCTTCCCGTTAATATCCAAGATAATGTCGTCGACCTGCAAGCCGTATATATCAGCGGGAGAGCCCGGCAGCACATCATTGACAGTCGCGCCGCCTTTGAAAAATCCGGGCTGACCGTCGATGGAATATTCAGCCGTGCGCAAGCCCGCGCCAAGATAGCCGCGCTGGACCTTACCATTCTCTCGCAAATGCCCCACAATACGCTCAGCCGTGTGATGCGGAATGACGAAAGCAATACCGACACTCGCGCCGGTCGGGGAATAAATCGCGGAGTTCACGCCGACCACATCGCCGTTCAAGTTGAAAAGAGGTCCGCCGGAATTACCCCGGTTAATTGTGGCGTCCGTCTGAATGTAATCCACATAAGAGCCGCTATCGACCTTTTCGCGGCCAATCGCGGAGATGACGCCGAGTGACGTCGATTGACCAATCCCGAAGGGATTACCAATGGCCACGACCCAATCTCCTATACGAAGATTTCTGGGTTGGTGAAAATTGACGTGCGGAATTTTCTCATCCGTCTGAATTTGTAACAGCGCGAGATCGGTTTCCTCATCCGTGCCAAGTATTTCAGCTGGATAAGTCCGTCCGTCATTAAACTCGATGTCAATATTCGTTCCGCCTTCAATGACGTGATAATTCGTCACGACTTCCAAATTCTCATTGATGATAAACCCTGAGCCTTGGCCTTCGCTGGTAGTCTCGCCGCTTTCTGTCGTGACGACAATGTTCACGACGGACGGGCTCACGCGGTCCACAAGGTTTGCGATTGAGGGCAGCGCATTGACGGGCATGTTCAAAATATTATCGGCGAGCTCCTGGGGGAGCGGTCTATCCATTGCGATAGATGGAACGGTTTGGTCCGAACCATCAGCCGGGGCACTGGGCGGGGCTTGTGTGAGAGGCTCTTCTTCCAGAGCCTCGGGCGGCAGATCTATTCCAAGATCGCGTAAGGATTCAAAATTTTCCGCATTTGGCTCAAACTCGATGGGTCTATCTACGACAATTTCATAACTGTCCGGGTCCGCATACACAATTGTAGCGTCCTGCGCGACGATTTGCGGCGCAAGCCCCAAGGCCATGACCGACCCCAACAATGTCAATTTTGTCTTAGACACATTTTACCCTTTCCACATACATGACTGCAGGGGTGAGGATGACCCAATGCTGTCCAAAACATGACGAAACGTCCACTTAAGGAAATTTCTTCAGCGTCGAGACAGATCCAAGAGAAAATTATTTTTGGGCATGTCGCGCAACCGCACGTTATTAAACCCTTGCTTTGCGAATATATGCTTAACAGCGGCTAAATCTCGTACACCCCAAGTGGGATTTCTGCGTTTTAAGGACATATCAAAGTAAATATTGGATGGCGCGGAGGTTTCACCCGTTAGAAACGGGCCATAAAGCACCATTTTTCCATCCGGCTTGATGGCCTCGGAAGCCAAAGCTGCGAGACCGTGCAACGCAGAGATTGGCGCAATATGAACCATATTCGCGCTATATATTGCGTCATATGTGCCTGTAATTTGCGCACATGACGCCGGGTCCGACATATCCAGCGCCAATGGCGCTGCAAAATTATGCTTCGAATGCGCGGCCCAAGCCGCTTGGCTGACACGGGATGCCGCGTCGGGATCGGAGAATTGCCAGCGTAGATCGGGCCGTAAGCTCACAACCTCGAACCCATGCTCGCCCGTCCCACTACCAATCTCCAAAACCGCAGAATCTTGGGGTAAAATTTGGGACAGAACCGCGGCGATATCAGCCTTGTTCCGTCCGGCAGAAGGCGAGAATAAACGGCCTTCATCAGACGCGCGGCCTTCTAAGGCGATTGGCGCTTTGCTCATGGATCAATCGCAATCGGCAATCGGAGTTCAACCAGCAATCCCCCGGCACCGGATCGAGAGAACATCAGAGACCCCTTATAAGCATCCGCCAAATCCTTCACGATCGACAAGCCCAGCCCGCTGCCCGGAGTCGCTTCGTCCAACCGCGCACCACGTTTCAACGCGGTTTCAATATCTTCCTCCGTCAAGCCGGGTCCATCGTCGGCGATACAGATCTTACAAAGCCCGTCTTCGAGTTTTCGAACGGTGACTTTGATGAGGCCGTTCGTCCATTTCGCCGCATTATCCATGAGGTTCCCGATCATATCTTCCAAATCCCGTGGATGCCCCCGGAAGATAAGACCCGTCTCGCCGATCCTTTCAATCCTCAAATCCTTGTCGCGATAGATACGCGGTAAGGTCCGAACCAAGCCGTCAATGACCGGGTCCATTTCGGCCCGTACGCCAATCGCCTGACCCCGTGCTGCAGCGCGGGCGCGGCGCAGGTGATGGTCAACTTGCGCAGCCATCGTGTCCGTCTGTTTTGTCACGATCTTAGACGGCGTTGTTTTGGTCGTCGCCGCTTCATTGCGCAGCACAGCGATGGGCGTTTTCAGCGCATGGGCCAAATTTCCAACATGGGTTTGGGCACGGTCCACAATGTCTTTATTGTGTGAAATCAGAGAGTTAAGCTCTGTGGCGAGCGGCGCAATTTCGAGCGGATAATTGCCTTCGACAGAGGCCGCACGACCTTCGCGGACGTCAGCAATACGTTCTCCCAAATCAAAAAGCGGGCGCAAACCCAGACGCACTTGGGCATAAACCGCAAAAATCATACCCAAGGTCAAAATCAACAAGAGCGCGCCCGCCGTCAAAATAAAATTCCGGATAGACTCGATAACGGGCGCACGATCAGCCGCCGCCAAAACCACAACAGGTGTGCTCATATTTTCCAACGTCACTTGCCGGGCAACAACGCGTATTCTCTCATTTGCATCCAAATCCGGCCCGACCGTCGCAAAGCGCCGAGCGCCTTGGTCTTGATTTACCAAATCTTGGTAGTCTGATTTCGAAATATCCAAAAGCGCCCCGTAAAGGGATCTGGACGATAATTGAGGTATGATGAAATATCTGTCCTGCCCGACCACTTCTGTCGCGGTCCCAATTACCCAATATCGACCTGATAATGCGCGTTGATAGCGGGGGTCCGGCAATTCTCGGGACAGGCGCAATGTCCCGTCCTGACTTGCTTCAACACTCGCAATCAATCCAAGTACGGCATTATCCAGCGGCTCATCAAAGGTCTGATAGGAGGCGTTCCGAGAGACGAGACCCAGAGCAATCGTGACAAATATCATCCCCGGCACAGCCCAAAGCGCGGCTGCGCGCACCAGTGAGGACACAAG
>ENA-ORXR01004366-ORXR01004366.1-marine-metagenome-genome-assembly--contig:-NODE-4366-length-11887-cov-10.196105_pt1 | contig 11887 bp, 7 predicted proteins | sample MGYA00237866_ERZ511479 | MGnify/ENA metagenome assembly ERZ511479 | reverse complement strand
TAGCCCCGAGGCCTACCTCAACAGCCTCAAGAAAGGGTCCCGACAGAAGCATCAGTGTACTTAATTATTGAGATGTTCAGGTGGTCCCGGGGGCCGCGAGAGCAGCCATCAGCCAGGTCAGGTCAATGAAGTAGCGCTGGTGATCGACAATTTCTTTTTCAGGTCGCTGCCATGGACAACGGGAAGGCGTCAGCAGCGCCCAGTAAGAGCCAATCAAGGGCTCTGCTGGAGACGCCACGAGCGGTCGACGTCTCACAGGCCTTGATTTGCTTGTCACGTGCTACTGCAGCTGCAGCTGCGTGACGACAAGCTTACGAAAGCGATATTCGAAACGACAACGTTTGCCGAACGAAAGACAAACGAACGACAGACGAAGATCGTACGAAAGCGCGCGTTTGGTCTTCGTACGTTTCGTTTGTCTTCCGTCTGGGTGGTACCAACCACCGACGATGCACTCGATCCGCCGCCTTCCTCAGCGACCGGTGGCATGCAGTCGAGCGCCGAATATGGCCGGTGAGCAGCTGCCTCCTCGGGAGGGGCGGATGGCCAGCCGGGCGCGCAAAGCGGCGCGCGCTCAGATGGCTAAATTGAAAGCGCTGAGGACTGGCAGACAGAACAACACTCGAGACCAGCACGGACCCCAACGTAACCACCAATGGTATGCCTGCGTTGCTCGACTGGATGGCGTTGACTGTCACCGATAGGGGGCGTCACTCGTTTGTTTGGCCCTCTGTCAGTCGTCACTCAGGCGCCAGCCAGACCGGTTCGCTCGCATTGTGCGAGACAGTTGGAGGGCAGGTGCCACGGTGGAGGTCCAGTGCCGGGGGAGGCCTCCGTCAACACCTGTTGTACAGGCCCCGGTGACTCCACCTGGTACATTGCCGTTGGTTGGTTCAATCTCCATGCTGGGCCTTCCCGGTGGCCGTTTCTCAAGTATGACTGGATCGAATCTCATTCACCGGCTTGCATCCGTTCTCCCGTTGCCCTGCAGGTGGCGGCCAAGGTGCCTGGCCTGCAAGGAAAGACGGAACGCTCACCGACTCTCCCTCCCCCCCCCGAAAAGAAATGTTGTCCGAGAGCCGTGGCACTGCAGCTGCCTTCGTCTAGTTGGCACCGTTCGTTTCAGCTGACTGGCCCTGGCCTCGTGTGTCAATATGTGCGGATGGCAAGAAGAACACTGACGCCATGTTCCACGACCTGCTGGCAAGACGCCCGACGTACAGTTGTGTGTTGCGACAAAAGCACAACCCGGTGAGATAAAATGGCCCAGCAGGTGCGCATAGCGCGATGGGCGCGCCCTCGACGTAATGTTATGGGCCGGTGCTGTGCCAAAGTCCGCACACCACACGGCGAGAGACAGAGCTGCCAGTACAGGTCGAACTGCGGGCGCCGGGCACGAGTGACACTGCTGAAGTGTACGGCACAGGTAGCGACGTGGTTCGGCTAGCCGCGACTGCCACGGCCTAACGTACCGTGGACACTGCGACACGCTGGCTGTGCGCTCAGGGTGGCGCCGAGGAGCGTCTACCTCTAGTTGTGAACCAGATCTTTGCAAGCCAGCAGTGTGTGTGGCCCACCGCGGTTGGCGGAGTCCGGTGCCAGACAGTGGGCGAACCGAGTGCCGGCGGCCGAACCCGATGCCGGACAAGGGACATATTCTTTTTCTAGGTATACTCAAGTTCTGAAAGTTGAACAATACTCAAACTGCGACATCATGGGCCAACTGGACGATAGTCCTAATTCTGTATCGAACAAGAGTTCGATCAGCGACATCCCGGGCTTGCCGCGCAGCGGCTGGTCGGATCCCAGCCCCTCCCCTTGTTGAGTCCTCGGGGCGCTCATCCGCGCTGTCTCCCTGTTGGCTACTCTTGTCTTGCGTACTTTACTTTCTGGACGTACTGTGTTCACCTAGGCTGCACGAACAGCTCCGAAGGGGCGCCAGACAATAGTGGCATGTCCCGATGGGAACGAACAGCACGCGGTGAGATCGGTCGCTGACGCTGCGCGCTCACACCGCTGCGCATGCTGCAGCTGTCGCATCCGAATGGCCACGAGCTGCCCATCCGACCTTTGAGTTTCAGTACAGCTACCTACTTCCAACTGAGCTTCATGGCAGTCACTCGTGGCATACCAGACGCGACTCAGTACCAGACGATGTGGCGGTCGCTGTGTCTGAGGGAAACAACAAAGCAAGAACAGTGAGAGACAAGACCATGTGTACCTCGCTTCTTTTGTCCTACGCAATGCGAACCATCTCGAAGTGGTACAATGTCCGCCTCTCCTCCATAGAGACGGGGTACGGACCAACAGCGAAAGAGCTGAACCTTGTGAGGAGCGTTGTACTGCCCTACCTCGTGGTTGCTACCCTTGTTGTATGGTTTGCCGGTCTCCCAGCACACTCATCCGACCGCATCTGTGACCGGGTCCTGGAAGACGGGCAAGGTGGATGGTGTGGGCGGGGTGGGCGGGCGCGATGGGCAGTGTGAGCGTGCGACGTCATTCGGTAGGCGGGTGGCCGTTTCTGTATAGATTGGTCGCTTCCTGTTGAACCGCCTATCGGCACTTGTGCTTCTTTTCTTCACAGAGTGCAATCTGTACGGCATGAAAACGTGCCTCATACAAGTATGTGGTCGTGTGGTGCCGCGTACTCGCCATATCCAAACCTGGAAGAACTCGGACTGCGAACAGACCTGCCCCTGCCAGGTGCATTCCGGGATCAGCTGTTTCATTATCAAAATCCGCCCCTGGTCGCCTTATCCATTTCAGCTATTGCTATTGTGGGTGGCTGCTCGATTTCGGCTTGGTTTGGGCTCCGATCCGGTCGCTTCCGGTGAAGACAGTCTGTCAGATGACTCCATGATATTGTATCGGAGTCGATTGTCGACAATCGGAAATCGAGATCTAATGGTATCTGTTCCCAAAGAAGACGATGGACTGCTGCAGGGGGGTCTTCCCGGCAACATGGAAACATTGAATGGTACGGAAGCTCATCTTTTTTGCAGCAAACCTCGATGGTGTCGCCGCGGCCATGCATGAGTTCAAGTACTGCCACGAGACTCGTCGGCCATATATGAAGATGAGCTGATTCGCCACCAGGTCTGAATAGGCCACCTGACTACACCGGCACGACCGTGCCAGGACTCGTCGCTGCATGAGTGCGGCACGCTAGCCTCTGGTGGTGAGCACGGGCCACGCCTTGGCGACGAGGGTATCTGACTCCAGACGTGGATGGGCAGGTACTCTGATCGTGTGGCTGCCCAATATGTGGCACGCACCGCAACCAGCGGTCTGGGCCAGTCCCGCGCAGGCTCTATATCCACGGGGTTCTGTCGCTCGGCTCACAGCACAGTCAGCAGGGCAGTCGTGTGGCTTTTCGGGCCCTCCCCATTTCTGCGCACGCCCTTCCCCTCTCTGACTTCCCGGAAGTGGGCTGAATGGGACGCAGCACAGCGCAGCTGTAGTCTACCTGTGTCACCGTGCCCTTGTGCCAAAGCATGTTGCTGCGTGGCAGCTTTACCAGCGTGTTGTCCATCCCAGGGCAGTTCCTGTGGAGGGCGCCTTCGTGAACGGTGCGGCACGGGACAACAGTCGGCCTGTGCAACAACTGTATGAGGGTACATGGAAGTAGGCGAGTGCATCGCTAGTGATGAGTCGGGGAAGGAACCGGGAGCCCGAGGCGACGCTGCCGGGTGGCAACACGTCCCCCTCACTGACCGCGCTCTCAGTCGACAGCAGAGTCCCGGTCTTTCGCTTGCATGCGGCCACGAGATCTGGACATCCCACACGAGACCCACGACGAGCATACCCTACCGCTAGCAGGGTGCGGCAACGCGACGCATCGGGCATTGACCGTCGCCATTGAGACCGCCATGCGCAATGCCGGTTTTGGCGACGGTCGTGTTGGTCGACACGGCAGCAGTCGACGACGCTCCGTGATGGTATGGGGTCGTACCACTGGGGTAAAAGTCTGCCAACAGTTGCGGATTTTCATGCATTGGTTCGTATCTGATGAGAGTGGACGGCCCCGGCACCTTGTGAAGCAATACCGGCGGCTACTACACCCCCCTTCATCCTGTTCCGCCTGCCATAAGTCTTGATGTATGGCGGCGGCGTACACTCACACGCGGAGACAGGTGATTGTGGGACGCACGCATTGCAGGCTCTGCCACATCACAACTCGCGGGGCGGGGGGACCACTGGCAGCGCTGCTGCAGCTGGGCGCCGGGCAAGCGGCACAAGGAGGGGGAGAGAGGGTTGCACCGGAAGGAGAGACAAATGCGAGGCACGGTCCGAGTCTCGTTTGAAACACAGATCACCCACGCAACGGCTCGTCGGCGCGCGGAGTATTCCACGGAAGACGATAGCGCAGTCGCCCGCGGAGGATGACGCCCGCGCACACAGTGGGATCGTCTCTACAGCCCCACCCTCCCACTGGGAGTCCTCTCCACACCGTCCCCTGCCTGCTTTTTTTTCAGCTCTAATTGCCCTGTTGTCCCTCGGCGACGCGCCTGGTCCTTTTCTTAAACAGAGGCCTGGAGCGGCCGCAGGTGGCCACTCCATACGGTACCAGCTGTGGAGGCGTGGCACACTGGCGAGATGAGGCGAGACAACAGCCACGAGAGCCCAGGAGGGGAAGGAGGCCGGGGAGGACCCACTCCCGAGATTGCGCCACCATTCGAGAGTGTAGGTTGGCGGTCGCTCCCACGACAGACGAGCGCAACGCACCGCGGACGGTGGTTGGGGCCCCTCCGCACCCCTCAGGCACCACCGGGTGCGGCGGTGGCACCAGCGCAAGCAAATCGCGGCCGCACCGCCACGGTGGCGGCGGTTGCGTCGCGCACCGCAGCAGACGCGTGGCGATCGCCCGTGTGTCGCCGCCGCCACTGCCTCTGGTGGAAAGTGGGCAAGCGGGAGGGGGAGTGAGACCATCTCACCAAGTGGGCAAGCGGGAGGGGGAGTGAGACAGTCTCACTCCCCCTCCCGCTTGCCCACTTTCCACCAGCGCAACAGCCGGGTGCGTTGGGGTGACCCCAACGCACTCGGCCGTTGCGTGGGGATGCCCACGGTGGGGACCCCCGCCGACGCACCCGATCGGGCGTGCGTCGGGTCCCGCGGGCAAAGTCCGCGGCAACCGCACGCACGCGACCGCCGTGCGGCACGCCAGCGCGGGCATGGGGGGGAGCTGGTGCCCGCGCCGCAGTTTTTGACCCTCCGCACGCGGCAACGAACCGCGGCAGGCCCCCAATCGAATCAACGAGCGGGCGTGTACCGCCACAGCAGACTGACGGCCTTGCTTGGCCACTTTCCCGGCTCCCCAACTACGCCTCGAGCACAACCGGCAGGTGCACGCAACGGGCAGGCAACGGCGCGCAGGGCACAAGCCTGCCGCGGATGCCAGCGCGGCGGGCGCCCACCACAGGGGACCCCCGCGTTGAGCACCCCGCCGTCGGCGTGGTCCCAAACCACAGCGTCCCGTCAGCGCGGGACGGCTGCCCACCCCCCCCCCACCTTCTTTGGCGCGGGGGGCTTCACCATGTATCCGAACACTTCAAACTGGTCGCGCCACGCGGTGTTGACGGCGGCAACCGCCGCCGCCGATAGTGGTGGGTGTACGTTCATCTTGCCACCCGCCTGATAGGCGGCCACGTCCGCCGCGGCGCGCGCATGGACGCCTCGGAGGGCGTTGAGCCCCTCCAGGCCGAGCCCCTTGTACACGACCGCGAGGGCGCCCGCCGGGTCGGTCACGAGGTCGTCAAAGGCCACCTCGACGAGCCGCCCCGGCACCGCCGCGACCGCCGGGCGGTCGGCCAAGTACGCCGCCATCGTCGCCGCGTTGAGGTTGAGGATGTAGGCCGCCGCGTCGGCGGCCGACCACCCCGCCAGGCCGACGTGGGGGAATTGGCGGGTGACGAGCGCGATGGAGCTTTGAAAGACGGTGTGCGGGTGGCGGTGGACGTAGACAAAGCGGGCACCGGGGAAGAGACGGAGCAGCAGCGCCATGCGGGCAGTGTGTACGGGGGACTTGAGGAGCAACCGCCGGGGGGGGGTGCCCGCCGGCGCTCGCCGGGCCGCGTCATAAAGCACCTTGCGACAAAAGTGAGTGAAGGCGTCTCGCCAGCGGGGAAAAGCGGCCGCGCCGGCGGCGCCGTCAAATGTTTGGTAGGGGAGGAAGGTGCGGAAGCGGCGGAGGAAGGCGAGTGCCATGTAGGGGGACGCCCCGTGGGAAAGGACGCACGTGGCAATTTCATCCTCGCAGGGGGCTGCAGGTGGCGGTGGCGACAAGGGGAGGGGACCGGGGGTAGGGGACGGGACGGTGCCAATGGTGGAGGGCGCAAGGGGGGCGGGCACGGCACGGCAAAAGCGGCACAATGCAAGGGGCATCTCAGACAACCAGTCAGTTTCCTGCATCAAAACGCCTCGCATGGCACGCGGAAAAAGCAGGTACAGTCACAGCGCTCGGCTGCCAACAGCCGGGGACGGCGCCACTCAAGTTGGTGGTTGCCCACCCGAGCAAAGCAGTTCAACAATGCCTGCAATTGCATGTGCCGACGTAAGGAGCATGAAGCAACACACTCATGTACAGCCACCCTCACGACCGACACCTCTCTACGTACACGTCCAGTCGAGCGCGATGTTGTCCATCGACCGCGTCGGGCTCAACACCCCCCGCAGCAGCACCGTTTCCAAGCCACGGAGGCTCAGAAAGCACGACGGAAAGCCGACTTGGAAGGTGTCGGGCGTCACCAACCGCGGGTCCGCCGCCAGCAAGTTGTGCAAGACGGTCGTGCCCGACCGCGGGAGCCCAATGACAAAGATGGGCGACGGGCACAGCGGCGTCGCCGCCACCGCACGCCGGTGGAGCAGCCAATCGACCGCCGCAAAGACGCCGTTGAGAACCGAAATGGCGGCGAGGAAGAGCAGCCGCGCCACCACGCCGGGGTGGAGGAGCTCCACGTCTGCCCAGTGGGTGGCGAGGATCGCCGCCAGGGCGGCTGGCGTCACGCCGGAGAGGGTATTGTCCGACAGTGAGTGCCAGCGGTAGTCATTGTCGGGCGTGACCGTCAGCAGCGGGGAGGTGCCATTGGCGGGGTACGCCGATGGCTGTGGGGAGGGTGGGGGTGTCATGGTATGCGCGCGGACCGCCGCAGTGCCATCATGTCGGTACGGGCTCTGCGACGGCGGCCGCAGCGACGACAAAATACCCGGTGGATGGCCTTCAGTCGATACTCTCTGAACACCACGTGGCATCGTGCGGATCAAGGCCGGACAGTTACATTTACTATTGTGAAGTCGTACTTTTGCTGGTGTGTCACCAATTCCCCACGAGCTATGCTTCCATTGTCCGCGGTGGTCAAGGTGCAGAGCCGCTGCACGGGTCTGGTGTGAGTGGATCCCCCGCGCTGGCATCCCCCGGACACTGCCAGCTGCGGTCGTCGCTTCCCCCGGACGAGTCGCTTCTTCTCTCCTCACGTTTACCGAACCTATCGCTCGTTCTCTCCTTCACTTCTTCCCGTTCTTCTTCCTGTGCTTCTCCGTCTATCCCTCATTCTCCGCAGAGAGCCGCAGCCCTCCTCCCCCCCTGAGAGCATTAAGATGGCCGCCTTTGTGGGCAGCCTCGGCACCTGGGCCGGCCGCGCTGTCGGCGCGCCCACCGCGTACGCCCTGCCCGCAACGACTCGCTCCCGCAGTGCGGCGACCCCGACGACGCCGCGGCCCTATCGGCGGGCGGCCTCCCCCCGGCCGTCGGCCACGATGATGGCCCCCCCCCCCGGCGGCCCTGACAAGTCCCCCCCCCGCCCGACGCCAACGGTGGCGGTTGGGGACTCGACAATGGACATCTACTCGCGGCTGGCGCAGGACCGCATCCTCCTCCTCGGCAGCGCCGTGGATGATGATGTGGCCAACCAGCTGGTCGCGCAGCTGCTCTTCCTCGCCGCCGAGGACCCCGAAAAGGACATTACCATCTACATCAACTCGCCTGGCGGGTCTGTCACGGCCGGCCTCGCCATCTATGACACCATGCAGTTCATCCCGTGCGACATCCGCACCATTTGTTTCGGGACGGCTGCCTCCATGGGCGCCTTCCTCCTGTCGGCGGGCGCCAAGGGCAAACGCAAGAGCCTGCCCAACGCGCGCATCATGATCCACCAGCCGAGCGGCGGGGCGCAGGGGCAGGCGGCAGACCTGGCCATCCAAGCGGGGGAGATTGTGTGGATTCGGGAGCTGATGAACGGGTACATGGCGCAGCAGACGGGCCAGTCCATCGACAAGGTTACCGCCGACACGGACAGAGACTATTTTATGACGCCGGCGGAGGCGGTGACGTACGGGCTCATCGACGAGGTGATTGAGACCAAGACGCCGACGGCCGTTGTGCCCAAGACTATCTTCCTCAACGCCTGAGGCGGGGCGGGTGCGGTGGGATTGGGCCGTCGTTTTTCTTGTTCTTGTGTTTGTTTGCTCTCGCTGTTGCCGCTACTCTGATTTCGTGTCGCTGTTTTTTTTTTGTGGTCGAACTGCATCAGAACGAAAGGGCAAGATGCATCATCTCTTGGCCACTCGTGAGAGAAGAGCAGTTGGTGGTACGGTGCGCTATCGTCCGTACGATGGCCAAGGATTCGAGGGCCTCTGCGTCAAGAACCTGCAGTTTCAGGAGGAGGGGACGACCTACAAATCCCATGCACCTGTACTGTCGGTGCCAAGGGCACCTCCAGAGTTGCCTGCGTCTGCGCAAACCCCGCTCTATTTAGTAACGAAGGGGCGCTTGAAAGAACCCTGCACCCACCGTCATTGGTCCAAGTCTGGTAACACACAGTCTGGCGCTCTGACGATGGCGCAAATGCACAAGCCGCCAGGGAAGCACACCATGTTGTGGGCACACCCTAAACAAAGAGACGCGAAAAGGAAAGAACCGCCGCCACCTGTATAGGTTGAAGGACACTGCCTGAGCCCCCACCCGCATCAAAAAAACAACCCGAGTACAAAAAAGAAACACACACACACAAAACAAAACGGCGCATCGACACGCACCCACCACCCCGCCTCACACCCACTCTGGCGGGTTGATCATCGCCTCGAGCGTCTTCTCCTCCCACGACCCCGGCGCCGGGTGGTGGTCATACTGCCACCGGGCGGTCAAGGGCAAGGACATGAGGATGCTCTCAATGCGGCCGCCCGTCTTGAGCCCGAAAATCGTCCCCCGGTCCTGCGTCAAGTTGTACTCGACGTACCGACCACGGCGCATCTGCTGCCACTCCCGCTGCGCCTCTGTAAACGGCGCGTCCTTGCGCTTGATCACCAGCGGCAGGTAGGCGGGCACGACCGCCTCCGTCATGGCCGAGGAAAAGGCAAAGATCTCGTCGGCCGGCCGGTCATTGAGGTCGTCAAAAAAGATGCCGCCAATCCCCCGCCGCTCCCCCCGGTGGGGAATGTAAAAGTACTCGTCGCACCACTTTTTAAACTTGGGGTAGTAGTCCGCGTCGTGGCCGTCGGCGGCGGCCTTGAGGGTGCCGTGAAAGTGCGCCGCGTCCTCCTCAAACAGGTACGCGGGCGTCAAGTCGGTGCCGCCGCCAAACCACCACAGCCCGCGGTCCGTCTCAAAGTAGCGGTAGTTAAAGTGCATCGTCGGCGCCATGGGGTTGTGCGGGTGCATCACCGACGAGATGCCCGCGGCAAAAAAGGGCACCGGCTCCCCCGGCTTGTAGCCGACATCCCGCGTCACGCCGCGGGCCGAGGCGGACTTGACCGCCTCGGGCGGCATCGTGCCGTACACGACCGACACGTTGACGCCCGCCTTTTCAAACACCGACCCGTTTTGGATGACGCGCGAGATGCCCCCACCCCCGTTTTCGCGCACCCACGCGTCCTCGTGAAAGGTGCCGGTGCCGTCGAGCGCCTCGACGGCGGCGCAGATGCGGTCTTGGGCGGCGCGGATCATCGTCTCAAAGCGCTCCCGCATCGTGCCGCCGTCGGCGGCGCCGGCATCGTCGTCGCGGACGAGCGACGCGGGCTTTTGCGTGACGGGCACGTGGTCGGTAAAGCTGGGACCGCCGCCGCTGCCGCCGGGCTTGGCCACGGTCATGGCCGCCGCCGCGCGGCGGCGGCGGCGGGGACGCGGGCACACACCGGCGCGCCCGTGAAAGCCGAGGGGGGGGCGCCCGCGGCCAATAGGGGGGCGGCTGGCGCAAACGCCAGGCCGCGCGGGGGGCCCATGGCGGCGAGCAGCGGGGGCAGGGAGCAGGGCGCGGACGGTGGCGCAGGCGGAGGGCGGTAGGGAGAGCAACAAGGGCGACAACAATGGCGACAAGGCCAAGCAAACAAGAGCAGAAACCCGCCCACCGCCGTAGCCGACGGCGCAGTGGCGGGGGCGCAGCGAAAAAAGGTGTTGGAACACGGCCGAGGTCAGCGCCCGCCCTCGGGCGTCGAGGCGCCGCACGACAGTCCCTGCCGCCGCGCGCCGTGCTGCGAGGGGGGTCGCCGGCGCGGGGGCCGCGCTCCTTGCGGACCTCGTCGAGGAAGGCGTTGAGCTCGCCGGTGGTGACGCGGTGACGGGCCTGTTGGTAGATGTTCAGCGCGAGCTGCACGACCTCTTCCATGCCCTCTTTCTTCTCGGCGCTGATGAAGACCAGCGGGGCAAAGGGCAGGCCTTTGAGGGCGTCGTCGAGGTACTCGGCGTACTCCTCTTCGGTGTACTTCTCTTCGGCGACGTCCCACTTGTTGACCACGACGACGGTGGGCCGGTGGTGCTTCTTGATCTCGTTGACCAATTGGTGGTCGACCTGGCTGATGGGCACCGCGGCGTCGATCAGCAGCAGGCAGACGTCGCTGCGGCGGACGCTGCGGAGGCTGCGGTGCTGGCTGTAGTACTCGATGTCGTCGGCCAGGCTCTTGGTCTTACGCACGCCGGCGGTGTCGATCAGCGTCATACGACGCGTCTTGGTGCCCTCGCGGGCGTGCTCGGGCAGGTAGTCGATGCGCACGTCGACCGAGTCGCGGGTGGTGCCGGCGTGCTCGCTGACGATCACGCGCTTTGGTTCGGCGAAGAACGTCGCACCCTCGTGGTGTTCGGGCACGATCGTTACGGTTTCGGTGCGCGTGCCGAAGCGGGCGGGCGTGACGCTCAACTCCTTGTGCGCAGGCACAATGACGAAATCGCGCGTTTCCGTGACCACGACCGGCAGAGTCGCGGCCTCGACGGTGCAGAAATCGCTGTCCGCAAGAACGATGCGGGTATCGGCTTCGCCATCCGGCGCACCCCCGATCACGCTTTGAAAGGCGGCAACGCAAATCAGGGCAAGGGCGGCGAGAATTCCGGCGAGGCGCATGGGTCATTCCGTAAAACTGCGAGATACCAATGCCCTATAACGAACGTGTTAAGACCCGTTGAACGGGATCGTCATGCCACCCCGCGCTTTGATCGGATGATGCCCGAGAAATCGACCCCCGCTTCGCCCGCCGCAACCATGCGGTCATAGGCGTCGAATGCCGCGCGGCCAAAGGCGACATCCGCGCCCGAAGCCGTCGCGGCCTCCATCGCCAACCCCAGATCCTTGTGCATCAGACCGGCGGCAAATCCGGGCCGGTAGTCATTGTCCGCCGAGGTTTGCGGCCCGACACCGGGCATCGGGCAATAGGTGGTCAGCGACCAGCACTGGCCCGAGGCGGCGCTGGAAACATCGAACAGTCTTTGCGGCGACAGGCCCAGCTTTTCAGCCAGTGCAAAGCCTTCAGCGACCGAAATCATCTGGATGGCGAGCATCATGTTGTTGCAGATTTTCGTGCCCTGCCCCGCGCCCGCCTGCCCGCAATGCACGACCTTGGCCCCCATCACGTCGAGAATCGGCGCGGCACGGGCAAAGCCGCCGTCACTGCCCCCCACCATAAAGGC
>ENA-ORXR01004362-ORXR01004362.1-marine-metagenome-genome-assembly--contig:-NODE-4362-length-11890-cov-10.366037_pt1 | contig 11890 bp, 13 predicted proteins | sample MGYA00237866_ERZ511479 | MGnify/ENA metagenome assembly ERZ511479 | reverse complement strand
ATAAGCGGATTTTGATTATCGACGGAGAGCCCGTAGGCGCCATCAACCGTATCCCGCAAAAAGGCGAAACGCGAAGCAATATGCATGTCGGCGGCAAAGCCGTGAAGACGGAGCTAACAGAGGACGACCTGAGAATCTGCCGCGCGATTGGGCCGATGTTGAAAGCGCGCGGTCAGATTTTGGTCGGGATTGACGTGATCGGCGACAAGATGACGGAGATTAATATTACGTCTCCGACGGGCGTTCAGGAGCTGAAACGGTTCAGCGGAATTGATGCGGTGGCGGGGTGTTGGGACGCCATCGCGAAAAGGCTCAATCCGGGGGATTGAGACAGCGATGGCGCCGAACCGGTAAGGGTTCGGTTTAGGTAATTATTCCTGATTAAATGGCCATGAGGTGAGCCCTAATTTTTCATACAACTCGCCTCTGAAATGTAGCGTTGCCAAATCGTTAGTCGTATAGGGCACCCAATTCTGAAAACCTGAGCTATTGAGTTCATCCATAGCACTTCGTTCTTGCTCGCTGATATTACCAGTATTAGAGCTACGTTGGGCCAGATGTGCCATATCATGAATTTCTTCTGAAGGCTTTCTTCTACTCATTTGTCTACTAAGGAGAGTTTCCGAAGTTCCAAATGTTTTGGAGATATCCGATGCCGAACCTAGAAAAGATATTGCTGTAAGATCGGCGCTCATAAGGCTTACTCCGTCCAGCGTCGCCAATGCAAGACTCATGTTACTACCGTTATTCGACAGCACGGGCTTATTTAGAATTACATGGTCTAGCTTTGCCCCAGTGAAGTCAGCTGAATGAAAAGTAGCATGATTTAATATTGAAGAATAAAATAATGCGCCCCGGAAATTGCCCCCATTGAATATTGCTCCCTCTAGCCTTGAGTTCCGACAGTCCATAGCTTCATAACAGCCGTTCGAAAAGTTAACCCCTGAAAGATTGCAGTTCTGTAAATCAATTCTCCACTTAGATTGATCATGCAGTCCCGCAATTTTGGTCAGACGCCCTATTGCATCAATAGCTTTCTGTAAATCCATTCTGGGAGAGGGTCGACGTTCCAGATTGTCAGTTGGAGCTAATGACGTCTCTGGAAAGGTTCCTCTAATGTAACTGGCCAACAGCCTAACAATTCTAGGCGTTAAATTGGGAGTTTCTTTACACAAGGCTTCCAACCCATCAATCGCGGTTGCTCTAGAAACTAAGTCGTCTTCCCACTCGGCAATTACTGATACGATTCCATTTTCTATGACACGTTCCGTGATCTGCCTTCTTGCGGAGAGATTATTGGATAGGTTTGTGACCTTCTGGTTTTGTAGGACATCGTCGGAGGTTTTGGCTTGACGAGCAGCAATAATTGACCGCCATACCAAGAAAGGAGCTCCAAAAAATGCAATCGTGACTAGTCCCACATTTCTGAGAAATGCCCCGTCCGCATCGTTTTCTGGTAACTTCATTGAGATTACCGAAGCGCCAAATAGAATTATTAGCCAAATTAGTATTGCTGACAATAAAAGAGACGATATTAGAAAAAGGAATCCGAAGAATGGACCAGTCTTTTCAACTGATTTTTTGTTTAATTGGACTTCTAGCCAGTTTGATACAGTCTCTTTATCCATTTCTTCCTCGTTTTCTAAATCCACTTTGAGCAGATTCTGAGAAAACGCAAACCGCGAATGATATATGGACTCACCAGCTCCCAATAAGATGCTCCCCCTTTGACACTCCCACACTCCGCATGATAACTATTATCACAAACAACCTCGGAGCCACTCCATGCCCAGCAGTTACGCCCTCGGCGAACATTTTGAAAAATTGATGACTGAGCTAATCGCGGCGGGTCGGTATAATTCCAAAAGTGAAATTCTGCGAGACGGTCTACGTGTGATAGAAGATCGTGAACAGCAGCGAGAAATTAAGCTGGAACGTTTGCGTGTTTTGTTGAAAGAAGCCGAAGACAGTGGTCCTGACATCCCGGCGGAAGACGTCTTTGCGGAATTGGCAGCGCGCTACGAGTCTTAGGCAATGCAGGTCGTCATCACGCAGAAAGCCCGCGAAGATTTAATCGGGATTGGTGATTATATTGCCAAAGACAATATGGCCGCCGCCGCAGGATTTGTCCTGAAGTTGAAAAATCGATGCGAGAGTATTGCGCTTGCCCCGCAAGGCTATCGCTCGCGCCCGGAATTTGGACCTGATATGCGCTCTGTCGTTATGCAATCATATATTATTTTTTATAAGCTTGCCGAAGACAGAATTAGAATTATGCGCATTGTTCACGGTAGTCAGGACTTTAGCGATATCGATTTCGGATAGGCGCACATCCCCCTTGCCAACCCGAACCCTTTCCCCTACATAGCGCTCAACAAAAACAATACCCACCGCGCAGGATGCGGATCGGGCGGCCCTCGGGTCGCTTTTTTTATTGCCTCGAATTAGGCAGAAAGGCGCTTCATTCGATGAAGACCAAAACGAATATAGATGAGCGGATTCTCGCTTTGGCCGAGCCAATTGCGGCGGATATGGGCCTGCGAATCGTGCGGGTGCGCGTTATGTCGGGCAAGCGCCGGACCGTGCAGATCATGGCCGAGCGCATCAGCGATGGTCAAATCCACGTGGATGAATGCGCTAATCTCTCGCGCGAGCTCTCTGCCATTATGGAAGTCGAAGACCCGATTTCCGAAGCCTATATGCTCGAAGTCGGCTCTCCGGGTCTGGACCGTCCGCTGACGCATATTGAGGATTTTACGACCTATGAAGGTTATCTCGCCCGGCTTGAGCTGGACCGCTTGGTCGAGGGCCGCAAACGCTTTCGCGGGATTTTGGCCGGGGTCGAAGACGGCCATGTGGATATCAATCTCGACGGGGAAACGGACTCCACGGCGTCCATCCCGTTCGATTGGATATCCGAGGCGAAACTGCTCATCACAGACGAGCTCATCAAAAAAGGCCAAGAGGCCAAAGAGGCTGCTGAGAAAGCCGCCGCCCAAAATGATTCAACTGCCGAAGAAGGAGACACATAATGTCCACTGCAGGAATTTCCGCCAATAAGCTGGAGCTCATCCAGATCGCCAAAGCTGTCGCCAGTGAGAAATCCATTGACGAGTCCATCGTCTTGGAAGCCATTGAAGAAGCCATCCAAAAGGCTGCGCGCCTGCGTTACGGCGCAGAGCTGGACATTCGCGCCAAAATCAATCCGGCCACGGGCGAGCAAACCTTGCGCCGCGTGATCAGCGTTGTTGCGGATGAAGAGCTTGAGAACGAAACGACACAGGTCGGTATCTCCACGGCCAAGATGGACAATAAGCTGTCCGAGATCGGCGACGAAATCTCGACAACATTGCCGCCGCTCGAATTTGGCCGCGTCCAAGCGCAAATGGCAAAGCAAGTCATCATGGGCAAAGTCCGAGACGCCGAACGTGCCCGTCAATATTTGGAATTCAAAGACCGCATCGGCGAAATCATCAACGGTATCGTCAAACGCGTCGAATATGGTCACATCATTGTCGACCTTGGCCGCGCCGAAGGCGTTATCCGCCGCGACCAAGCTTTGCCACGTGAAAACGTTAAAGGCGGTGACCGTATCCGCGCCTATATTATGGATGTTCGCGAGGAACCGCGCGGTAGCCAAATCTTTCTCTCCCGCGCCCATCCGCAATTCATGGCGCAGCTCTTCGCGCAGGAAGTGCCGGAAGTGTATGAAGGTGTGATTCAAATTGTCGGTGTTGCTCGCGATCCCGGCTCCCGCGCGAAAATCGCGGTGTTCTCCAATGACAGCTCCATTGACCCTGTCGGCGCTTGCGTCGGTATGCGCGGCTCCCGCGTGCAGGCCGTTGTGAATGAGCTCCAAGGCGAGCGCATCGACATCATCCCTTACACGGAAGATATGGGCGCATTCATCGTCAATGCGTTGCAGCCTGCGACCGTGACGAAAGTTGTCATCGATGAAGCCAACGGCAAAATCGAAGTCGTGGTCCCGGAAGAGCAGCTCTCGCTCGCCATTGGCCGCCGCGGTCAAAATGTGCGTCTCGCGTCACAACTTTCCGGTTGGGCGCTGGATATCCTCACGGAAGAGCAAGAGTCCGAGCGTCGTCAGCAAGAGTTCAAAGAACGCTCCGAGCTGTTTATGATGGGGCTGGATGTCGACGAAATGGTCGCGCAGCTTCTGGTATCCGAAGGGTTCGAAACCATGGAAGAGGTCGGCTATGTCGCCATAGAAGACCTGACATCCATTGAAGGCTTTGACGATGAAACCGCCGAAGAGCTGCAAGCCCGTGCCCGTGAATATTTGGACAAGGTCGCCGCTGAGCAGGACGCGAAACGTGTCGAGCTAGGCGTGGAAGACGGCGTGCTCGAAATCGAAGGAGTCACCCTGCCAATGGCGGTCCGCTTTGGTGAGCATGAAGTCAAAACTGTCGAAGATGTTGCGGGTCTCGTTCCGGATGATCTCAACGGTTACTCCGAATATAAAAACGGCGAACGTGTCCACGAAGAGGGCATGGTCGAAGACTTCAAACTGTCTGATGAAGACGCCACCCGCCTTATCATGATGGCCCGCGTTGCTGCCGGTTGGATTGACGCAAGCGCGCTGGAGCCCGACCCTGTCGAGGGCGAAGAAGCGGGCGCGGAAGGCGAAGACACCGCCGCAGAGCCAACAGCGGAGACACTCTTTAATTAGGCTCGCCCCTCCGCTTCGATCGGTGTGGGACTAAATTTGCAAAGCCGCTGCCTGAAAGGGTGGCGGCTTCTTTTTACGCGCAGGACAATTCGAAAGACCCTGAACCTTAGATGAACGAGGCCTGATTTTAATATTCATGTTCTGTTCATATATTTAAGTCGATGCAGACCCGCTTAACCACGAGGTGAGTCATGCTTATAGTCCTATATGTCGTGGTCGTTGTTACGGGCTGGGTGATCTTTCGCGTGGCTACAGGGAGCGTGGAGGACTTGAAATTAGACGTGGATGTAGATTCGGGCTCGGATCAGGACTTAAATTCGGACCTGAAGTCTAAGGATAAAAACTCAGATGTTTAAGATTGGCACGACTCCTAATAGATTAGCCGTCCGGCCTTGTTTCTTTCGCCACCCAATGTTTACGGCAAAGCGTGACGTAGCGGTCATTTCCGCCAATCTCGACTTGTGCGCCGCGCGTGACGGCGGCGCCTGATTTGCTGACCCGCAATGTCATGGTGGCTTTGCGCCCGCACCAGCAAAGGGTTTTTATCTCTTTAATGTTATCCGCTATCGCCAGCAGGGCGGCGCTGCCGGGGAACAGCTTACCGCGAAAATCCGTGCGTAATCCGTAACACATGATCGGAATGCGGGTGTCATCCGCGACCCGGGCAAGCTGCCAGACTTGATCTTCCGAGAGAAACTGCGACTCGTCCACCAGCACACAATCAATATGCGCCGCCGAATGGGCCGCCAAGATATGGGCTTCCAGATCGTCGCTGGGGTTAATCAAATCCGCACGCGCTGTCAGCCCGATGCGAGATGTGATCTGATCCGCAACATCTGCACGCGTGTCTATCGCAGGTTTTAGCAAAAGTGTGCGCATGCCGCGCTCATGATAATTATATGACGATTGCAGCAGGATCGTCGATTTGCCGGCATTCATGGCAGAGTAATTGAAATAAAGTTTAGCCATGGCGTTATCGTCCCGATTCGCTGGTAACTATGCAAATTCGGTAATGACGAATCCAGATGCAAGCCTGTCGAAAGGTGTGGGCACTTGCTAATCTCGGCTGGCTCCCCCATATCCCGCCTCTTGAACGAGCAAGCTGATATCATCATCCCGGCAGAGCTGGATAAACGCGGACATAAATCGCGCGAGCGTAGATGTGTGTCCCGCAACGCAGTGCGCGATCCGGCGGAGATGGTCCGCTTTGTCGTGGGTCCTGAAAATACAGTCTTTCCCGATATAAACGGTAAATTGCCCGGACGCGGCGTGTGGGTCAGCGCGGCCCGCGAAGATCTGGACATCGCCATTCATAAAGGCGGATTCAAACGCGGATTTAAGGGGAATGTGAATGTCCCCGATGATTTGTCCGCGCGGGTCGAGGCGGGACTGCGCAAACACACTTTGTCGCTCATCGGCATGGCCAAGAAATCCGGCAAGCTGTTTATCGGTTTTGATCAGGTCATGACGGCGGCGAAGGTTGATGCTTTGGGCTGGCGAATTGAGGCTGCCGACGGGGCCGAAGGCTCGCGCGGTAAAATCCGTGCTTTGTCGAAAGCGGTCGCCCGAGAAGTCGAACTGAAACTACCTCGCGTTATCGGCTGTTTTGACAGCACCGAACTCGGCGCGATGGTTGGCCGCGACTCCGTTATTCACTGCGCTGTCCCACACGGGCGGATTGCAAAGTCGCTGGGCATTTCCGCCGCGCGTCTCAGCGGCTTTGTCCCGCTTGTACCAGAGGGCTGGGCCGACGCTCAGCACGAAGCTTTCTAATGGCCCTATAGGTCCCGTTTCCGGGGCGGTTATGCCCGGATTTACAATTTATAGCAGACGGCGATTCTATGTTGCCAAATGCGCTAATCCCGTTAAGTTGCGCGAACTCTCCGCGCGAGCAAGGAACATGAGACGCAAAACGGCCAGTCGGCGTTATGACCCGGCCCCGCTTTGCAGGATAATGATATGACAGACAGCAATAACAATAAACCCGGCGCCAAACCCGGTGCAAGGCGTCCTTTGACGCTCGGTCCCAATCGTGGTGGTCCTCGCAGGTCCAGCAACCCGTCCGCCGTGGTGGTCGAGAAAAAGAAAAAAGTGATCGTGCGTCCGGGGAAAGCGAAACCCGGCGCGGCAAAAGCTAAATCGACGATTTCTCCGCCCAAGACAAATATGGCGCCGACGAAGCCAAAGCCGGCGGCCAAGCCAAAGCTCGCGCCGAAACCGGCGGCCAATATTGACGCCGCGGCCGAGGCCGCGCGCAAGCTCGGTCTGTCAAAAGCTGAATATCTCAAGCGTCAAGCCGCGCTGAGCTCTGCGCAAAAGCAACAAGAAGAACGCGCCGAACAGCGCAAAGCCGAAGAAGGCGCGCGTCTGGCCCGTGTTGAGGAAGAGCGCAAATTGCTCGAGCTGAAACGCCAAGAGGCCGAAGCCGAAGAAATGCAGCGCTTGGAAGCTGAAGAAGCGGCGAAGAAAAAAGCCGAAGCTGAAGAGGCTGCGAAGCTCCAGAAAAAAGCTGTTGGGGCGCCAAAGCCCAAAGCGCCGCCAAAAGATGCTATGTCCGAGCTGGAAAAAGCCGGGGGCCGCGTCAAGAAAAAGCGCAACACGCCGCCGCCAACGCGGTCCAAAGGCGAGACCAAGCGCCGCCGGGGTAAGCTAACCATCGTCTCCGCCCTGTCCGGCAATGACGAACGCCAACGCTCGCTCGCGTCAATGAAACGCGCCCGCGAACGTGAAAAGCAACAACGCAAAAGCGGCGGCGGTCGCGGCGGCGACAAAGTCCAGCGCGAGGTTACAATTCCCGAAGCGCTCACGATTGCCGATTTGGCGAACCGTATGTCCGAACGCGCCGCAGCCGTTGTGAAATATCTTATGCAGCAAGGCGAAATGCACACGGTCAATGACGTCATTGACGCGGATTTGGCGCAGCTGATTGTCGAAGATTTTGGCCACACAGTGAAACGGGTCTCTGCGGCTGATGTGGAAGATGACTTCTTGATTGACGATACGCCGTCTGATGAAAAAGACCGCAAGCCGCGCGCCCCTGTTGTCGCGATTATGGGCCATGTTGACCATGGTAAAACGTCGCTGCTCGATGCTTTGCGCACAACGGACGTCGCGTCCGGTGAAGCGGGCGGTATTACCCAACATATCGGCGCCTATCAAATCGAATTAAAATCCGGTGATAAGATTACGGTTCTTGATACGCCGGGCCATGCGGCTTTTTCCGAAATGCGGACACGCGGCGCGGAAGCCGTTGATATTGTCGTGCTGGTTGTCGCTGCCGATGACGGGGTTATGCCGCAAACGATTGAGTCGATTAAATATGCACAAGCCGCAGAGACGCCGATCATTGTGGCTATCAATAAGATGGACGCCTATGAAGCGAATCCGCAAAAAGTCGAAACCGACCTTTTGCAGCATAATATTATCACAGAGAGCATGTCCGGTGAAACTCAGGCCATTCAGGTTTCCGCAAAGGAAAAGACCGGTTTGCAGGACCTTGCCGAAGCGATTGTCAACCAAGCGGAGTTGATGGAATTGAAAGCCAATCCGACCCGTAACCCGGACGGGCTGGTGATTGAATCCAAGATCGAAAAAGGGCGCGGCGCGGTCGCGACCTTACTGGTCAAACGCGGCACGCTGAAACGCGGCGACGTTGTTGTTGCGGGCGAATATTGGGGCAAAGTCAAAGCCATGATGGATGAGAAAGGTAAGCAGATGAAAGCTGCCGGACCGTCCACAGCGATTGAACTTATGGGCCTCGACGGCGCGCCAATGCCGGGCGAACCTTTCGCTGTTGTCAATGATGAGCAAAAAGCCCGCGAGATCATCGAATATCGTGTTCAAAAACGCAAGGATTCCGATGTGGCTTCGCCGTCTGCCATGGCCTCCATGGAGCAGATGATGGCCAAGCTGCAAAATAAGGAAACGTCGGAGCTTAACCTCTTGGTCAAAGCCGACGTCGAAGGCTCTGCACAGGCCATTAAGTCGTCACTTGAAGCGTTGGGTAATGACGAGGTTAAAGCTAGGGTGGTTTATTCGGCCGCCGGCGGTATTTCTGAGAGTGATGTAAGTCAGGCTGCAACATCCGGCTCACCGATTATTGCGTTTAACGTCCGGGCCAATCGTCAGGCTAAGGAATTGGCTGAACGTGAAGGTGTCGAGATACGCTATTACTCTATCATCTATGAGCTGTTGGACGAGATCAAAGGTGCGTTGGAAGGCATGCTCTCGCCTGAACGCCGTGAAACCTTTATCGGTTACGCCGAAATTCTAGAAGTCTTCGACATTACGAAACTCGGCAAAGTTGCGGGCTGTAAAGTCACTGAAGGCCGGGTCGAGCGGGGCGCGGGCGTGCGTCTCCTGCGTGAAGACGTGGTTATCCATGAAGGCTATCTCTCAACTCTGAAACGCTTCAAAGACGAAGTGCCAAAGGTTCAGTCCGGGATGGAATGCGGCATGGGCTTTGAGGGCTATCATGATTTGCGCAAAGGCGATCAGATCGAATGCTTTACCGTCGAGATGCTGGACCGCACGCTCGACTAAAGGCCATGAATGACGCAACATATTGAGCCATAAAAAAGCCGCCTCCTGCAAACTGTGCGGGGCGGTTTTTTTTGAATCAATTTAAGTAATTTAGACATCGAATTTTTCGATGTTTTAAAATAAACTTCGCAAACTAACTATTCCGAAGGTTAAGCCGATTCGGAGGCGGCTAGATGGGCCTCGACGCCCTCAAAAAACCTGCCAGGCGGTACGTCGAAAACTTTGCAGAAACCCCAAAGGCGGCTGGCACCGATACGATTTGTGCCGCGCTCATATTTTTGAATTTGTTGAAAGGTGACGCCGACCTGATTGGCCAGCTCCGTTTGGCTGTAACCTACTGATTTTCTTAAGACTTTCAGTTGAGCGCCTACAAATGCGTCAACCTCGGTAGCTGTCCTTACGTCACGTTTCATTCTATGGCCTTTTGAGGTCTCGTCGTCCTAATGATGGATGATTGACATTAGTAGGTGTTTAATTTCCATCGTCCAATAATGATAAGCGTATATCATGTCCAGTGACCATTCTGTGCATGATTATTGAGACTCGAATTTAGTTTGAATTATAAGTAAATATCTTAGTGAGGAGGCGGGTTGGAAAAACACGTTACGCGGTCTAAATACGCCTATGTCAAAAAACCGTCCCCCCTCTCAACGTCAGCTGAAAGCCGGTGAACTTATTCGCCGGGCGCTTGCGGAAATTTTAAATCGCGAGGATTTGCGTGATCCGGACCTTAAAGGTGTCTCTGTCACAATTTCGGAAGTTCGCGCATCCCCCGACCTTAAGCATGCGATTGTCTATGCGGCTCCGCTGGGGACGGAACATGATCCTGATGTCGTGATTAAGGCGTTGCAACGCTGCGGGTCATTCCTGCGCGGACGATTAGGGCGGGAGATGGAAATGAAATCGACACCGCGCCTACGTTTCATGAAAGATGAGAGCTTCGACACAGCGGAGGAGATGACGCGTTTGTTGCAGGACCCAAAAGTTCAGCAGGATCTGGGTAAATAAAAACCCCCTCCGACATCGGAGAGGGTCAAACTCTTTAGATCTAAACGTTTCCGCTCAGGAAATAGGCTCGCCGGTGACCGTCGGCGTAGACCTGCCAACTCTTGTCATTGGAATGCTAATTGTGTCAGGGTATTTGTAAATTGCGCCTGTAAGGGCGTCGACGCCAACACCAATTGGTCCGCCGATTAAGATGTTACCGCCCGTAGAGCCTTCGACTTGACCTCCGACGCGTTCTTCGCCGGTTTGGTAGCCTTCCTTATTACACTCGATGATAAGTATTTTTTTGGAGCGAGGGATTTTGACTTCTGCAGGAGTCACGAACCTCTCATTAACTGAGTTGCTAGATCCACCTGTCGCGACGCAATCGGCGCCAACAACTTCGCCAGTGTCAAATTTAACCATCTGGTTTGATCCGTTCACAATTGTCGAACAAGCAGACAGGCTAACAGCGGCGGTCAGCGCAACGATAAGCTTTAATTTCATGATATATTCCCTAAGATTAGATGATGTGGGGGGTCCCATTAAAATCCTTACAGATTTGCAATGTCAGCGCAAGACGCAATAGTGCTTCTCATGGTTGCGTGGTAAATTTGCAACAATGAGCTGTGAGTTCTTTAGGACTTTCCAACCTGTCAGCTAAATTCTATGGCGTCCCGATGGACCCCAACGGACGAAAGCGGCGCAAAGGCAATCCGGTCCACGGCTGGGTCGTATTGGACAAACCTTACGGTGTGGGTTCGACGCCTATGGTCAGCAAAGTCCGCTGGTTGTTTTCCGCCGCCAAAGCCGGACATGCCGGAACGCTCGACCCGCTGGCGACGGGAATTTTGCCCATCGCGTTAGGCGAGGCGACCAAAACCGTTCCCTTTATGATGGACGCCGCCAAATCCTATATTTTTGAGATTACTTGGGGCGAAACCCGGTCCACGCAGGATGCGGAAGGGGAGGTAACGGAAACCTCTGATGTGAGGCCGACAGAGGCCGAAATTACCGCGGCATTACCCCAATTCACAGGCGAGATTGAGCAAATCCCCCCGAAATTCTCCGCAATAAAGATTAACGGAAAGCGCGCCTATGACCTTGCGCGGGCAGGCGAGGCGGTGGAGATCAAGCCTCGCGCCGTGCGTGTGGACAAATTTTCCCTCATTGCCGCGACTGAAGACACGGCCACATTTAACGTGGATTGCGGAAAAGGCACTTATATCCGCTCGCTCGCCCGGGATTTGGCGGCTTCGCTGGGGGCCTGCGGATACGTCTCAGTTCTGCGCCGTACGAGGGTAGGGCCGTTCGGCCTAGAGCAGTCAATAACACTGGACGCCCTAACCCAGATGTGTGATAGGGCGCGCGTCTCAGAGGGGCTGCTCTCTGTTTCGACCGCTCTGGACGACATCCCGGTGCTGGCCGTAACAGACCAAGATGCAGTTGATCTGAAACACGGACGCGGAATTGCCGCGCCATCCCATCTTCTGAATAGCGAACATATACGCGCAGAACGGGACGGTGTTTTGATTGCGCTCTGTCAGCCACGCGACGGGATTTTGGTCCCCAAGCGTGTTTTCAATATGTAAAAACCATTACGGAGAAACACGATGTCGATCACACCCGAGCGCAAAGCCGCTTTGATCAACGAATACGCAGTGAAACCCGGCGATA
>ENA-ORXR01004358-ORXR01004358.1-marine-metagenome-genome-assembly--contig:-NODE-4358-length-11897-cov-3.405499_pt1 | contig 11897 bp, 12 predicted proteins | sample MGYA00237866_ERZ511479 | MGnify/ENA metagenome assembly ERZ511479 | reverse complement strand
GCACCTTAGACGAGCGTATCGGCGCATTATTATTTGAGCGAACGGCTATCTCAAAAAAGCCAGATGAAACCATCGTAGCGGAGCTCACTCAACTGCGAGACTCTGGGCAATACAATCAAGACCTACTGCTTAAAGACCCTTACGTACTCGACTTCTTGGAACTCAATGACCGATACCTAGAGAAAGACCTAGAAGATGCCATTCTTAGAGACATTGAGCAATTCTTGCTGGAGCTAGGTGCCGGATTTACCTTTGTCGCGAGGCAAAAGCGGATACAGATTGATAATGATGATTTCTATATCGACCTGCTGTTTTACAATCGCAAGCTCAAACGCCTTGTTGCCATTGATTTGAAGATGGAAAATTTCAAACACAGTCATAAGAGTCAGATGGAGCTGTATTTAAATTGGCTCAAGAAGTACGAAACCGAAACTGATGAGAACCCGCCGCTTGGAATCATCCTTTGCACCAGTAAAAAGAAAGAGCAAATTGAGTTACTTGAAATGGAAGGAAGTGATATTCATATCGCAGAATATCTAACAAGCGTAGTATCTATTGAGTTGCTAGAACAAAGACTGCATGACTCCATAGCTAAAGCCAAACAACGCTTAGAATATAAAGATTGAAACCTAGAATTGACAACATCCCCAATCAATCCTAAAGTAAATCATGCAAACTCAACACTACCCCACGATCAAAAACTGGGATGACGCCTACGAAAACGGCGCATACATTGAAAACAGCGACCAATTCCCCCCACGCTGGAACCAACAAGCCGCTGCTTTTCGCGAACAGATGGGCAGCCGCGCCGAACTCGACATTCCCTATGGCAAATCAGAGCGCCAAACCCTTGACCTATTTCGACCCGAAGGCGAGCCCAAAGGCCTGCTGGCATTTGTTCACGGCGGCTATTGGAAAGCGTTTGATAAATCAACCTGGTCACACTTAGCGCAAGGTGCAGTCGATAAAGGCTGGGCAGTTGCGATACCCTCTTACACACTCGCACCTCAAGCACGCATCACCAAAATTACTCGCGAAGTTGCTGCGGCGATCACCCATGCGGCCAGCCTTATCGATGGCTCAATTCACCTGACAGGTCACTCAGCAGGCGGGCATTTGGTTACCCGTATGCTGTGCGCCAATGGCCCAATGGCGTCGGAAGAATTTTTACCGATACAGCAGCGCATTAAGAAAGTCATTTCTATTAGCGGTGTTCATGATTTACGGCCGCTGTTAAATACCTCTATGAATAGCATTTTGCAGCTTGACGAAGCCGAGGCGCTTGCTGAAAGCGTGGTGATGCAACAGCCCAACCATAATGCCGAAGTCGTCTATTTGGTGGGTAGTGACGAGCGTCCTGAGTTTATTCGTCAGAGTATTTTGCTGGCAAATATGTGGATTGGATTTGGCCTTGATACCAGCCTGATAATCGCTGAGGACAAGCATCACTTCGATGTGATTGACGCGCTGAATTCAGAAGATATTGAGCTGTTTTTATGACATTTCGCTAAGCCTCAATAGCATCCCTTACAGTTCATGTAAAATATCAAACTAATAATTCCAAGGATGGAAAGTATTGTCACTCACCCGCATCACCCCTAGCTCATTACTGGCCGTCTTATCTATTGCGACCAGCCTCCTCCTCCCCAACTACAGTCAAGCTGAGGAGTACGAATACCCGATACAATCACTCTTCAATGACACTGAAAGCGGCGTGTTTAATGACCTACAGTCAGGAAAACTACTTAAACCCATCATCGACAATGGCCGCACCGTTTACATGGAACAGGACGGTGATATTTTCGAAGAAGATGTCGCGACCTTAGACGACTCACCACTGGGTTTGAAAAGCGGCTTTTCATTTGCCAAATCTAAACGGCTCCTTGGACGAGAGGTCTACACCAGCCACCTACTGGCCTTTTACAGTGGTTGCCGCTATCGACTCGTGGATAAAAAATTCATCCCTGTCGCCAGCAGCTGTGGCTTTAAATATCGCAAGAATAAAAACCGTTCTGAGCGTATTGAGTGGGAACACGTCGTACCGGCTTGGCACTTTGGTCACCAACTGAGGTGCTGGCAAAACGGCGGTCGCTTGCACTGCCGAAACAACAATGAACAGTTTCGCCAAATGGAAGCCGACATGCACAATCTGGTACCTGCCATTGGCGAAATTAACGGGGACCGCAGTAACTATAAATTCAGCATGATCGGCGGCGAAAAACGGGTCTACGGCAAGCCAGTGAATATGGAAATCCTCTCATCTGACCGACGCGCCGAACCGCCTGAAAATGTTCATGGAGACATTGCCCGCACCTATTTTTACATGATGGATCGCTACGCTATGCGGATTAGCGACCAGCAAAAACAGCTGTTTATTGCATGGAATAATACCGACCCTGTTGACCGCTGGGAGAGTGAGAAAAATCAACTGATTAAAAAATTACAGGGTGATGAAAATGAATATATCACTCATTACAAAAAGCTAAAACAAGGTGACATTGTCACGGCTGAACCACCAAGCGGTTTTGGTGAAATTGTTACGTCACTGAAGCAGCGATTTGGTTTTTTATTTGACTACTTACCTGCGCGAATTGTTGAGATCTTGCTGTTAATTACTGCGGCAGCAATTTGGTGGTGGCGTCGACGTAACAAAGCTCAGGCCGAGGAAAGCGCTGGAGCATCTGGAGCATCTGGAGCATCTGGAGCATCTGGAGCATCTGGAGCATCTAAAAATGACAAAGCGGCTGAGGCAGAGAAACCTAAAACTAGTCAAACAAGCGTTAGCGAACCCAGCTATATAAAAATCCAATCCACAATGAATCGATTCGTTTTAGCCATTAACGATGACAATGAATTGGTTGTTGAGAAGAGTAGCCGTGCGCATTCACAGCGCTGGCTGTTGCAAGCTAGTAATCAAAGCGATGGTTTCAGTTTTATACAACACATCGAGTCAGGCAAGGTGCTGGCCGTGGCAGATGCCCTCAAGAAATCAAATGCGCCAGTCGTGCTTGAAGATCAAAAACGCCGCTCCAATAATCATCAGGAATGGCGCATGCTTACCGCAGAGCAAAATGATGAAGAGCAAGTCTTTATCGAGAATCGCGCCACCGGCTATGTCTTAGACATCAGCTACAAAAAAGCGGATAACGGCGCTAAAGTTGCAACGTATCACCAAAAGTCTCGGGGCACAGAAAATCAATTATGGGTAATCAGACATTAGTTTCTGACTGTACAACCATAATTTAATGCAACCTTTTTTGCCGCTCAAACGTTAAAGGTAGATAACCCACGATTTAACCAGAGGTCTGCTATGAGAAATACACCGTCAAACTTTGATCGCCGCGACTTTATGCTGCTTTCTGCGGGCGCTGTTACCGCTTCACTTGGCTTGCAGTCACAGGCGGCTGAAGCGGCTGCCTCTGATTACGGTATTGTCGGGCAGATGGCGCCCGATCTAAAACTCGACTATTGGATCGATAAAGATGGCAAAGACACAACGTTTTCCGTCTTTGAAAACAAAGGTAAATGGGTATTTCTGAAGTGTTTTCAGAGCTGGTGTCCGGGTTGTCATTCCAGTGGATTTCCAACCTTAAAAGCCTTTGCTGATGAGTTTTGGGAGCATCCGAAAGTCGCTATTGCCGGGATTCAAACAGTGTTTGAAGGCTATACTACCAACTCGCAGAGTCAGGTACGTAAACTACAGCTTCGTTACGATCTGCCAATCACTATGGGGCATGATGCAGGTAATCCAGACGGCGTGCGTCACCCACAAACTATGCGCAAATACCGCACCGGCGGAACGCCTTGGTTGATTCTGATTCATCCCAGTGGACGAGTTGTCTATAACGGCTTTCACGCCGATAAGGCAAAACTAATTTCTTACGTGCAAGAGCAGCTTGATAAGGAAGAAAGCACGGCTTAGTGCCAGCTGCTAAAAACTTCGTGGCTCATGGAAGAGCTGCAACGAACTTCAATCTGGCTTAGGTTACCGCGTTTGTAGCTTGATACCTTGACTCTTTCCAGGTTTCATTTTCCAGAATATCCTGCAAGACCTTAGCGGCTGCCACGATATCCTGTTCATCCAAATAAAGCGGCGTGAAACCAAAGCGCATAATATTGGGTGCCCGAAAGTCACCAATGACATTGCGATCAATCAACGCCTGCATCACCGCATAGCCCTGTTCAAAAGCGAACGACACCTGTGCACCACGCTGTTTAGCATCCCGCGGACTAACCAATGTCAATTCCGGGCAGCGTGTTTCCACTTCTGAAATAAATCGTTCACAGAGGTCGATACTCACCGAACGAATATCGGCCAACTCCACACCTTCCCACACACTCAGTGCGGCATCCAGAGCAGCCACTTGTATAACCGGTGGCGTGCCAACCCGCATCCTTTCGATAGAAACGGCTGGGCGATAATTTGACTCAAAAGCGAAAGGCGCATCATGACCGAGCCAGCCAGACAACGCGGGCTGTACTTGATCCATCAGGTCAGGCCGGACATAAATGAACGCTGGTGCACCAGGACCACCATTGAGGTACTTGTAGGTGCACCCCACCGCAAATTCGCACTGAGATCCCGTCAGATCAACCGGCATTGCCCCTGCACTGTGAGCCAAATCCCAAATCATAACCGCACCGGCCTGATGAGCAGATTCGGTAATCGCCGGCATTTCGTGCAGACGCCCTGAACGATAGTCCACCTGAGTCAGCATGACAGCCGCTACCGATTCATCTATCGCATCCATTACCTTCTCAGGGTCAACCACTCGCAATTCGTAATCTTTATCAATGGTATTAATTAGCCCTTCAGCCATATACAGGTCGGTTGGGAAATTTCCACTATCAGAAAGAATTACGCGACGTTCCGGGCGCATTTTCAATGCAGCCGCCAAGGCTTGAAAAACTTTGATTGACAGCGTGTCACCTATCACAACACTGTCAAGCGGTGCGCCAATTAAACGGCCGATTTTGTTTCCAACACGAACGGGGTGCTGCATCCAGTCGCAGATATTCCAGCCTTTAATTAACTGTTGCCCCCACTGCGCATTGAGCACTTCACTAACCCGTTGCGGCACAACTTTTGGCAGTGGCCCTAGTGAATTACCGTCCAGATAAATCATACCTTCAGGTATTTCAAACAGTTCTTTTCTTGGTAGCCTGACGCCCATATACTGCTCCTCTTACATTTCATCGCTCAGGAAACAGCTCGGTTTCCAACATGCGGCGCAAATATTCTACCCCACTTGTGCCATCGACACCGCGCTTAAAACCAATTAACTAGTCACTGTGGCAAAGTACGGATAAACAGCCCAACCGGACAGGTGTGTCTGATAACATAGGTTTACGAAAACTTTGTTTCTAAAGGTCAAAGTGCTGCATGATCGATAAAATAAAAGACTACATTAACCCCGGTAAGAACCCTGACCTGACGCAAGCGCATGATTTTCAGCGTAAGCACCTCCCTACCCTGTGGCTGTTAGGTAAAACGGGTGCGGGTAAATCTACTTTCATCCAAGGGTTAACCGGGCTCTCGTCAGTGGAAATCGGTAACGGCTTTGCGCCTTGTACCAAGACAGCGGAGGCTTATGACTTTCCACAAGAAAAGCCTGTAATGCGTTTTTTGGATACCAGAGGTTTGGGTGAGGCAGACTATGACCCTAGCGAAGATATAGAAGAGGTGGCTAAATTAGGCCATGCCTTAGTGGTGGTCATGAAGGCAGATGAGCCGGAACAATCTGCTGTTTTGACGGCGCTCAAACAGATTAAGAAGAAAAAGAAAATTAATCACCTGCTGCTTATCCATAGTGCCGTGCTGCTGGCTGAAGAGAAAGATCGTGAGCGCCAAATTACCTTTAATAAGAGTCAGGTAGAGGCTATCTGGGGTAACGATTTTAGCGCGGTAGCGGTTGATTTTGAAACGGAAGACGGCTCGATTTATAACTATAATGCGCTAATTAACCAACTAGAAGAAATGCTTCCGGTCATCAGTATGGTGGTCGAGGATAAGGAGCATGCAACCGTTGAAGAGAAAAATTTTGATCGTGTCAAGAAGGAAGTACTTTGGTACGCAGGCAGTGCATCAGCCAGTGACTTAATCCCAGCCGTGGGCATAGTGTCTGTTCCCGCTATTCAAGCGACTATGCTGCATAGCTTGGCCAATCAATACGGTGTGGAATGGAATAAGCGCACCTTTAGTGAATTAATTGGCACACTCGGAAGCAGCTTTGCATTGCGCTACGGTATGAAGTTTGGTGTCAGGGAGCTGGTTAAATTTATCCCCGTGTATGGCCAAACGGTGGGTGCAGTGGCAGCCGCGGCAATGAGCTTTGGAACGACTTACGGTCTGGGTCGAGTCGCCTGTTTGTATTTTTATAGCAAGAGCAAAGGCGAGAAGGTATCAGAGGAAGCGATGCAGGACTTATATAAGGATGCGTTTAAAAAAGGCAAGGCGGCGTCTGGTTATGAAGAAAATTAAGAGCCTGTACCGTTTATTGTCTGATTTATCAGGCGGGCGCTGGTTGATCTTTGCTATTTCAGCGGCATTTCCAGTGCTGATTATGATGGGATTCGGTTTAGTTCTGTCGATTCAGTATGGCTACTTACTGGAGTTATCCATTGCTATTGCCATCAGTACATTGGCGGTCACCATTCCCTTGTATGTAATGAGTCGATCGTCAAATAAGGCAGAGCTCGATACTGAAAACGAAGCACCGCTTGAAATCGATGATGGGCTTGTTAAAACGTCTAGCGATTGGTCGCAGACAGAATTGGCCATTTGGAATCATTCAAAGGCTCACGTGCGACAGCAGCTTGAAGCAGGCATCGACTGGGGAAATCTTGATGAAGCGGGTTTAGAAATATTAGAAATTGTCGCTGAAAAATTTGGTAAAAAGACCTTAGATTTTTCCGTCCCTGAAGGCTTAAAGCTATTTGAAGAAGTGAGTCGTCGTTACAAGTTGGTGGTTAAAGAAAATATTCCCGGCATTGAGTACATTAAAATTTCTCATATCAAAGCGGGATATGAGGCTTATGGCAAATACGGGGAGTTAGGCCAAAAAGTGGTTAAAGCCGCGATCTGGGCTAATCACGCGAAGAATCTATACTTCAATCCGTATAAAGTGGTATTTGACCTCACCAGAGAGCAAGCGACTTCGTCAATGACTAAAGGCTTTGTTGATGATATGCAGCTCAAGGCAAAGGAGGCCCTGTTGGATGAAGTAGCTGCGGTGGCGATTGATTTATATAGCGGGCGCTTCAGTCTAGAAGATGGGGATCTTCAGCTCTCGAATGCCTCTACGTCAGATGACGGACGCATCGCTTTAGATCTGGAGCCAATCCGAATCGTGGCTGTTGGCCAAACAGGTGCCGGAAAATCGTCGATTGTTAATCTATTGAAAAATGAGCTAGCCGCAGAGGTTGATGTATTACCATCGACACAGACTTCAACGGTTTATAGCGCCCTCATCCATGAAATTGAAGTTAGGATTGTTGATCTGCGCGGTTTGGATGGTGATGCTAAAACTGAACAAGAGATGCTAAAGGAGATGACTCAAGCGGATTTGGTGCTATGGGTGCTAAAAGCCAATCAATCAGCCCGTGGCCTAGATAAGCAGCTGAATGATAAATTTAAATTGTTTTATGCCGACCCAAAAAACGTATCAAGCAAAAAGCCAACGGTCATTTCTGTCGTGAACCAGGTCGATAAACTAAAGCCGCTTGCAGAATGGCAACCACCGTATGATCTGGAAAATCCAATCGATGCAAAAGCTAAAATAATTTCTGAGGCGTTAGCTTATAACCAAACGCTACTGCACTCTGACATAGCGTTACCCCTATCTATCTCAACCGACAAAGAACATTTTGGTGTGGAAGCGCTAAAGCAAACGTTAGTTGACGGGATTGAAGAGGCCAATAATGTGCAGCGAAATCGTCAGCGAATGGAAGCAATGAAGCGAGGCGTCTCATTCCAACAACAATTAGGCCGGGTTGTTAACGTAGGCAGGAAGGTTAAGAGTTATGCACGGAAGAAATAACCCAACGGGCGCTAAACCGACCGATGTTAATAATCTTCCGAGGCTGCAACCACACAAGCCAGCAACGCTTGTTTGACGTCATCAGGCCAAGGAATTGAGCAGTGCTTATCCAGATCACTTGCAGCAAGGATCTGCGTGCTATCCCAGCGTTTCTCGCCTCTACAGCTGATGTCGTGGTGAACCGTGACAGAAGAGCGGCTTACTTTTAGTATCGTGAGTTCAAAGTCGAGCTCATCGCCAAATAGCGATGGGCGAGAAAAGTCACAGGTGAGGTGAACGGTGGGTGTTCCCCAACGTTCTTGTGCAATGGTTCTGTGCCACGGGTAGCCGAGATGAAGCCAGAATTCTTCATTTACGCCATTCAAAATATCGAGGTATGAAGGGAAGTAGGCGGTACCTGAAATGTCGCAATCACCAAAATTTAGCATGCGTTTTGTTTTGAATGGGATGTCCAATTTGATCTCCTGACTGGGGGGTTGGGAACAGTATATTAGTCGATGAGCGCCAAACCAAACGCAAACTCAATCGCTTGTTTAACACACTGCATCTTATCTCGTGGCAATGTCGTGATTAACACGCCTAATTTACCTTTTTGCACAGTCTGGATATGATCAAAATTAATCGCGCAATCTCTTGGCATCCCGTCATCTGCGCTGAGTGCCACTTCGCTGGGGATGTCCCGAATAGTGGTGGTAATGGGTGCAATCGTGACCTCACCTAAATATTCAATCACGTCACTACGGGTGAGGATGAGTACCGGACGTTTTTTATCGGGTGCTTTAAAAACATACCACCGAATATCGCCCTGCTTCATTCATCGCCCCAAGCTTGTTCACCTTCCCAATCTGAGAATTCATCATCTTGTACGGGATGTTCTAAATATCCCTTGCGATGCTTTTCCGCTAGCTTGAGCTGATGATAATAGGTGATGGCTTTGCGTAAAGCATCACGTGCAAAAGCGGAACGATTGGTATTGCTTTCTTTGACGATGCTATCCAGTTCATGCACTAGGTCGTCGTCTAAAGTCATTTGTATGGTTCTCATCACTATTAACCTATTGATAAGTATAGCTATAATTATAGCTACTACATCTCGCTTTTTCAATGTTGGGGATTATTGCTTTTAGTGTTCCACACTTAAAGATTGGCATAGTAAAAGCACAACGAAGGCTTAAATTTTCATCATACCTCTTTATTCACAGTTATCTTTCTTATTTTACGGTCATTTTCAGGTATTATCGGGTAATTATAGCTGCTATATCGGATATTATGAAAACCCATTCTTTAGAAATTACCCCTGACATGCTGAATCTTATTACTGATATCGATGATTTCAGAGCAAGCTGGCGGATGATGAAAAACTTAGCACCAGAGCGTTTGGCATCATTAAAGCATGTTGCCACGATTGAGAGCATTGGCTCCTCCACTCGTATCGAAGGATCAAAACTTAGCGATTCAGAGATAGAGGATGTGCTCGGCAATCTAAACACGCAATCTTTTGCCACTCGAGATGAGCAGGAAGTTGCTGGCTATGCTGAAGTGATGGATGTAGTTTTCGAGCATCACAGCACTATTAGCTTATCAGAAAATTATATTAAACAGATTCATTCAATGTTGCTGAAACACTCAGACAAAGATACACGCCACCGAGGGAGCTACAAAACTTTAAGTAACTCTGTTGAAGCGTTTGACGCTGATGGGAAGAGCTTAGGTGTAGTGTTTGAAACCATTTCACCGTTTGAAACACCGATGAGGATGCAGGAGCTCGTTTATTGGACGCGGGAATCATTGGCTGATAAGAGCTTGCACCCATTATTAGTTATTGGTGTTTTCACTGTCGTATTTTTGCAGATACACCCTTTTCAGGATGGTAATGGGCGTTTATCACGTGTGTTGACGACGCTTTTATTATTACAGGCAAAGTATGCTTACGTTCCTTATAGCTCGTTGGAAAGTATCGTAGAAAAAAATAAAGAAGGCTACTATTTGGGTTTGAGGAGAACGCAAGGCACATTAGAAAAAGATAGGCCGAACTGGTCACCTTGGCTGCGTTTTTTCCTTACCTCATTGCAGAAACAGAAAGATCACCTAGCCTCTAAAGTCATCATTAATGAGGAATGGGCAACGCTGCCAAGAGAGTCTGTTTTGATCATGGAATATGTTCAGGAAAACGGACGTATTACTATGAAAGAAGCCGTTGAGATTATCGATGGCGTTTCCCACTCGACCATAAAAAAGCGATTTGCAAGCCTTGTGGAAAGTGGGCTGCTTTCACAGCAAGGCAAAGGGAGAGGAACCTGGTATCAACTTTGATTATTTGATTCTACCAACGCCAACACCCGCAACGGACTCCCCGACCCATCCCTAATCTTCAGCGGCGCAGCAATAATCATCGCCCCCGTTGGCGGCAACTTATCCAGATTACAAAGACTAGCCAACCCACACTTATTAGCCCCATGAATCAACGCATGACAAGGAAACATAGGGTCTTGTCCCGTAGCCATACCCGAATCCGTACCAACAGTCTCTACCCCAAGCCCTACCACATTCCGCTCTTCTGCCAAAAACCGTACAGCATCCGGATCCCACCCCGGCGTATGATGGCAACCATCGTCTTGCTTGTTCAGAAAATCCTTATTATTTCGCACCGACCAATCCGTCCGATACAAGACCCACGAACCCTCAGTAATTTCGCCGTGCTGCTTTTCCCATTGCTTGATGTAATCAACGCTGATGAGAAAATCATTGTCCCTTTCGGCGGCTTCTACCGCATCGATCACAAAGGCTGGCCCGATAAAGTTTGAGAGGGGCAAGGTTTCGGTAGTGTTATTTTCATGATCTTTGCCGGTAATCCAATGCACCGGTGCATCAAAGTGAGTACCTGTGTGCTCACCGCACCTAATATTATTCCAATACCAAGCAGGACCCTTATCATTGTATCTGGAGATCTCCTCCTTGCTAAACGGCCACGACTCACCCCATCGGTACTCAGTGGGTATCGGCAATATGGGTGTGTCTTCATTTAAGGTTTGAGTCAGGTCGATGATCTCGACGCTTTGTGAGGTTAAGGCTTGAGCTAAAGTAGCTAGTATTGACATGGTTCGTTCCGTATTTAGGGATCTATATTGATACCGCTCTGATTATAACAATGCGGGAAAAAAGGGACAGAGGTAGTGCACTGATTAGAGCGCCACACTTTTTATAGCCTTCATCTGGTTGATGCACTAATTGCAGAATATGGTCTAATCTGAAGTTTGTCATTTATACGCTAATTGCGTATACTTCTACTTATGAAAAGCACATTTATTGAACGTTTCTACTTGCTGACAATCTATAGCAAAAACGAGATGTCAGATCTAAGCGCAGGCCAAAAGAAGCAATTAAAAGTATTTATGGAGGTATGGTGTAATGAGCAGTCGTGATTTATTTACAGAGTTAAGTTCAGCACTTGTAGAAGCAAAGGCTCATTCAGAGGGCAAGCTGACCCTTAAAACTCATCAGGTAGATGAGGTGGGCGAGCTGAATATCCTGCCAAATGAGATTGTAGATATTCGTGAGACTTTCAATATGTCTCGTGGTGTTTTTGCTCGCTTGCTGCATACTTCAGCAAGAACTTTGGAAAACTGGGAACAAGGGCGTAGTGCCCCGAATGGGCAGGCGGTGACCTTGTTAAAGCTAGTTCAACGTCATCCGGAGACACTCACACATATCGCTGAGCTTTAGTCTTTTGCGTCTCGAAACCTACGATAGAGTTGATCGCCATTTCAAGCAACGATCTTGCTTGGTGCATATGATTCGGATTGTTTTCACAGAGTTGTCGGAATAGCGCATAGCCATCCGGGTTCTCAAGCGGGCACAC
>ENA-ORXR01004357-ORXR01004357.1-marine-metagenome-genome-assembly--contig:-NODE-4357-length-11897-cov-3.545516_pt1 | contig 11897 bp, 8 predicted proteins | sample MGYA00237866_ERZ511479 | MGnify/ENA metagenome assembly ERZ511479 | reverse complement strand
GACGACGAGAACGACGAACGTGTCGAAGCGTTGCACGGCTTCTCGCGACGCCCGATGACGATGTTGAGCTCACTGACATTCGTGCAGGTGTCCTGTCAGTTGGGCGCAGCTGCGCTGGCCTTTGCTGTTGGCCGAGAGATAGCTGGACGCACGGGTGGGTATATCGCCGTCGCAATCGTGCTCGTCGTGCTGTTCACCGCAGTGGGGCTCAGCCGCAGCCGTGCCCTGGTCGCGCCCGACGCGACTGCAGTTCGCCTGGTTCCCATTCTCAAGGCAGTGGCACCTCTCGGCGCACTGACCGCGCCGCTGGCACGCCTGGCGAACCGCTCGTCATCGTCGGCACCGGCCACCGACCCCGATGTCGACGAGCAGCAAGTGCTGGCAATCGTTGGCCAGACAACGGGCATCGACCACGAAGAAGAAGAACTCATCAAGCGCGTCGTTGCGTTCGACGACACGCTGGTCGTCGACATCATGACGCCTCGTACCGATCTGGTCACGTTGCGTTCCGGCTTCGCGGTAGGCGATGCGCTCGAAGTGGCCACCCTGCATGGTTTGAGCCGCATACCCGTCACCGGGACCGACTCCGACATCGACCACATCATCGGTGCCGTCCATGTCAAGGACCTGATCGGGGCACATCTCGACGGCAAGACTGCGCACGACATCGACATCTGGCTTCGAGAAGCGCCGGTTGTTCCCGAGACGCAGCGTATTGCCAACCTCTTGGGAGCGCTGCAAACCGGTGATCTTCACATGGCGATCGTCGTCGATGAACACGGTGGCGTTGCGGGTGTGGTCACGCTCGAAGACATTCTCGAAGAAATCGTTGGCGAGATCGAAGACGAATTCGATCGCCCCGAACCGCTCGTCGAGCTCATCGACGAACGAACCGTTCGAGCCGACGGTCGGGCGGAGATCGTGCGCATCGAAGAAGCGCTGGGTGTCACCATGCCGCCCGGCGACTACCGCACCGTTGCGGGCTGTGTGTTCAGCGGACTGGGTAGGGTGCCGGTGGTGGGCGACGTGCTTGGGTTCGACGAACTCGATCTCGAGTTCGAGGTCATGCGCATGCATGGCCGCCGAATCGCCGATCTGCACCTGCGTCGATCCGCTCCCTTCGCCGTCCTCATGCCCAATGATCTCACCGAAGAAACCGCTTCATGACCGCATCTGCCGCAGACGCTTCCGACCCTTTTGCCGAACCGGTCGATGCTGATGTCATGGCGACAGCGGAGCCGTCTCACACCGGGCCCGATGGGCAACCGTTTCGCAGCGGATTCGTGTCGTTCGTCGGTCGTCCCAATGCGGGCAAGTCGACGCTGCTCAACAAGATCCTCGGGTCCAAGGTCGCCATTGTCTCCAACAAGCCGCAGACGACTCGCACCCAGGTGCGTGGCGTGTTGCATCGTCCGGGTATCCAGGTGGTGTTTGTAGACACCCCTGGCATTCACAAGGCCGTGTCGCCGCTCGGCACCCGCCTGAACGACAGCGCCACTGCCACAATTGGTGATGTCGACGTGTCGTGCCTGGTGATCGATGGCCTCGCCCCATTCGGCAAAGGTGATCAGTTCATTGCCGACAAGATGCCCAAGAACTCGATTGTGATCGTGAACAAGGTCGATCGAGCCAACCGCGAACAAGTGCTGACACAGCTCACGGCCACCGCCGAGCTGGACTTCGAGCAGTATTTTCCGGTCAGCGCCAAGACTGGCGAGGGCGTGGAAACACTGGTCGAGTACCTGGTGAGCCGCATGCCCGAGGGCCCGCCGTACTACCCCGATGACATGCTGAGCGACGTGCCCGAGCCCACCCAGGTGGCCGAGTTGGTGCGCGAGCAGCTCTTCATCCATACCCGCCAGGAACTCCCGTACTCGATCGCAACCCGGGTGACCGAGTGGGAGTGGCCACGTATCCGCTGTGAGATCCTGGTCGAGCGAGACAGCCAAAAAGGCATGGTCATCGGCAAGGGAGGCAGCTTGCTCAAACGGGTGGGCATCGCAGTGCGCGAACAACTTCCCGAAGGCACGTTCATCGAGCTGCATGTCACCGTCGACAAGGACTGGCAACGCAAGATCGACCGCATCGAACAACTCGGCTACGGCGAGAGCTAGTCTCCCGCAACGATCTTGCGCAGTCGGTCGAGCGCGACCTCGGGGTCGCTGGTGCGTTCGAAGTCGGGTAGCGCCTTGATCAGGTCCCACCGGTAGGACTTCTTGGTGGCCAGCCGTGAGTCGAGCACCGCCACCACGCCTCGATCGCTCTTGGACCGGATCAAACGGCCGGCGCCCTGGGCGAGCAGCGTCGAGGCTCGAGGCAGATCGATGAGCCGGAAGGCGTGACGGCCCGCAAGATCTCGCCGGGCAGACAACAGAGGATCGTCGGGCCGCGGGAACGGAAGCCGGTCGATCGTGACCAACGACAGCGAGGGGCCGGGTATGTCGATGCCCTGCCAGAATCCCATGGTGGCGAGCAGTGAGGTCTCGGGGTCCGCCTTGAACTTCTCGATCAACACCGGTTTCGGATAGTCACGCTGGGTCAGGATCGGGGTCTTTATGTAGGTTTCGAGGAAGTCGGCGGCGGCGTCCATCATGCGATAGCTGGTGAACAAGCCGAGCGTGCGCCCTTCGGCGGCACCAATGAGTTCGACCAGGTGGGTCAGCATCGCCTTCTCGTAGTCGGGCGACCGAGGCTCGGGCAGATGGGTTGCACAGTAGAGCAACGCGTTGTTCGGGTAATCGAACGGGCTGTCGACATCGAGGCGATCGTGTTCGTCTTCCACCAGGCCCACGTTGACCGCGGTCGCCAGGGGCAAAGTTGCACTGGTGAGCACCACGGTCCGGCCCTGCACCAGCACCGGGCCGAGCATGGCGGCCACGTCGAGCGGAGCGACCTGCAGTGTCGGTTGGCCACCCGAGAGCTCGACCCACGCCACATGGGAATCGTCGTTGATCGAGGCTTCGGTCAACTCACCCAACAGCGACAGGCCAGCCCGCTCGGCTCGTAGCCGTCGGGCATCGGCGTCGCTGTCCTTGCCCTTGGGCACGGCTCGTAGTTTCTCGACGGCGCTGTTCACTCGGTCGCGAGCGCGATCAAGCGCGATGGCGATGCCCTCGACACCGTTGGCCGGCAGCCGTTCGCCCACGTAGGGCTCGAGCGCATCGGAGATGTCGTCGCCCACATCTCGGATCTTGTCGATCATCTCCGGATCCACGAGAATACGGTCGGCGGCACGAGCAAATGCCCGCATCCGAGACCCGTTGATACTGGAGCCGAAGCTGTTCGTGGCGATGTCGTCGAGCTGGTGGGCCTCGTCGACGACCACGATGTGGTGCTCGGGCAAGATGCCCTGTTCGGCTCGCATGTCGGTGGCGAGCAGATGGGTGTTGACCACGATGACATCGGACTCGTTTGCACGGTCGCGCGCCATCTCGGCGAAGCAGTTCCCGCCACTGGGGCACTTGTTGCGCCCCGGGCACTCTTTGCTCGTGACACTCACTGCGCTCCAGCTGGCATCGCTGGGTTCGAAGTCGAGTTCGGCGCGGTCGCCGGTCGACGAGGTGTCGCTGAACTCGACGAGTCGATCGACTTCGTCTTCGTCGTGCGCGCTCGTGCCGGCAAGCGAGAGTTGAGCGTCGTTGGAGAATTCGTTGACGCGTTGGCGACAGATGTAGTTGTTGCGCCCTTTGAGCACCGCCCAGGTGAACGGCTGCTCGAGTTGCCTGCGCAGGTGCGGAAGCTCGGTCGATGCAATCTGATCCTGCAGCGCCTTGGTGGCGGTGGCGATCACGGTGCGTTTGCCGCTCAGTATGACCGGGATCAGATACGCCAGGGACTTGCCGGTGCCGGTTCCGGCCTGGGCAATCAAGTGTCGCTCGTTGTCGATGGCGTCGGCGACGGCGTGCAACATGTCGATCTGGCCTTGGCGGTTCTCGCCGCCCGACGGCAGCGCTGCTGTCACATGATGGAGTGCTTCGACAGCAGCATCGGCCAGGGGCATAGCTCGTGACGTTACCGGGTGTACGGCAGGGCGGTAGGGAGGGTTCCTGGCGACTTCGTGGCCGGGTTCCGTCGCGCGGGCGCCGTGGCGGTGTAGACAAGAGTGGTGCAAGAGACTGCGGCGCTGTCCAGCGTTGACCCCAACGACGTTCCGTCACATATCGCTGCGATCATGGATGGCAACGGACGGTGGGCCACGGCCCGCGACCTGCCCCGCACGAAAGGCCACGAGGCGGGCGAAGACGCCCTGTTCGAAGCCGTCGAAGGCTGTCTGGCAGCGGGGGTCAACTGGCTGACCGTCTATGCGTTCTCGACCGAGAACTGGCGTCGCCCCAAAGCCGAGGTCAAGTTCTTGTTGAACTTCAACCGCGACCTGCTTCGCCGACGTCGCGATGAGCTGAACGATCGTGGCGTGCGTATTCGGTTCATTGGCCGTCGCAACTGGCGAGTGCCCCGTGGGGTGCTGCGAGAGATGGAAGATGCCGAGCAGCTGACCGAACACAACCGCACGCTCACCCTGAACATTGCGTTCAACTACGGCGGGCGAGCCGAGATCGTCGACGCAGTAAGTGCAATCATCGACAGCGGCATTCGGGCAGACAAGGTCACCGAAGCCATGATCGCCAAGCATCTCTATGACCCGTCCATGCCGGATCCCGAGTTGATGATCCGGACATCGGGCGAGAGTCGGACATCGAACTTTCTGATATGGCAGCTGGCCTACACCGAGATGATCTTCAGCGACGTGCTCTGGCCCGACTTCACTCGCGACCACGTGTACGGCGCCATCGTCGAATACCAGCGCCGCAATCGCCGTTTCGGCGCTCTGTGACCCGGCATACTGTGACTCGGCGCCTGTGACCAGTCGGCTCGAGCGCACGTATCGCACCAATGCGGTCGTCATCCGTACCTACAAGTCGGGCGAAGCCGATCGCATCGTGGTGCTCATGACCGAGGCCGAGGGCAAGGTCAGAGCTGTCGCCAAAGGTGCCCGCAAGTCCAAACGCACGGCGGCGTTGCTGGATTCGCTGGCCCACGTCGACGTGCAGCTCTATCGCGGCAAGGGTGATCTCGACACCGTCACCCAGGTGCAGGCGGTCGACACGTTCATGACGATCCGCAGCGATCTCGATCGCTTCACCCGGGCCGCCTCATTCGTCGAAGCGGTCGACCATGTCACGCCCGATCGTGAGCCTCACGACCGTCTCTACCGGATGCTCGTGGGCGCATTGCGCACCGTCGACGGCGACAATCACACCCTGACTTCGGCCGGATTCTTCCTGAAGTTGCTGGCGCTCGAGGGGCTCGAGCCGGTGCTCGACCGCTGTGTGAGTTGCGGTGAGACCGAGGGACTCGTGTCCTTTGACCCCGTCAATTGCGGAACACGCTGCAGCTCGTGCCGCAGCGGAATCCCACTGAGCGACGAAGGCATTCGTATCTGCCGACTGATCCTGACCGGGGGCCTGGCTGCAGCACTGCAGCTGCCCGAGAGCCCGGTGCTGGCCGATGTCAACCGTCTGGCCACCACCATGTTCGAACACCAAACCGAACGCCGCCTCAAGAGCCTCTCGACGCTCTAGATGACGAACGCGTGCCTGGCACCGGTTCTTTATCAATCATCGTTCAGCCGTGTTGTTCGTGGCGGTTGTGGTGACAGGGTGCGCAACGGAGTTGTAGTTCCTTGGTGACGGTGTGTTGCGTGCGCTCGTAGGCAGGTACGTGGTCGTATTCGAGTAGTTCGTGGCGCCCGCAGTCGATGCAGTTCTTGTCACGTTCTTTGACCAGGCGTTTTTGACGGCGGTTGGGGTGACGTCGGCGGTTGGTGGCATCGATGGGATCGCCCTTGGAATCATGGACGAGTGCGCTGATGAAGGCCGTGGGGATCAGACCGGCCACCACGCTTTCTGGGATTGGGGTGCCGTCGTCGAGGGTGTTGCCGTCGCCTCTGACATGAACGACTACTTCGGATTCGATCGAGCCGGCGCCTTCGGTCACGAGGGCGTGCAGGGCGTCGGCGTGTTGCTGAGCAACGGTAGGCCATTCACCTACAGCGTTTTGCTGAGGGCGTGTACGCATGACCCAGGTCGTCAAGAACGCGATCAGCATGCCAGCCAGGACTGGTTGTAGTCGTAGCGAGAAGTTGACCATGCCGTCGGGTTCGGTTCGCCATCTCACCGAGCGTTGCTGTTGGTGATAGTCGGCGATGTCCTCGTCGTTGCTGTTGCGGTGCAACCAAGCAGCGAGTGCCCGTCCCAGATCTGCTGCGGTTGTCGTGGTGGCGATACGAAGCAGCTCGTGCTCGTTCTCCGGAGTGGCAAGCCGGGTCAGCGTCCGAACCTTGCTGTAGGAAATTGCACGGGTTCTGAACGCGTCCGCAATCGCTGGCAACTCGGCCAGCCTGCGGCCGATACGGATCCATTCGCGGGCCGTGCACGGTTCCACGTCGGCAATGATTGCCAGCCAATGAGCCGCGGTGGGGGAGCCGGTCAGAATCCACTCGGGCGAGTCGGCAAACTCGGCCGCAAGCGCAACCAGGTCACAATGCGACTGCGCCCACGTCTCAACCACCGCCTCGAGCTGATCTGTAAGTGATGGGGACGCTCGCGGACGCGTGCTCGATACCGAGAAATCGGGTGAGGAAACTGGTGGGGCCATGAAAGCCACCTTTGACTGGATGCCGATTCGTTGAAACCAGCTGTGGGGGACCGGGCCGCTATCGCAGGCGCGGTGGTCAAGCCGACACGTTGGTTTCTGGCTCACACGCTTTTGGCTCATTCTGCGGGTGGCAAGACGAAGTGTGCCGGTCGAGCTTCGCTCGACTAAGCCTACGCGCGGGGTGTGACAGTTTCGAGAGAGAACAGGCCTGTACACCAAAGAAATCCAAGAAAACTCACTCTCAAGCACGCGTCCGCAAGCGCGTCAGCACGCTCTGCCGTGGGCAGACCCAATCGAACCTGACCAGCAATGAGGCAGCTGTAGTCTCGTTCTATGAAGAGTGTTGGAGGACTGCAGGTGTCTGAACGAGGCCAGATGACTCTGCCTGCCAGCATGGGGTAACGATGGGATCTCACCGAAGGCGGGCGCGTCAGCTAGATCGATCTGGGCGATGCATTTTGGTGTTGCCCGCTGGAGTAGCTGAACTAGGGCGGAAATGTTCTCGGCGATAGGTCCTGAAGAATGGGCACAAGCCAGGGACGGCTTTGATGGTCCGGAGCTAGCCAACCAGTAACTTGTCGCTTGGTCCAGCGACTCTTTGCGAGACCAATGGCGAAGATCGGGTGGCGAGGTGAGGCCGCCGGAACTAGCGTCGGCGGGCGTGGAGGATGGCGTGTTTGACCTTCGCGGCCTTTTCGAGGCGGCCGATTCCCAAAGGTCGGAGTTGACGTTCAGCTGGGCGGCGCTCGCTCGTGGTGGCGCAGGGCGGACCCGAACGACGATTCAGCGGCTTGTGTCGGTAGCTCAACATGCGAGCCAACCGGTCGCATCATTGACTCGTCTCAGTGACGGCTAAATAGCTGCCGGCGGGTCCAGCGACTCTTCGACTGAACTAGGCCGCGAAACCTGCCGTGCATCATCGAGCGTGGTGAGTACGCTCTCTCACCATGTCTGAGAACGAAACGTCGCTGGTCGAAGGCGACTTGATGGAGAAGATCGTCAACCTCTCGAAGCGTCGCGGCTTCGCCTTTCAGTCGGCTGACATCTACGGCGGAAGCCGCTCCACCTACGACTACGGCCCCATTGGTGTTCAGTTGCTGCGCAACATCAAGGACCACTGGTGGCGCACCATGGTGCAACTGCGCCACGACGTGGTTGGTATCGACGCCGCAATCATCGGCCCGCCCGCCGTGTTCGAGGCATCGGGTCATCTGGCGAACTTCAGCGATCCGCTGGTCGAGTGTCGCGAGTGCAACGAGCGTTTTCGCATCGATCAGCTCGAAGACCCCAGTGCATGCCCGAGCTGTAAGAGTGAAGACTCGTTCACCGAAGCCAAAGAATTCAACCTGATGTTCAAGACCTATGCCGGCCCGGTCGAGGGCTCCGGCAGCGAGGTCTTCTTGCGCCCCGAAACAGCCCAGGGCATGTTCACCAACTTCATGAACGTGCAGACCACCACCCGCAAGAAGCCGCCGTTCGGTATTGCCCAGATCGGCAAGAGCTTCCGCAATGAGATCACGCCCCGCAACTTTGTATTCCGCACCCGCGAGTTCGAGCAGATGGAGATGGAGTTCTTCGTCCCGCCCGCCGACGCCCAGCAGTGGTATGAGTACTGGCGCAACGAGCGCTACCAGTGGTACGTCGATCTGGGCATCCCCGAATCGCTGCTGATGATGCGTGATCACGACGAAGAGGAGCTCTCTCACTATTCGAGCGGCACCGCCGATGTCGAGTTCAAGTTCCCGTGGGGCTGGGGTGAGCTCGAAGGCATTGCCAATCGCGGCGACTTTGACCTGAAACAGCACGCCGAACACAGCGGTGCACGCATCGAGTACTTCGATCAAGCCAACAACGAGCGCTACGTGCCTCATGTGATCGAACCGGCCGCTGGCGCCACCCGCGCCTGGCTGGCATTCCTGGTGGCGGCCTATCACGAGGAGACCGTGAACGACGACGTGCGAACAGTGCTCAAGCTCGACCACCGCTTGGCCCCCTACCAGGTCGCCGTGCTGCCGCTGTCGAAGAAGGACGAACTCATCGCGCCGTGCGAAGAGATCTTGTCGATGCTCCAACCGCACTACATGGTCGACTACGACATCACCCAGGCGATCGGCAAGCGGTACCGCCGCCAAGATGAAATCGGCACGCCGTTGTGCATCACCGTCGACTTTGAGACACTCGAAGATCACGCGGTTACCGTGCGTGATCGCGACACCATGGAACAGGTTCGAGTTCCGATTAGCGGCTTGGTCGATCTACTCTCTGATCGGCTACCCGCCTGAGGTAGCTGTTTCGGGGGAAACATGAACATCGAAGAAGCCGTCGCTGCCGTGGCTGCGGGGACACTGACCCAGCATGCGGCGGTCATGGCGGTCTCACCCACCGAGGTCGAGGCTGCGCTGCACGCCCAATTCGACGGCGGCGGCACGGCTATAGCCACCGGCATCGGCGCCTCTCCCGGCGCCGCTGTTGGCCAGGTCTACTTCGACGTCGATGGTTGCCTCGACGGCGCCGACCGCGGCGAATCGGTCATTTTGGCTGCCGACGAGACGTCGCCGGCCGATGAGATCGCCATGCGTTTGGCCGAGGGGATCATCACCGCCAAGGGCGGCACCGCCAGCCATGCCGCCGTGGTAGCCCGAGGCTGGGGTATTCCGGCGGTGTGTGGCGCCGACATGCTCGTGTTCAGCGACGGCGTGCTGCACATCGACGACGAAACTGTGGCAGCTGGCGACACCATTTCAATCGATGGCACCACCGGCGAAATCTTCCTGGGCGATCAGGGCGCTGGCGGCGGGGGAGGCAGCGACGCCCTCGATACGCTGCTCGGTTGGGCCGACGCCCTGCGAGGCGACAAGGTTGGTGTCCGAGCCAACGCCGACAGCGGTGCCGGTGCTGCGCAGGCTCGCTCCCTCGGCGCCGAAGGAATCGGTCTGTGCCGAACCGAGCACATGTTCCTGGGCGACCGGCTGCCACTGGTGCAGAACTTCATCTTGGCGGCCAACGAAGGCGCAGCCGCCAGCGCCCTCGAAGCGCTCGGAGAGATGCAGCGCAGCGATTTCGTCGAACTCCTCGACGCCATGGACGGTCTGCCGGTCACCATTCGATTGCTCGACCCTCCGCTGCACGAGTTCCTGCCCCACGGCGAAGATGACGTCAGAGCTGTTGCAGAGGCGACAGGACTTCCCGTGGGCGATTTGATGGCGCGCGCGCGCGATCTGGATGAGAGCAATCCCATGCTGGGCCATCGCGGCTGCCGCCTCGGGATCAGCTATCCGGAAATCTATGAGATGCAGGCCCGCGCTATATTAGAGGCGCAGGTTTTGGTCGGCAAAGAGACCGGCAAGATGCCGATTGCCGAGATTATGATTCCGCTGGTGAGCGTCGCCAAAGAGCTGGAAATTCTGGCGGGCAAGATTGCCGCTGTGGCCAAGCAGATTGACGGCGACCCGAAATATGTCATCGGGACAATGATCGAGCTTCCGCGCGCTGCGCTGCGCGCCGGCGAAATTGCACAGACCGCCGAGTTCTTCAGCTTCGGGACAAATGACCTAACGCAGACCACATTTGGCCTGTCGCGTGATGATGCCGGGCGATTCTTGCCGGATTACGTCACGCAGGGCATTTTAGAGAAAGACCCCTTTGTAACGCTGGATCAGAACGGCGTCGGGGATCTTATCGAAATCGCCGCTGAGCGTGGCCGCGACACACGTAAAGACATGAAAATGGGCATTTGCGGCGAGCATGGCGGCGACCCGGCATCGATTCGATTCTGTCATAATGCGGGCCTCAACTATGTCTCCTGCAGCCCTTATCGCGTGCCAATTGCCCGTTTAGCCGCCGCGCAGGCCGCTATTTCTGCAAATTAGGCTGCCGTTTCTAACATTTGGGTCTATTTTGTATCAAATGTTACGAATAACGAAGTTTTAACTATAATCCGCTTTTACACGGAACGTAATTCAGCTCTGAGAGTTTAGTGAGTAGATTTATGAAATGAGCTTGGGGTCCGGCTAGATTACAAATGCGTTGAGGTTGAAAATAAACCTTGATTGGCGCGAATTTGATATTATGTCCCCCGAAGTGAAGTTTCTGACCGTGTGGTCAAGGAGAAATGCATGACGCAGCGCCTTTTACGCTCCGCCGGAACAGTCCTCGCCGTCACAGCCGCTATCGCGGCTGTTGCCGCATTGCCAGTTATCAGCAGTGCTGCGTCTGTGCCTGTTGTTCCTGCGCAAGTTCAGGCCTTTGACGCGTTTGAAGCGTCCCCAATCATGCCACAGGACGCCGGAGCGACATTTGCGGCGCTGCACCTCGAGACCAGTTCCATCCAGCGCGATGATCTCGCGCTCTCCGGTCTTCCAATTTTGCGTCACAGCACAATTAAGAATGCCGAGTTTGCTCACAATGAGCGCATGTGCATGGCGCAAGCGATTTATTATGAATCGCGCAGCGACCCCTTACCCGGCCAAAAGGCTGTTGCAGAGGTGGTTTTGAACCGGGTGTCTTCAAAGCATTTCCCAAATTCAGTATGCGGCGTGGTCTATGAAGGTTCAGAGCGCAGCACCGGCTGTCAGTTCTCATTTACATGTGACGGCTCACTGGAGAGTCCTGCCGGAGGTAAAGCATGGGGACGTTCTGTGCGTCTCGCGGATTATGCCTTATCCGGCGCGCACAAACCGATGACCGCAAAGTCTACGCATTACCATACAACGCAAATTGACCCTGTCTGGTCTGCGACGCTGACCCCGACCCGTAAAATTGGATCGCATCAGTTCTACCGCTTTAAGACGCGCCGCGAGCGTGATCGGGATATTTCTGTCGCGCCATAGCCTGCGCACATCTTCACGACATTTATTTCAAAATTGAAACTTAGGCTTGCCTCTGCGCGTAGTGTTAGTAACAGCACAATTCATGCGCGCCGGAGATCTCATGCCTATCCAAACTCTAAACCCCGCCACCGAAAAAGTCGTCAAAACCTTCCTTGAACACAGCGACGCCGAGGTTGACACCGCCATCGCTAAAAGCCACGCTGCCTATCAGCTTATCCGGGACTGGAGTTTTGATAAACGCACCAAAGCAATGCGCAAAGCCGCGCAAATCCTTGAAGACGAGGCCGAGACGTTTGGCAAAATCCTTACACTTGAAATGGGCAAGACACTGACGGCGGCGATTGCCGAAGTTAAAAAATGCGCGTGGGTCTGCCGCTACTATGCGGACACAGCGCAGGAGCACCTTGCCGACGA
>ENA-ORXR01004356-ORXR01004356.1-marine-metagenome-genome-assembly--contig:-NODE-4356-length-11897-cov-8.438494_pt1 | contig 11897 bp, 1 predicted proteins | sample MGYA00237866_ERZ511479 | MGnify/ENA metagenome assembly ERZ511479 | reverse complement strand
GCCGCCGCCGCGCCGCGGCGCCGGCGCCATGGCCCCCCCCGTGGCGCGCCCCCCCCTCCGCGTGCCCGACGCGTTGGTCATTGCGAGCAACACGCGGGGGCGGGCGGTGGCGGCGGTCGACGAGGGGGATGCGGGCGGGCCCGCCGCGGAGGAGGGCATCCGCTCCCTCCGTCGCGTGCAGTCGTTTGTCGGCCGCAAGTTTGGCCACGCGGAGGAGGCTGACGGGTCGGGCGCGGCGCCGGCCGCCGGCGGCCTGCTCGCCACCCTCAAGGCCAAGCTCTTCCCCCCGCCCGCGCCCGAAGGCGCGCCCGCGAGCCCCGTGGCCGCTGCTAGCGACGCGGCCGAGACGCCCAAGACCAAGGCCCTGCGCACCGCCGAGGCGGTGTCGGCACTGGTGACGGACAATGTGCCCGTTAGCCCCCTGACGCTCTTCCTCGCCATGGTGGCGCTGGCGGTGAGCGTCACCGCCTGGTTCCCCGCGCTGGCCGCGGCGGTGCCGATTGGGCTCGGCCTCGCCGGCCTCGCCGTCCTGGTGACCCTCGTGGGCGTCTTTTGGCGGCGGAGCCCCCTCCTGCTGGCGCTCCTCGCCGGCGCCCGCCCGTGGGCGTCGGCCCCAGATCTGGGTCTCGAAGCCGCCGAGGCGGCGGTGCAGGCGCGGGCGGCGGCGACGGAAGCCAAGGCCGCCCACATCACCAAGGTGCGGGGCCTCCTCGAGGCCATCCGCGAGGAGCTCCACCGCGCCACTGCCTCTGCCGCCGAGGCTGGGGCGTCGGACACGCTCGCGGGCGGCGCCACCGCGGCGGTGGTGCTCGCCGAAGCGCAGCGCAACATGCAGGAAAAGATGCGCGAGTTGATTGCCGAGGGCGTCCTCCCCGACGTGTCGGCCGACATGGACGCGCGGCGCAAAGCCGCCGCCGTGGCCGCGTCCAAGGAGGAGTGGCGCGCGCGCGCCGACTCGGTGCGGGTGGAGGACGTCAAGGAGAACCTGCGGGTGCTCGCCGAGGCGCGGAGCTCCCTCTACCCGCGGCGCACGTCGGACCTCAAGCGCAAGGCGGAGCTCGGCATCACGGCGGGGCACGTGCAAGTGGTGACGCCGCGGACGGGGGTGACGGCGGCGCAGGGCACGCACGGGGGGAGTGAGAGCAGCTTTGGGATACCGCCGCGGCGGCGGAGCAGCAAGGCGCGGCCGCCGCCGCGGTCGGTCGGCGGCGGGTCCCCCCCGTCGGGGTCGGGCACGCTGCGCCACTCGTTTCCAGTCACAAGTCGGACGACCAAGGTGGCGTGAGGGCGGTGGGGTGGCCGCGGGTGCGACGGAGGCGACGCGCTGGTGGTGGAGTGGTGGGGGGGGTGCGCGGCCAGCGGCAGCGAGTCAATATTATGCATGGGGTCTGTTTGGAGGCGTGGTCGACTGCATATTTCTTCGCACCTTTGCCCTCAGTTTTGGACGGCCGAGAAGGCGTGGTTTGGGTGCCTCTTTGGCTGCCTGGTGGTGTGTACATAGTCCTCCGTGCTGCCCGCTGCCGCCGTTGTGCCTCGACCGAATCGTTGTCGTGGTGCGCACAAGGATGCATTTTCAATACGCCTGACCGCTGTTGTACATGGACCGTCCGCTATGTGCACCACTGGCTCGCTGGACTTTCGTATGCACGCGCTGGTGTCCAGCCTCTACCAACAACGCATTGGGCGAGGTGCAACCAGGACTGCCGAGCGTCTTCCCCTGTCAATTTCTCAGTGCAAGCGCTCTCCGTAGACTTCCGACAGGTGGCGCCATGCAGACCTCGACAGCATGGCAAAAAAACAACAGAAGTGCATGCACACAAGAAAGGCGATACGATAGCACATACGAAACACACCATCAAGAAAGAACAGAGACAATAGACCTCGGGTGGGCGGCAACAAAGACGACCGGTAGCGACACCCACATGGTGCTCCTTCCCGCTGTTCAATTGTGGTTGAAGCGGAGCTTGTAGCCGAGCCGTTTAAACATGCGACCCCCCTTGGGTGGTGGCGTCGGCGCCGCCGCCACCGGCGGCTTGGCCGGCGGCGCCGGCGGGGCAGGCTCGGGCGGCGCGGGTGACAGCGCCGGCGATGAGCCCGACTCCTCTTGGGTGAAAATGGACGCGCTGCGCTGCCTAAAGGACGGGCTCGATGCCACGTCGTTGTTGAAGTCCATGTTGACGCTCCGGCTGCGCCACAACGACGGCATTGCCACCGCCGCAGACACGGGGGAAAAGGCCATTGACGGGCCTTGACCGCGGGAGACGGGCGGGAGCTTTCCGGGCGGCCTGTCACCTTGGTAGCTGCCGCTGCGGTTGCTGCTGCCAAAGCTCCGGTCCTCGTCCTCGCTGTCCACGTCTACATCGGGGATGCTGAAGATCGAATTGCGAGCGTGCTGCAGCTCGGCTGGGTCCCCGCCGTCCCCGCCGCCGACGAGACCAGAACTCGCGGCGCTGGCGGGGCTCGATGAGCAGTCCCCACCAAAGCCAGAAAAGCTCGGCTCCTCGCCCACCCGGTCGACGCGGCGGCCGCCACGGGGCGGGCGCCCGCCCTCCGCGCCACTCGTGGCGGCCATGGAGGTCATGCGTGACTCGGTCAGCCGCTCCGATGCGGACGTCGACAGCGCCGTCTCGGCGGTACAGAGCAGCGACTCCAACTCCGACACACGTTGCTGGTGCTGCCTCTTCACCAGCGCAAGCTCCTCGGCCAGCGCAGCTGCCGTCGCCTCGTCCTTCGTCACGGCATCCTCCCCGGCCAGCCGGCGGTTGGCCATGTCGGCCTGCTTGCGGGCATGCAGCGCAGCGCGCTCGCTCTCCTCTCCCCGGTCCTGCAACTCGCGCAGCTGCTCCTTGTACTTGTCTGACACCTGGAGCGCGGCGGTGAGGGACGTTTGCAGGGAGTGGGCGTCGGCTTGCAGCCGTGCCACGTGCGACCGGGCCCCGTCGGGTCGACCGCCATCAAAATCAGAGCCCGGCGACACACAAGAGCGGAGGCTCTCCACCTCAGACCGGGCGGCAGTTGCCTCCCGGCGGGCTTCTTGCAGCTGTGCCGCCAGCTTGCGCGACTGGTCCGACGCCTCGGCGGCGACCAGCTCCGCTTGGCTCATGCTAATCTTGGCATTTTCCCCATTCATCCGTGCGACGGCAGTAGCCATCTCCTGCGCCTGTCGCAGCGCCGAGTGGTCCTTGCGCAGCTGCAGGAGCTCCTCCTCCAGCTCCACGAAGTTGCGGCACATCGTCCCGTGCGTTACCAGGAGCGTTTGGAGCTCCGACTCGGCCGATGCCTTGGCAGTGACGGCCTCATCAGCGGTGTGTTGCACCTCCCGCACCGCCCGGTCGACCTCGTACTGGGCCGTGTCTGCAATGCGCTGCAGCTTGAGCAACCGCGACTGCATTTTGGACCGCTCCTGGTTGTTGGACGCCATCATTCGGTCCAGCGCAGCCTGCGTCTGCCGGCACTGCAGCCGCATCGCGTTGCGCTGGTTGTTCGCCCGGTTGACATCGGTCGTCAGCCGATCTATCGTTGCCTCGGCGTCCTCTAGGGCTTGCCGCGTCTCCTCCGATTCCCGCGCTGGGGCCTCAGACGCCTCTAGGGCAGCCGCCTCTAGCTCTGCGACCCGCGACGCAGCCGCCTCTTGGGCGGCCTGCACGTCGGCCAAGGACGCGGTCGCCGCCGCGGCCTTGTCCTGCTCGGCCTTTACCAGGTTCTGCGCTTCTTGCGCGGTCGCAACGAGCGCCGACACGTTGGCTTTGGTCTGTCCCATGGTTTCTCGTAGGACGGCCAGTTCAGCCGAGATTGAGAAGCCGCAGTGGTTGGGGAGTTGCTCACGGCGCTCCTCCTTGTTCGCTGCCAAGAGGTCCACCAGCGATCGAAAAAGCACCACCTGCTCGGCTGTCTTGCAGTGCTCGTTGATCATGACCTCGAGCAGCGCCGTCGTCTCGTTGCGCTCGTTCAACAGCCGCTCAATGTGGCTGCGGGTGATCCCGACCATGACGTCCATGAGCTCGTTCTGCTTCCCATCCGCACTGTTGACAGCGCCGCCAGTCAGCGAGCCCCACGAGCTGGGACCACTAGACGATCCCCCCATCCCCACAAAGATGGCATCGACTACGACCGTGCGTGGGAGGAGCTCGACAATGGCGCCGGCAGATAAGGACTGCAGTATGCTGCCCGATACCGGCACGTTGGCGTGCTCTTGAAAGCCGCCGTCACCGGGCGGCCACACCGTCACCGACATGGTGGCCGGCGGCACGCCCGGGGTCTTCTCGTGCCCACCGCCAAAGCGGCGCCCGTATGACCGTATCGCAGCCGGGGCCACGGGATCCGCCTGCGGGCCGTACAGAGGGGACGACGACGCGTCACTGTGCGAGCCACCCCGAACGGGGCTGCGCGGCGCGGCGCTGCGGGCCCCGGCCCATTGCTCCTCGTCTTCGCCGCTAGATGCCGCTTCAAAGTCGTCAAAAGCGTCGTCTTCATCGTCCCCGCCACCGCCGAGCAGCACGTCCAGGTCGCCTAGCTTCTTCTTAGCCGTGTCAATGTCAACGCCGCCCGAGAGCGCCCCGGCAACCGCAATGCTGCCGAGCTCCCCGCCACCCGCCACCGAGTGAGCAAAGCCACGCAGCTTGTTCAGCGAGGACGGCGGCCCACTGCTGGGGTTAGACACCAACCCGTCCGCCTCCGCGTCGGCCTGCGTCTGCCGTAGGCCGCGGTTTCCCGAGGCGCCCGCCGCATCCGCCGCCTGCTCTGTATCCGAGTTGACGCCCGTGTCGTCCACGTCCTCGCCACCATCGTCACCCAGTGCGCGCTCCAAAAAGGCGTTGGCCTCCGCAGCCGCCGCCACCATACTAGTGTCGGCCTGTTGGGCCACCTCCTGCTCCGCATCCGAGTCGACGCCCGTATCGTCCACGTTGCCACCGTCGTCGTCGCCGAGGGCCATCTCGAGGAACGCGTCGGCCTCGGCCGCAGCAGCGGCCATCGAGCGCTCCCGCGCTTCGGGTTGGGCGTCTTCGCTGGCGCTCTCGTCAAGACCCTCATCCGCATCCGAGTCGACCCCCGTGTCGTCTACGTTGGCATCTTCGTCGTCGCCAAGTGCTTGGGCGAGAAACTCATCTGCTTCAGCGGTCGCTGCCGCCATGGAACATTCCCGCTCCTCCCCATTCTCGGATTGGCTGCCCTCCGCCTCCGAGTCGATACCAATGTGATCCACCTCATCGGTGCTCTTCTTCAGCGCCTTGTCGCGAAACGCGCCGGTTGGAGGTGCAGCATCCGTCATGTCGATAGCAGCTTGGTCCGTGGAAGCAGCGCCGCCATTGCTGCCACCTGATGCTACGGCGACTCCACTTGGCACAGGGATTGCCCGGGCACGGCTTGGAATGCTGGCGGCACCAGGCGAGGGAGCTGCAGATGGAGACAGCGACGACAATTGGTTGGGGCTGGCGACTTTCTTCTCCGAGTCGACGTCCGTGTCGTCCACATGCGCACCGCTCTTGTCGTCCAGCGCAGTAGTAAGGAGCGAACCCGTTCCGGCAGCCGCTTGTAGCATCCCCGCCGTGTTCTTCAGTACTGACACGTCCTCGTCCGACTCAATATCGGCTGCATCGAAACGCTCATCCTCCTCCTCGACAGGGGCCGACCTCGGTGCTTGAGCCGGCCTCGTGGCCAGCTCGGGTGCGCCGACTTGATCACTATCCGACGGAGACTTCCCGACAGGTGCGCTACGCGCAGCGGTCGGCGCGTTAGCGCCAGCAGCAGGTGCAGGGGCGCCTGGTTGCTCGTCTTCCGCTTCCGAGTCGACCCCCGTGTCGTCCACATGCGCCCCGCTCTCGTCGTCTAGCGCCTTCTCCAGGAACGCGTCCGTCTCGGCCGCTGCTTGGAGCATCCCCGCCGTATTCTTGGACACTGGGGGTGACTGTTCCTCATCGGACGAGTCGACGCCCGCGTCGTCAAAGGCATCGTCGTGGTCGTCGTCATCGAGGGCCTTGTTCAAGAACTCGTCGGTCTCGGCCGCCGCAACGTCCATGCGTGCCGCGCAAAACGTGACGAGCGGTGCGCGCTTCTCCATCAAAGCCGATTCCGCGCCCGGCTTGGCCTCGACCGTACCATCCGCACTGGCCGGGGGCGACGGAGCGATAGGTTTGGGAGACGACGCCGACACAGCCGCGGCTACAACGACCTTGTCCTCGGGTGCCACCGCACCAGGCGTGACTGCCAGCTGGTCGCTCTCCGCTTCCGAGTCGACGCCCGTGTCGTCCACATGCGCCCCGCTCTCGTCGTCCAGCGCCTTTTCAAGGAATGCGTCCGTCTCGGCAGTTGCTTGGAGCATTCCCGCCGTGTTTTTGGACACTGGCGGCGGCTGGTCCTCATCCGACGAGTCCACGCCCGCGTCGTCAAAGGCGTCGTCGTGGTCATTGTCGTCGAGGGCCTTGTTGAGAAACGCGTCGGTCTCGGCGGCGGCCACCTCCATGCGCGCCGCGCAAAAGGTCACCAGCGGCGGGGACTGCTTGGCCGGTGCGGGCGATGCGACGGGTTTGGCCGTCTCGGAAGCCGCCGCAGAGCGGTCGGGTGACGGCTCAGCAACGGCATCGATGGCGGACGGTGCCCTGGCGCCGGCAACGGCACCGGCGGCGGCCGTGTGATCGTCTTCCGCCGCCGAGTCCACCCCCGTGTCGTCCACATGCGCCCCGCTCTCATCATCTAGCGCCTTCTCCAGGAACGCGTCCGTCTCGGCCGCTGCTTGGAGCATCCCCGCCGTGTTCTTGGACACTGGGGGTGACTGTTCCTCATCAGACGAGTCGACGCCCGCGTCGTCGAAGGCATCGTCGTGGTCGTCGTCATCGAGGGCCTTGTTCAAGAACTCGTCGGTCTCGGCCGCGGCGCGCGCCATGCGCGCCGCGCAAAAGGTGACGACCGGGCGTTTCGTGCCGGCAGCCGGCGGTTCGGCTCGCGGTGCCTGTGGGTCATCCCCCGCCCCAGCCGCCCCCTGTTCGACCCTGTCAGGCCTGTGGGGTGCGGCGGCGTCGACTGTGTCAATATCGTTGACCGCCCGACCGCGGTCGCCATCGTCTTCCCGGAGCAGCAGCTCGAGGCCGGCCGACTCTTGCGCGAGCGCGTCGAGCAACTCTCGCGTGCTTGGCGACGTCACCCTCGCGCTTGATGCGTCGGCCCGCAGGTCCTCCTCGCCGTCCGCGTCGACGGAACTTTCCCGAAGTCCAGCGGCGAGGAGCGCGTCCAGCTCGGCGACAGCATCGGAGGGCGCCGCCGCACAAAGACCCGGCGGGGTCGCGCTTCTCGACGCGGACGCAGGTGTAGATGCGCCGCCACCACCCGGCGGCACGGGCGTGCCGTTGTCATTCTCAGGGGCAGCGGTGGTGCCAGCCACGTCGTTCACAGCAGCGTCGACCAGAGGGCCGGCAGTCACGACCGCCGGTGCCGTGTCTGCTGGAGTTGCGCCCTCGGGAGTGCCATTGATGACCGCCTCGGACGCCGCCGCACTGGAATCGCCATGTGATGTCGGCAGCGGGGAACGCTCCGACTCGACGGCCACCGAGACGTCTGCCACCACAGCATTGCGCTCCCCCGACGGCTCGGCTGGGCCAGCCACCGGTGCCAACGTCGTGTTCGCGTTGGGCGCCGCGCCAACGCCCGCCACACCCTCCGCGGAGCCAGCGACCGGGGCGCTCGCCGCCGGTGCCAGGACACCGGGAGAGCTCTCACCCGGCACCGGCTGGTCGACTCCAGGGGATGTACCCTGTGGTATGGGGAGCACTGCCGCCGGTGACTCGGAGACAGGGCGTGGTGGGGTCTCGGGGGAACTAGCCACCGACGTCTCTGGTGTCTCCGCTTCGGGCGTCTGGGACGCCTCGGGCTGGGGCGTCTTGGCAGCCGACGACCTGGACGTCTGGGACGCCGACGATTGAGGCGTTTCGGCGGCCGACGACTCGGGTGTCTTGGCAGTCAATGACCAGGGCAACTCGGCCGCCGACGACTGAAGCGTGTCGGCCACCGACGACTCGGGCGTCTCATATCCCGACCGTTGAGGCGTCTCGGTCGCCGCCGACGACTGTGGCGTCTCGGCCACCGACGACTGAGGCGTCTTAGTGGCCGACGTCTCGGGAGTCTTGGAAGCCAATGACTGGAACGACTCGCCCACCGACAATTGAGGCGTCTCGCCCACCGACGACAGTGGCGTTTCGACCGCCGACGACAGAGGCGTCTCGACCCTAGACGGATTATCCGCCAACAATTGAGGCGTCCCGGCCGTTGACGACGGGGGCGCATCGGCCACTGACAATTGGGGCGTCTCAGAGGGCGACGACTGGGTCGTCTCGGCGGACGACGACTGAGGCGTCTCGGCGGCCAAAGAATGAGGGGTGGCGGCCACAGACGACGGGGGCGTCTCGACCACTGACGACTGGGGCGCCTCCGTGGCCGACGACTGGGGCGTCTCGGCGACCGACGACTGGGGCGTGTTGGCGTCGAACCATGGAGGCATCACGGCCGTCAACGACTCGGGCGTCCTACCCCCCGACGATTGAGGCGTCTCGGCCGCCGCCAAAGACTCCTGCGTCGCGGCCACCGCCGACGAGTCGGGCGTCGCGGCAGCCGCCGACATCCCGGGTGTCTCGACTGCCGCCGACGACTCGGGCGTCGTGGCCACCGCCGACGACTCGGGTGTCTCGGCCACCGCCCACGTGTCGGGCGTCGCGGCCACCGCAGACGACTCGGGCGTCGCCGCCACCGCCGACGACTCGGGCGTCGCGGCCGCCGCCGACGACCCGGGTGTCTCGGCTGCCGCCGCCTGGGGCGTCTCGGCGACCGACGACTGGGGCGTCTTGGCCGCAAACGATGGAGGCATCACGGTCGTCAACGACTCGGGCGTCTGGCCCCCTGACGATGGCGGCATCTCAGCCCCCGCCAACGACTCGGGCGTCTCGGCCGCCGCTGACGACCCGGGTGTCTCGGCCGCCGCCGACGACCCGGGTGTTTCGGCCACAGCCAACGACTCGGGCGTCGCAGCCACAGCCAACGACTCGGGCGTCGCGGCCACCGTCGACGACGCGGGCGTCTCGGCCACCGCCGACGACTCGGGCGTCTCGGCCGCCGCCACCGACGCGGGCGTCCCGCCCACCCCCGACGACTCGGACATCCCTCCCGCCAAAGGCGGGGGCGTTTCGCGGTCCGACGGCTGGGGCGTCCTGGCCGCAAAGGATGGACGCGTGCCGACCGCCAACGACTCGGGTGTCCCGGCCGCCCACCGTTGCGGCGTCGCCGGGGCGGCGGGTCGGCTCGCCCCCGGGGAGGCCCCCGCCGACGGCAGCGCCGCCGCCGCCGCCACCGGCGCCCCGGCCGGCGCGGCACCCCACCCACCGTCCCCACAGGCCGACGCGAGCGACGGCTCCGCCGGCCGACCGCCAGCACGCGCACGGTCCACGGCCCGCGCCGTCGCAGCCGACGCCCCCCCGCCCGCGGGCGCGTCGCCCCGCTCCGCGTCCGACGCGGCCGACGCAAACGCATCGGCCAGCAGCGCGTCGGTCGCACGCCGCGTGGCGGTGGCGGCCACCACCGCCGCCGCCGCCGCCGCCGTGGCCACGCCCGCCGTGGCGGCCGCCGGGGGCGTCGGCGGCGGCGGCAGCGGCGGCACGCCCGCACCGGCGCCACGGGCGCCACGCGCCACCGCCGGCGGCGGCGCGGCGGCACGCGGCAGCGGCGGAGCGGCGACGGGCGTCGCGTCGGGCGTGCCCGCCGTCGTGGCGCGGGGCGGACCGACGCCCTCGGGTTCGGGCACGTCGGCCGCCCGCGCCGCCGCCGCGCGGGCGAGCGAAAACGGCGGCTGCCGCCCGCGGGGCGTGCCCAGCGGCGTCTCATCCGCCGCCTCGCCGCCGTCGCCGCCGTCGCCGCGGCCGCCCCGCCGTGACGGGGAGAGGATGCCCGCGCGGTCGCCCTGCGCGGCGGCCGCCAACCCCGACCAAATGTCGTCCTCGTACGGCTCGGAGCGGGCGTCGACAAAGTCGGCCGAATCCTCGTCGCTGAGCCCGCCATCGTCCACCAGCTCCCCAACGTCGTCGCCGTCCACGCCATCGTCGACCACCAGCTCCCCAACGTCGTCGCCGTCCACGCCATCGTCGGTCTCGGCGGCAGCCGCGTCCGCGGCGGGGCTGGCAGCCGCCGCAGCCGCACCAGCAGCGGGCGACGACGCTGCCGTGGCAGCGTCGACGGCCGCCACGTCCGCCGCCTGCTTCTCCGCGGCGGCCTGGCGGCTCGCGTGGAGGCGCCCGAGCGCAATCATAATGTCGGCAGCCACCTCCTTCAACGCCTCCCGGTCCGCGTCGACCGCCGCCGACGCCGTGTCGGCCACGTCCCCCTCCAAAAAAGCCATGGCCTCGTCAAACGTCCCCGCCGCCGTCTCTGCGGCGGCCGCCGAGGCGGCGCCCGAGAGGGGCGCCAAAAACCCAACGGCCGCCCCCTGAAACGCCTCGAGGCGCGCGCGCCCCTCAGCGACGGTGCGGAAGCAGCCGCCGTCCGCGGCGGCCACCGCAGCGGCAGCGGCGGTGCCGGCCGTGCCGGCAGTGACGGCGGTGCCGTCACTGGCGCCCCCCGCCTCGCGGTGGCTCACACACAGCCGGTCGAGCAGGCTCACCGCGCGCTTGCGAAACGCCTCGAGCAGCGCCAGCGCTTCCGCGTCGCCGCCGCCGTGGCGGGAGAGGGTGCGGCTGAGGACGCCGAGGAGGCTCGACCGCCGGTGCGCGAGCGCCCCGTCGCTCTCAAAGTCCGAGTCGCTGCCCCCGCCGCTGACCGCCTCCGCCCCGTCCATGGCGGCGGCCACCGCGGCACCGCCACGGGCGGCCGCCGCACCAACGGTGGGGCCGGCGCACGCCCGCAAGGCCCCCGGGGCCGTCAGCGACACCCGCACCGCCCGTCGCGTCGGCCGCGTCGACGCTGCGGGCCGACGCGGGTGGGGCCACCGTCACGGGGCAAGCCCCGCTCCTCCCCCCCCCCAGCCCCCCCCCGTCCAAAGCGTGCGTCGGCGGCGGCCGGCGGCGCGGGTGCCTGCCACGCGCCGCCCGTCGACGCGGTGGTCGGGGCCGTGGGGCAGCAGAGCGGTCAACGCCGACGGCGTCACCGCCGGCCGCGCCGCACTGAAGGACTACCTGCGCCGCCTCGGCGAGCCGAACCAGCCTGACGATTCCCGGTTCGAGTCGCTCTTGGAGGCGCCCTTCAAGGTGCCGCCGAAGAAAAAGACGAACGACCGCTGGTAGCGCTCACCGCACCGTCGGTGCGTGCCGCCGGTGCGTGAAGCCCAGCACCATCAGAGAGCTCACTCCTTGGTCCACAACCTCGTGTCGAGATCTAGGTCGTTGACGATGGAGCAGCACCGGTCGATCTCTCGGCTGAGCCGTTCGAGCTGGCGGGGGTCGGCTGCGGCCACTTTGTGATTGGTCTGAAACATGTTGTCGCGGCGCTCGATCGCAACGACGACCGATGACCCGCGGAACGACATCCTGACCTCGTCGCCCCACTTCGATTGCAATCGCACGATCCGGTCCTGCATCGCAGGCGTCAGGATGTATCTCGCCTCGATTTGGTCGGTCGAGACCACCTTGTACATGCGCTCAAACTCGGCGCTCTCCATGTGCACCAGCTGCTCGGACAGCACCGGCCGGATGCCTTGTAGCCGCCGGCCGATCCTGCCAAACGCTCGCTCAGCAACGTCGGTCAGAACCCGCGTGCTGCCCGAGAAGTGCTTGTGGAAGTCGGCCTCGAAGAGCAAGCCCTGAAAGATCGTGGAGTACTTCTTCTCGCCCTTGCTGTTGCTTGAGGACTCTTCAGCGTGGACTTCGGAAAACCTGATGTCGGTAGTCCCGATCCGCCCGCCAAAGCCGTCCTCAGTCCGGTAGCGGTCA
>ENA-ORXR01004355-ORXR01004355.1-marine-metagenome-genome-assembly--contig:-NODE-4355-length-11901-cov-177.073495_pt1 | contig 11901 bp, 7 predicted proteins | sample MGYA00237866_ERZ511479 | MGnify/ENA metagenome assembly ERZ511479 | reverse complement strand
CTTGGCTTTGGAAGCAGATGTCTTGGCTTTGGAAGCAGATGTCTTGGCTTTGGAAGCAGATGTCTTGGCTTTGGAAGCAGATGTCTTGGCTTTGGAAGCAGAGGACTTATGCTTAGAAGCAGAGGTCTTGGCTTTTGAGGTTCTGCTTCGCGCGCGAGAAGCGGAGGTGCTGACTTCTTGGGCGACAACCATTTCAGAAGCATCGACGGGATCTTTTGGCACGGCTTCACGAACGTTTTGCATGGAGGGGGATTCAACCGACCCTTCGGTTACCACGCGGCTTTTGAATAAGGCAATGGATTCTGAAACACCTGCTTCTGATGTCCCTGTTGCTGAAGGTGTCGCTGAAGGTGTTGCTGATCCGGCTGGTGTATTGGATCCGGCTGGCGTATTGGATCCGGCTGGTGTATTGGATCCGGCTGGTGTATTAAAAGCGCCAGTAACTGATGGGGTATCTGAAACCGAAACCCCAGATCCGAGCGCGGAGCCGCTAGAAAAGCTTGGTTTCCAGCCGAGGGCTGGCTCGGTGGCTGCGGTTCCAGCTGAGGCCGCGTTTGAAGTCGTCGAGCCTGTTGCTTCCGCAAGTGCGTTGGGTCCTGTTGCCATCGTTCCTTGAACCGTACCAGTGGTTATATAGCTAGCTGAGCCAGATTCAGCCTGAGCGCTACCATGTTGCTTTACGGCAGCGGATACAGCCGGGCCATCGGGGTCAGAGGCGCGCCTACCACCTAGAGGGTAGGCCTCGCTCCACAACCAGGGGTTTTTGCGGGAGAGCTGGAAGCCAAACCAAAATCCGAGGATGGCAAAAAGTAAAAGAAGTAAAAAAGCTAGAATCCAAAGCATGGTTATATGTCCTGATATGTCAATATGTTATGCTAAACCTCGCTATGACTTGATTCAACTTTAATATTGTAAAGAATCACCTTCTTATCATAGTGCAAAATGCCTGTTGGACATCTACTGATCAGCAAGGTAAGATAGTTCTACTGCCTATGAAATCAAGAGCCTATACTGAACTGTTTCTAACCACGATTACCATCCTCGTCGCAGCGGCCTTGGCCGCATGGATTTGGGTGGGCGGTTATTATTCTCAACGTGCAAAAGCCCAGTTACGGAATGCGGAGCAACCGGAACGCTTTGACGACCTTGGTCTCTCGGTTAGTGGTTCAACCGCAGTCATCGAAGATACAGATTCCTCTTTAGAGGCCCAGCGCCTCTTGCTGGATGCCGGTATCCCTTCGGTGCGCATTAAAGGGCAGGAGGCAATGACCCTCGCCTCCCTAGCCGCGCTAAATGTTTCTTCAGAAGACACCGTTTCTGCAAAAAATTCCGTTTCTGCAGAAAATTCCGTTTCTTCCGAAGATAAAGTGGCTGTTGCTGCGTCAGAGGCCTTGACTGCAGATGATACGGACAAACCCGTTGTAAACCCTCCAGACGAAGCCGAAGAGAACGCTTCTGCTACAGCTAAAATCGAGGGGAACAACCCATCTGCGGTTGTTACAGGCATTGTTGCCGCCTCTGCTGCTCTTCCCTCAGTTGTGAATGCATTGGGTTCTTCAGATGAAGCAAAACCCCGCCCTGCCAAAGATAAAGCGGATGCACCCTCATCGGTCGCTGCGACCGCGGAGGGGGACGTAAAAGGCCCTGAAAAAGCGGACACGAAGCCTGAAGTGGCTAAGGCTGAAAAAGCACCAGATGCAGCGGTAAAAGACGTCGAAAAGGCGGAATTGGTCTCAGATGTTGCTGAATCGGACGCAAAATCGGATATACCGGACGCTGAAACGGCGAAAGCTGATATTGAAACCGCTAAAACCGACGCAGAATCTGCTAAGGCCGACGCACAAACCGTTAAAACCGACGCAGAAGCTGCTAAAACCGACGCAGAATCTGCTAAAACCGACGCAGAATCTGCTAAAACCGACGCAGAATCTGCTAAAACCGACGCAGAAGCTGCTAAAGCCGGCGTAGAAGCTGCTAAAGCCGACGCAGAAGCGGATAAACCGGGCGCAAAAGTAGCGAAAACGGATGAAGAGACTTCTAAAGACGAAGCTGAAGTGGCAAAAGCCGGCGAAAATGACGCCGAAATGGATGCAGATGCCGATGCAGCTGACGCAGACGGAAATACGGTAAAGGACGCTAAAAAGCCTGTCGATCCAGCTGAAGCGGTGGTTGCAGAGGTGGTTGAAGAAGCGGTTGAGACAATCCATGTCGCATCTGATACAGAGATCTCTGCGACCGCCAAAACCAAGGCCATGGTAGAAGAGCTTAAAGATTTTCAAATCTCCTTCGGACAATCTGAAACCGTCCTCTCTCTCTTCGAGAAGGATCAAATCCGCGTAACCCTTCTAAAGTTAAACGAGGACCCTGAGCTCATGCTTCGTGTAGTTGGGCGTACTGGTTTCGATATCAATCAAATCGGTGGAAACCTTGAGATCTGTCGCCGGCATTTTCAAACCATTCGAGGTATTTTGACCGCTGGAGACAACGGCATTGCGGCTGAGCGTATGGACTTTGTTGTCATAGCCAATATGGACCCGGTTCAAGACTCTAAAGTGGTTCGCTCTGGATCGATTTCCTTCGAGCTTTATAAGTGATCAAAGCAAGCCTTGTCTAAAACCGGCTCACGAGAGCACCAACGCATTATCAATCATGCACAAGGTTTCAATCTTGTGCATTTTTTTGCCAAATTTCTAGTGATTCGGCGGGCTTATGCCTCTTTGGCGAGCAGAGAAACTTCGGTTATTCTCAAGGTATGCGCTTGATCATGATCGCGCTTGAACCTATCAAATGGACAACTATAGCCCAACCATGACAGACGCGACTACTTCTTCTTCAAGCACTCCACAAACTGCTAAATTACAGCTTCCTGACCAAGAGATCGATTTTCCGATTCTGATCGGAACGGAAGGTGAAAAAGCGATCGACATCCGCGCCTTACGGTCTGGTACTGGGTATATTACCTACGATCCGGGATACGGGAACACGGGTGCGGCTAAGAGCTCCATCACCTTCCTGAACGGTGAGAAGGGATTTCTTCGTCATCGTGGTTACTCGATCGAAGATCTTGCTGAGCAAGGCGATTTTGTCTCTGTCTCGTATTTGTTAATCAAGGGGGAATTGCCGAACGCGGCCCAGCTCTCGGATTTTAACAAAGTCCTTGCAGAAAATTGTGCGCTTGAGCAAGAGCTGGTTGATTTGATTCACGCTTACCCAAAAAACGCCCATCCAATGGCCGTCCTGATCTCCTGCCTTACAGCGATGTCTGCTATCTACCCTGAAAATACCCAGGTGGATGACGATACCATCACAAAACTTTTGGCGACTGTTCCCGGAATCATCGCGGCGCATCATCGCATTAGCCAAGGGCTAGACTTCATTCAGGCCGATCCTTCGCTCGGTTACACCGAGAATTTCCTCCACATGCTCTTTGGCAAAGAGGAGCACAGCGAGGCCGTATTGGCCATTATGGCCGATGCGTTGAACAGCCTCTTGATTGTTCACGCTGACCACGAGCAGAACTGTTCGACATCTACTGCTCGTATTGTGAGCAGCGCCCAGTCCAATTTGTTTGCAAGTATTTCTGCTGGTATTTCCGCCCTTTGGGGACCGCTTCACGGTGGTGCGAACCAAAAAGTGATGGAAATGCTGAAAGAGATCCGCGACTTTGATGATGTCGACCTCAGTGCAACCCTCGAGCGTGCGAAGGACAAGTCCGATCCCTTCCGTCTCATGGGCTTTGGTCACCGTGTGTACAAAACTTATGATCCGCGTGCGCGTATCGCCAAGGCTGCCTCTAAAGAGATTCTGAAAGAACTCGGCAAAGGCGAACAGTTGGTCAACATCGCCATGGAGCTTGAAGAAGTCGCTCTGAACGACGAATACTTTAAATCACGAAATCTGTATCCAAACGTCGATTTCTACACCGGTATCATTTACCGGGCCATGGGATTCCCGACTGAAATGTTCACCGCGCTATTTGCGATGGGACGTCTCCCAGGTTGGTTGGCCCACGTGGTCGAGCTTCAAAACGATCCAGACAATCGCATCGGTCGTCCACGCCAAATCTTCATGGGCGAAAACGAACGCGAATATACCGGATTAGACGAACGTTAAGCCGGACTCAACGAAGGTTGGACCGAATGAGACGAACGCTACGTCGTTCTCTTTTTCCGCAACAAAGGCGCAGATGTTTTATCTGTGCCTTTTTTATCACCATCGCTTTTCTTCGTCTGAGCTCTTGACATAGTGTCACATGCACACTTCGTGTTGAGTAATGAAAATTGAAACAGAATTACATTCTCTTCAGAAATCTCAATGGCCAGATTCTGGTAAAGTGATTATGGCCAATTTTGGTGCAGAGTCGATTGTGGTTTATCAGGCCTATCGCGCTTCCATTGGGGAGTATGCTGCTAAGAACCAATGCTTTGGTGGTGATTTCAGCTTCAACCGCATGAGTTGGATTAAGCCAAATTTCCTTTGGATGATGTATCGTTCAGGCTGGGGGCGCAAAGAACACCAAGGGGTCACCCTTGCCGTGCGTATTAAAAGACCGGGCTTTGACCAGATTCTCGCCGAAGCAGTGCACTCTTCATATCAAGCTCATCTATTCGATTCAGAAACGTCACGGAAGCAGAAGGACCAGATCTCGGAAGTTCGCTTACAATGGATCCAGATCACGCAGCTAATGGTTCCAAACTCGCCCGTCGTACAATTCAACTTGGATTAAGCGGAAATATTTTACGAAAGTATTCATCCGATTGGATTGTGGATATTGAGGACATATCCGATTTTGTCTCAGAGCAACGTGATTATATCGGAAACGATTCCAAATTAGTTACGCCGGTTGAATCTGTTTACCCGATTCCCGAAGGAAGCTCTCACTTAATTGCCTAAGCAATGCGAAACCTAAACATAGGTCAAAAATGCGGTTAAGATAGCAAGGGAGGCGCGGTGTCCTCAGGAAGAATTACGTCCCCTGGATCTTCTTCTTTGCCCTTTGAATTGCTGTCGATTTTCGCGACGTTTTTATCAATCTCCAGGGTGATCAATGCACGTTCGGTTGATTCATGGATCTTGATGATGCAGGTCCTAGTTGCAAGGACGTCACCACGTTCTGGAATGCGACCGAGCTCGTAAAAGACAAAGCCACCTATGGAATTGTATTCTTCACTCTCTGGAATATCGAGTTCGAGGGTATCGTTTAGCTCGAAGACGCCAAGGTGGGCATCCACAATCCAGATATCATTGCCGATCTCTCGCATGCGGAATTCTTCGTGATCATGTTCGTCTTCAATCTCGCCGACGAGTTCTTCGATGATATCTTCAACCGAAACGAAACCAGCGGTGCCACCATACTCATCAACCACGATGGCGGCTTGGGTTTTTTCGCGCCGGAGTTTGGCTAGCAGCTCGTCGATCGGCATTTTTTCCGGCACAAAGATCGTGGTCTTCGACAAATCCAGCAAGGTGAGGTCATGGTCGTCATTGATGTAGGCACGGAATATATCCCGTACGTGTATCATGCCAGTGACATTGTCGATTCTCTCATTGTAAATGGGAAAGCGGGAGTAGGGGGCTTGTGCGATTTCATGTATGACTTCTTTTAACATGAGGGTGTCCTCAAAGCTCACGGTACCAACGCGTGGGGTCATGATTTCTTCGGCTGAGGTTTGGTCTAACATAAGCGCGCCTTTGATCATTTCCGCTTCGTCATCTTCAATGTCGTGATCTGAGCTGTTCGCAATCAAGCTGAGGATTTCTTCTTCAGCACTATGGTGAGCCGCCGCGCCTGCATTCGATTTTTTAACCGTGCTTGGTCGGTGTTGAACACTTTTGATCATCTGGGTTTCCAACCAAAATAGAGGGGCGGTTAAGGGGCCAATAATTCTGTAAATCACTTTTGCCCAGGGCAGCGCGTGTCTGGAGATCAGGTCGGAGGCATTGGCGGCTAAGGCTCTGGGGAGGGAGTGAACCACCAAGAGAAAGCTTAACATGAAGCCGATTCCCATGGGGAGAATGGTGGCTGGATTTTGATCCCAAAGGCTGAAGAGGCAGAGCCCAATAAAGGCACTGGCCAAGGTTTGGGTTAGAATGGAGGTGACGAGGAAGCTGTGCACCAAGCGGTCCCAACGACCGACCCAGGGAAGGAAGCGTTGAGAGCGACCCTCTATACTTTTAAAGCGAGTAAGGCCGGCTCGTCCCGTTTCTTTGAACGAGAGGTACAATAGGTTGATGGCGGCTGCGCCTAGTAGCAGGGGAATGATCGCGAGAAACAGGCTCATGCTCCTGTACTCGGTTCCGTAATCAAAAGGTGATCCAACAGGCCCAATGCGTCGGCTTCTTTCAGCCAATCTAATTCTTCACGTATCATATTTTCTTTTTTAAGTTCTGTGTCGTCTTCAGCCCCAGTGAGGTGATGACATCCATGTACTAAGTATAACGCAAATTCGTGATTTGTATTCCCATTTTCTGCACCTAGTTTTGCTGCGAGTGGCGCATTGACGATGACTTCTGCGGTCCAGAAATCATCTGGAGGCATGGGAGGATAGGCAAAGCTGATTACATCGGTGACATAATCATGGTCAAGATAGGCGCGGTTGACTTCTTGGATCCCCTCGTCGTCCATGATGGCTACTGAAAGGTTTGCCCCGATGAATTCAGGGCAAAGGTCCTCAACGATCTTCATGTACCAGTTCAGAAGGTTCCGGCACATCTCTTCGTTGACGAGTACTTTTGTCTGACGGTTTTGGATTTCGATCTTCATCGTCTTTTGGGTAGGAAATGCGGGTGTGCAGCATGTTGGTTAGGTGAAAGACAAAGGACTTTTTGATCTCCGCGAGTTGCGAGAAGGTGAGTTGGCTGCTGTCGAGTTGGCCGTCGCGCTGATAATGTTCAACGATGCCGTTGACCATCGAGGTGATATTTGAAGCGGTTGGCTTTTCCAGGCTTCGCGAAGCAGCTTCGACCGAGTCAGCTAGCATTAAAATACTCATCTCAGGGCTTTTAGGAAGCGGGCCGGGATAGCGGAAATCAGCTTTGTTGACGTCTGAAGGGGAAATACTGCTATCCGGTGAGGCGGCTTCTTCTTTGGCACGATGGTAGAAGTAGCTGATCACGCTTTTACCGTGGTGGGTGTTGATCGCTTCTAGAATTTCGGGCGGAAGTTTATGGCGTCGCGCCAGAGAGAGGCCCTCTTTCACGTGAGCGGTGATAATGATGGTACTCATATTTGGGGTGAGATCATCATGGGGATTGCGACTGGCGCGGTTGTTTTCGATGAAAAACTCCGGCTTCACCAATTTCCCGATGTCGTGGTAATAGGCGCAGACACGAACCAGAAGGTCCCTTCCCCCAATGTCTCGGGCCGCTGATTGCGCCAAATGGGCCACCATAAGGGAGTGATTTAAGGTGCCTGGAGCCTCGATGGCAAGGCGTTGTAAAAGAGGGTGTCCCATGTCGCTGAGCTCGAGGAGCCGAATATCCGACGTCATGTTGAAAGCAGTTTCAAGCAGGGGGGTTAGAAGTAGGGCTAGAAATGCACTGACAAAACCTGCGATGAAAGCAACCCCGAGCTGCGGTAGAATGCTCTGTAGCATCACGAAGTTGTCACTAAAGAAGCTATGTTGCTGATTGAGAGTTGTGGAAACTCCGAGAACGAAAGCGGCCTGTGCTAAACCGATCCAGAATCCTGCACGCACAACATTGCTTCGTTTTTGCAGACGTGATCCTGAGCGAACCGTACGGGTAGAGCGTTCTTCGAGTGATTCCTGCTTCTCATCTTCTTGCCCTTCTTCTAGGGCCTTTAAGGTGTCTTCGAGGTTCTCTAATGGAGCGCGCCGACGCATGGCAAGGGTTGCAACAACTGTCACCAGCATGCCCAGAATGAAAATGCTAAAGCGTTGTTCAAGCATAACTGCTACGGCAAAGCTCGTCCACATGCCTACGATAAGCGCGAAGCGCGTGTTCATCATCAACATGGCAACCAATGGAGCCAAGGAAATCGGGATGAGGTAAACAAGTACCGACATATTATAAGCGGGAAACCATTCGCTCACGAGGAGTAGAACTTTTCCTGTGACCAATGGAATTAAACTGAGGAGGCCCGCGAGGAGGATTTCGTTAGTCCGTCGCATAAGGCCCGGACGGTACACCAAAATGAAGCCACCGAGAATGAACAAAGCGGAGAGCATCATGGTGCCGTAGCTGAGTAGACGGGAAAGCCGACTGGCATAGTTGCCGGAATTTTGCAGGGCTTCGCGATGAGCCGCGAGCATCTCACAAATTTGTTCGTCGGCAACAGCACCTGCGGCAACAATGGTGGCCCCTTTGTTCAACTTCGCAAGTTCGGGTTGAATGCTTTCCCCAGCACGCTGTTTCTCGGATTTTGTGAGCTCTGCATCGAAGTCCAAATTAGGTTTTACGAAGTTTGAAAGCAGGCTGCGAAAGGTGGTTGTGGAGAGATCGGGCACATCCATCCGAACCGAACTCGTTATCATGTCAGCCGCCTGTTCGGCCAACAACAGCCGTGAAATCCGAACCGGAAGTAGGCCTCCCTCTTCGTCTTTAAGCGGTTTAACCTCTGTGGACAAATTGATCTGCCCCGATTTGCTTAAAACGAGCATCGAAGCGGATTTTTCACGGTCTGTAATGCCTTGCATGTAAATGCTATGCATGTGGGTTTTGATCGATTCGATAAGGCCCGCTACCTCGGTTTCAGGCACCAGATTGCTAAGTGCTTCTTCGTCAAGCTGGAGGCCTTCCTTGGCAATGAGACGGGTGAGGCTGTTGCTGTTTACGGTGCTGACAACTTGAACATTTCCGTTTGTTGCCACTGCTACCGGGGCGTTTTTTTCCGCAGCGGCCTCTTTTTTTGCCTTAGAGATGCGTTCTATTAGGTCGCAAAAAGCCAGTATATCATTGTCGCATTGTGTCTGGTTGATGGACCACACATTGAGAACATTTTCTCGGGCTTTTTGACGCTCGAGTTCGGTTTCGTCCAAGTCGGTATAGGCAAAGTCGACACTAGCGGCGATGGTGGTACCGACCTTCTGGCCAGGGGTAAGATCCAAATAATGGACGGGTCCGCCTAGAGAGAGAACCAAGACCACGGCAACCCAAATCCCTAATCCGGTTAGGTATGCGCTACGTGGAATAGAGCCCCAAACCGTATCTCTACGGTCAGGCTTTACCTTCCCTTCGCGCTTTTCACGTACTTTTCTGCGAATGTCCTGCATAATCCTATCCTTGTTTACCTCTCACAAACACGGCGTTAGGCTCCCTTTCGCGTCGGTCTTCGTTCGCGGTAAGCCAAGATGATTTTCTGAACGAGCTCATGGCGAACTACGTCGGTGTCATCCAATTTCGAAATAGCGATTCCTTTGGTGCCGTCGAGGTTTCGTAAGGCCTCGGCGAGCCCTGAGGTTCGGTTATGCGGTAGGTCGACCTGTGAAGGGTCTCCAGTAATCACGCATTTGGAGTCAAAGCCCATACGGGTAAGAAACATGAGCATCTGTTCTGCCGTGGTATTTTGCGCCTCATCCAAAATAATGAACGCATTGTTCAGCGTACGACCACGCATATAGGCAAGGGGAGCAACTTCGATGATCCCTTTCTCCATGTGCTTCTGAATCGAGTCGCCATCTGTCATGTCATACAAGGCGTCGTAAAGCGGACGGAGGTACGGCATTACTTTTTGGTGCATATCTCCTGGAAGAAAGCCAAGCGATTCACCCGCCTCAACCGCAGGGCGGGTAAGGATAATTCGGTTCACATTGCCTTCCATCAGATGCGAAACGGCTAAGGCCATAGCGAGGTACGTCTTGCCGGTTCCAGCCGGTCCGACGCCAAAGCAGATGTCGTGTTTGCGAATCGCGTTGATGTATTCTTCTTGGCCAAAGGTTCGGGCGAAAATCGGACGTTTACCGGTCGCAACGTCAATCCGGTTGCTAAATAATCGGTCAACTCGATCCATTTCCCCTTCGACGCAGGCATGAAGGGCATAGAATTTCCCATGGTTGGTGAGTGGGGCACCGTTGGAGCGAGCCCTCCGAAGGCAATTGATGAAGTCTTCGGCTTGGGTGATCGCTTCGTCTTCGCCTTGAAATTTCACCCACCCGTCACGGGAGGTTAGCTTCACGTCAAAGCAGGTCTCGATCTTGTCAGAGAGCTTGCGCGTCGAGCCCAGGATGTCAGTGGACTCGTGTTGATTATCAAAATATAGGATTTGTTCCTGCATGTAAATATCTTGCCGATTCACGGCATCTTAAAAGTGGTGGGAGTGTAGCCGTTTGTCACCGTCGAGGTGCCCGTTGAAGTGCCCGTTGAAGTGCCCGTTGAGGTGCCCGTGGAGGTGCCCGTGGAGGTGCACAGTTTTTGAGGACGAACCGGGGTTGGACCACCGTGCAACTTGTAAATGGAGGGAAAAGGGCAAACAAGAAAAGGGGAGGGTTGCGTTAGGCATTGAGTAAATGCGCAACTGAAAGAGGCGTTAGGTCGCTTAAAAGAGAACCTAGCCTTGGGTAGTACATGCTAATGTTTGGAAGAAGAACTTCATGTCTGATTAATCACTCAGGATTCGCAGACCGTCAATCCTTTTTGGTGGTATTTCGGTCAGTTAAATCTCTAAGGCGTTGATCAGTAACGCTTTATCGAAATATGATTCTGGATGGTTTAATCGGCAAAAACCTTTGGAGGCCCGTGGAAGCATCGTCTATTTAAAGCGTTTTAAGCTTGATTTAACCGGGAGCGAAGCCGGTCGATACCCAGATTTCCAGTTGAACCGAGGTGAGTGCGTTTTTTTAAATCAGCCACGAGGTCGTCGGGCATGGAGACACTATCAAGGTTCGTGCCGATATGTGCGTAGGCCTCACGGAAGGGCATGCCTTCTTCTAATACGAGACGGTAGGCTTCATCGGTAGCAAAGACATCGGTCGTAAAGGAGGCCGCGAGATTTTCGGGCACAGGTTCAAGATGTTGGAAGAGCAGGTTGGTGATCTCAAGGCTGGATTCCGCGAGTTCAAAAGCGCTCAAGGTAATGCTCTTTGTCGTCTTCAAATCTTTGTTGTAGCCGCTGATTAGATTTAGCCCGACGGTTTGGGCTTGTAGCTGAAAGGCTTGCATCTGTGCCGTATTGGCCCGCAAGACTTCCATGATATCGAGGTTTCGTTTCTGGGGCATAATGCTGCTACCCGTGGTCAACGAATTGGGCACCTTGAACCAGCGAAAGTTTTCGCTCGAAAACCAAACGAGATCATTTGCAACCCGATCAAGGGTTAGCATGACTTGTAGCAAATTGCTGATAATCGCAGCTTCCACTTTTCCTCGGCTTAACTGAGCGTACATCGGGTTGATTTGCACTCGGTCAAAGCCCAGGAGTTCGGTCGTAAGCTCCCGGTTGATGGGGAGTCCGGTTCCAAAGCCAGCTGCCGTCCCCAATGGATTTTGATTATTCAGTTTAGCGACCGCAGCGAGGCTCTGCATGTCATCAAGAAGGGCTTCTGCAAAGCTACTCGACCATTGCCCCACACTGCTTGGCATCGCAGGTTGGGTATGCGTGAAGCCGACCATCGGCACCCACTCGTGCTTGGTGGCGAAATCGAGCAAAGTGTTTACGAAGCGGTTTGCGGAGTTTTGTACATCGGAGATCCGGTCGCGGCACACCATGCGCATATCCACCAAAATTTGATCATTCCGAGATCGACCGGTGTGAATTTTTTTTCCGAGATCGCCGAGGCGCCGGGTCATTTCCGTTTCGACGGATGAATGAACATCCTCACTGGAATGATCGACGCGAAACGCGTGCTCCTGCCAAATGGCAACTTGTTTAAGGTCGAGTTGGGGGAGGCCAGTTGTCTCGTCAGTCGAAATGGTCGCGTGCTCAATCGCGGCTTTTACCCGTGCATA
>ENA-ORXR01004352-ORXR01004352.1-marine-metagenome-genome-assembly--contig:-NODE-4352-length-11907-cov-171.495266_pt1 | contig 11907 bp, 7 predicted proteins | sample MGYA00237866_ERZ511479 | MGnify/ENA metagenome assembly ERZ511479 | reverse complement strand
GCCATGGTTGACGAACGAAGTGAGGAGGCCGTGGTCCCGGCGGATTCCTCCTCTAAGCCGCGTAGCGGCGACACCCTAGCGGATGAAAAGCGTATGATAAAAGATTTCTGGTAATAGGGGGGAGCGTTTTAGCGGATTTCGTGCATTACAGGAAATAAACTGCGCGGGGCTACGTTCTGCGCCTCGGTTCGAGTTCTCTTACAAACTAGCGCTTACCCCTCGTTGCCTCTTACGCCTACACGTAACCCGGCGCTGCGGCCGCTTCGCGGCCTTGCACACGGGCTACCATATCCCGCCCACTTCGGGGCGGATTTCTAAACAACCCGGAAACCAACAAGGCCGCAAGAGAAGCTTTGAAGCTTAAGCGGGGAAGTACGCCGATTTCTTTGGCGAGTACATTCCAGACGAGTTTGAATAGGATTGCGCAAATTAAAAAGCCGAAGAGAAAGAACGAAATGGATTCGAGTCGCGCTTGAGCAACATCAGAGAGGCGGTAGATGGGCATTCCTGCCAAGATTAATATGTCCATACCTTCCATACCCTACACACCCTCCATGCAATCAGCCTTAATCCCCTTCATGGAAAAATTCTACGTGGAAACGAGGGAGAACCCAAACCCGAAAGGCGTCGTAGAGGTATTCGAAAAAATATCGGCACCCCCGTCATCGGGCGCAAAAAGAAACGCACAAGATTAAAGTCTCGTGCGGTTTCAGTTTTTAATAACCCGTTGACAGGCCCGTCCTAGAGCGAGCCGTTGGAAATCTCAGCCGTGTTTACCGTCGGCACGGCATCCGAATTGGGAACATCACCGATGACAATTTCAATGTCGCCAGTATTAAGGGCCTTCCCTTGATAGAGAAGGGATGTTCCAGATGACGGACCATAAAGAGAGCCGATTTGCAGGACACAGTCGCCATTAACCAACACCGAAACGTTCGCATAGCCAGCTTCAAGTTTTGATTCCGCAACAAGTACAAGCGTGTCAGCCTCGGCCAGATTAGGTAGCGTGACCGCTTTACCGAGTTCTAGTTGTTGCAGATCGGATCGGATGTTATCTAGGGTATACTCTTTGGCACCGGTAGGAATCTCGATCGAGTATTCCGCGAGGGGTTTTCCTGTCGCGAGAATCATGGATCCAACTTGGACGCCATCTGCTTTTACAATGTAGCCTAAGGTTTCCGATTCGTCGGCTGCTCTCCAGCTAACTGTATCAGTCTCTCCATTTGCCGTTGCAGAGAACGCAAGTAGTTCGATGGCAGTGGGCTCTGGAACAAAGCCGAAGTTCTGTCCATTTACGACACCGCTCTCGGTTACAGGCACGTTGTAGCTGGTAGGAGTGGTAATCGAGTTGATGGCAAAACCAATTGTACCAGAATCTACTTCGACGGAATAGGTACCCGCAGCAAGATTAGCGAATTGGTATGAACCACCCGTGCCTGTTACTACGGTCTGTAAAAAAGTGGGGGAGCCGTTGGAGGTGTCAAACAGGCTGACACTAATGCCGGGAATACCGACATTGGCTAGGTTTTCATTACTGGGGTCGCCATCAATGACGGTGATGTCCTGCCAGACCACGCCAGCAATGGTTGCGACAACGCCAGCCGGAGGCTCATTGGTTTCACCTGGTGGGTTTGGTGGTCCACTATCGGGCTCGCCCTCGATCACGCCAAAATCTTGAGGTGATGTCGATTCCGCTGTTACCGCGACTTCATATTCAAAGGGAGTCGTGAGCTCGCTGTTCGTTGGCAAGGAAGCAAGGACGACAGAAACCGTGTAGTCGCCGGGCATCAAACCGGCAAAGAAATAGGCTCCGCTGGCAGGTGTCACTTGGCTGGAAATCGGTACTCCGAACCCAGTGATTGGGTCCTCACGCAAGAGGGTGACGGTGGCGCCAGCAATAGCTGTCAGACCCAGATTCTCGTCTAAAACCCCGTTCTCGTTAACATCATCAAAGACAAAGCCGGTAAGTTCGCCACCGCCAATAGCTGGGTTATACACTCCGAAATCAACAACTTGGGACATCGTGATCGTCAGATTATTTACCGTCCAAGGAGTAGACGGGATGGCCCCAGGAATCGGGATGGAAGCTGGTAAGATGGAGACGTCATATAAGCCGTCTGGTAAATCGGGGAAGGTGTAACTCCCGAAATTCGCACCCGAAATCGTGTTTAGCTGTGTATTGGTAGATGCGATGATGACGCCAGCTTGTGAAACTTGTACGGTTACACCGTTTAAGCCAAATTGAGCTGCATTCTCGCCGAAGACACCATCATTATTGACATCGAACCAAACACTTCCGGATAGGTCTGCAAAACGCACGACCCCAAAGTTCCGAGTTAAGATGTCACCGACCTGAACGATTCGAATAATGTACGTGTCGGCGGTGGTGAATTGGGCGCTTGGATCGGGTAGCGTCGATTTGTTAATTCGAACGAGGTAACTCCCCGGCGGAATGGCTTCGAAGTCATAGGCACCATTTACAGTGCTTGTTGTGGTTTGGTAGGGGATGATCGCGCCATCTGGTAGCCGGATGAACAACTCAACTACGGCATTGGATATCCCTTCAATCGCGAGTGGATCATTACCGGGACTTCCATCTTGGCCAATTTGATCCCACCACACATTGCCTTGAATGCGGCCACCTGGAGGAGGGGTTGCATCAACCAAACCGAAGTTTGCAATGTTTGTGCTAATATCCGTGATGACAAAGGTCTGTGAAATGGGTGTCGACAAACTCGTGAAGAAGAGGCCGGTTGGGTTAAGGACAACTTCATAGGTTCCTGGAATGAGTCCGGTGAACTCGTAAAACCCAAGATCCAGCGGGCCATTTGCGATGGATGGCGCGGTGGTTGTCACCATAACCAAGGTGTTGGATGGCACGAGGCTGTACAACTCAACCAAGGCTCCAGAAACGCCGAGGGTACCAAGCGGCTCATTCACCGGGTTCCCATCAATCACCACTTGGTCGTACCAGACGGTCCCGGTAATGGTTGCGCCGGTTACGGCAGTATTGGTGTTGGGAAGAAGCCCGAAGTCGGCAAACAATATATCATCTGGCATGACGAAGATGGGGTATAGGATCGGGGTGGTAAAGTTGAGTACCGGCACAGGAACGGTTGCCACATCGATCTGAACCACATAGGCGCCTTCGATGACATTTGTGAATTCGTAAAAGCCATTGGTTCCGGTGATTTGGGTAGAACTCAACAGATTGCTCGCACCGGACGCGTAAAGAAGAATATCGACTCCGATGAGGCCATCCACAGCAAGTGTATCGTTGGAGAAATTTCCGTCTGCCCCCACGAAATCTTGCCAAACAAAACCAGAGATTGTTCCCGTGTTGCTTCGAATTAAACCGAAGTCATTCACCACGGAGCCCATGGTGAGATTATTTGTGTAGATGAGCGGCGTGGTATTTCCGGTGGTGATCCCAGGTTGAATCACTTCTACGATGTAGATCCGATTGGGTAGGGGATCCGTTTGGTATTGGCCGTTCGGACCGGTTAACAAATTGAAGAGGAAGACCTGGTTGCCCGCATTGTCGATGTTGTAGAAGTTGACCGTCGCTCCAAGGATTCCCTCCATAGCCAGTAGGTCATTTGATGGGTCGCCATCCAAACCAACCAAGTCCCACCAGACCGTTCCTGAGATGTCATTTTCTTCCGGAAGCAAGCCGAAGTCAACGACTTGATCTACCCGGTCGGTGAGCGTGATTGTGAGATTGGTGGGGGTCGTATTCGTTAAGATCTGAAACGGAACAGATGGGAGGTTCAATCTAACTTCGTAATTTCCTGCTGGTACGTAAAGGAATTCGTAATATCCGCGGTCAATCATCCCGCTTACCACTTCGGTTGATGTGGTTGCGCTACGAATGTATGCTCCAGCAGTGGTGAAGAGGTCGACAATAACCATGCCGATTCCGTCAGCAAATAATAAATCATTTGTTTTTAGCCCGTCTCCACCGACATAGTCGATCCAAGCTGATCCTTTGATGTCTGCGGTTGGAGCTCTCAACCAACCAAAGTCACCGCGTCCGGCGGTTGGACCGGTGCGAAGATCTATGATTTGAGTAAGCGGTGTCGTTGGTATGGTGACATCTGGAGGGAGAGTCGTAACATCGAGAGCGAGGTGGAATTCTTCTGCATTGATTTCGATGAAGCAGAAGTCACCGTTCACATCTGTGACCGCATTGGTATATGGGACGAGGTTCCCCATTGCATCAATGGTGGAGATGACAACTGTAGCACCAAGAATGCCTTCCGATGCAGGTTCATTTGAAGGAATACCATCTGTGACAAAGGTGTCATACCAAACACGTCCCTTTAGGTCGACCTTGCGTGGGGCAAGACCGTAATTCACTTCTCGTAAGGGCTGTGCGTTGCTAATTGGAGGAAACTGGGGGTAGGTGGTGGAGAAGGTGTCGTACGGCGCTTGAAGCTGACTTAGATCCATGGTCACCACGTAAGTATCGTTCGGTAAGCCTTTGAAGGCGTAAAATCCGTTATTGCCTGTGACGGTGGTTTGGAAAATATTGGTCGGGTCTGCTGCCGTAGCAAGAAACATCGTGACGTTTGACTGCCCGACGGTGAGCAAATCATCATTAAAGGGATCCCCGTCCGCGTTTCCGGCAATATCGTGCCAGACATATCCGCTAATGTTTGGAGGGGGTTCATCAAGACTTACGACAAATTCCACATTGTCGAAGTTGTCCAGGGGGTTCAAGTCAGCGCCGTTAACCCCATCATCAAACACTTCAACAAAGTTAGTGGTTATTCCGCTCGGCGGCAGATTGGTGATAATGCCAGGGCCATGTAAGAAGGCGGTGACGGTTAAATTCGTAAATCCATTCGTAGGCATATTACCCACGACCCATGTGACCGTTCCACTCGCTATGTTAACGACACCTCCAGCGGAAGCTGTCACGTTGGTGAAAAGTTGAGGGTCGAAGGTATCTACAACTGTGATTCCGGAAGCAGGAACGCCTTTATTTGAAACAAAAATGTCGAAGTTAATCGGAAAAGTATTGGCCTGTACATAGGTGACGAATCGGTCAGCGACCTTTTCTACCTCAAGGTCTGGTAGCAAAAAGTCAACCTCAGGTAACCCACCGAAAGTAGTGATGATGCAGGCAGCAGATGCGTTCGGATCGACTTCCCAACCTAAAGAGGACGTGATGTTAGTTGGGCCAAACGATGCTCCGATAACTGGATGATTGAAGGGAACGAGCGTGTTTGTATTGATGTTTCCCGCAAGGGTGTTGACGGCTGTTCCTGCGTTAATATCACCTAGTAAGGTGTTAAAGCGGTCAGCAGTCCAGCCAAGATATGTAGCGTTTAGGAGTCCTTTGGATGTGTTCAACGCCCCACCGTGACTAACGCCAAATACTTCGTTGTTATCAATGGTGTATAATTGAAGGTTTCCAGCTGCAGACGTTCCACGTGTAAAAAGCACGTCATTGCCAGCGCCAACCACAGCCTCATCGAGATATTGCTCGAGTTTAATGTCACCAAGTAGGCCCGTTTCGGCTACGAATTTATAGGTCGTATTAACTACATCGCTGCCAAGAGTTAAAACGGAGTCTGCGGTCCAATTAATCCGGTTCCCATTCGTGCCGATAAAGAAGCCTGAGCTTACAGCGTTAGTCTGGGATGGCGTATTAATCGAGGATGTGATCGTAGAGTTTCCCAGTTCGAATACACTCCCTCCAGCCGTGATAAAGGTCTTATAATCAATCACCACTTGGTCGGTTATATCCGAGTTTGAAGCCAGCCCTTCAGCGGTAATGGTTGCCGAGGTAATCTCGCCTCCATTACCAAAGTTAACTTCTAAGTAGCCAGCGTTTCCCGAGGTGCCATTCGAAAGTACAGTTGATTGTGCCGATGCTTGGTGGCTGATTCCCAGCGACAGAATACCAAGTATAAAAAGTGGAAGTAATGTATGTTTCATATTGTTCGCTCTCAGAAATATCAGTCCTTTTCACGGAGCCTTAGGAAGCCCCTCCACAACCTTGCCTAGATGTGTTTATCTTTCTGTTGTACTGTTTTTTAACCGTGTTTATCGAGAAATCTTTGCGATTTTAGGCATCTGTTTTTTTAATGCAGTGTAGGCTCACTAGTTATTGGGGGCATAAAATGAATCATGGCCACTCCAGTGAAGGAGAAGCCATGTCTATTCAAGAAGCAGAAAAGAGAGGGGTTAAGGATTTATTTCCGCTTTTTCCCGCAGTTCTGTGAGGAAGCCATCCATGAGTTTACCCATTTTTTCATTGGAAATCGTTCCTTTTACATCTTCTTTAATTTCATCAAAGGCCTTCACGCCACCATCATTCCGGTCCGTGACCTCAATAATGTGATAGCCAAAGGATGTTTCGACCACTTGACCGACCATGTTCAAGTCCTGACTAAAAGCGGCTTTGTCAAAAGACGGCACCATTTGCCCCGGAGAAAACGTACCTAAATCGCCACCATTTTGTCCGCTTGGACAATCAGAATATTCTTTTGCCAATTCGGCAAAATCACCGCCCTCAGCGAGTTGAGCCCTTATTTTTTCAAGCTTTTTGAGCTTTTCTGCTTTGGCCGTGTCGTCATCGCCTTGGGTTTTGATCAAAATATGGCGGGCCTTCGCAGATTTTTTGGTCTCAAACTTCTCTTTAGATGCCTCGTAATACTCTTTGGCCTCTGCATCTGTCACCTCAGGAAGGCTGCTTTTTTTCACATCAACCATCTTGCGTACAAGGAGGTCTTCTTTGATTTTCGCCCGAAAATCTTCTTCTGTCATCGACGCGGATTCGAGCGCCATTTCAAAGGTAACGTTCGGGGGAAGCGTGCCGAGCATGGTGTCAACTTCTTTTTGGATGTCCTCAGGCGTCGTTGTAAGACCTTGCTTTGTGGCTGCTTGGGTAAGCAGCGTGCGATTAATAAAGCCTTCTTTAATACGCTGCCCGAGTTGTTGACTTGCCATTTCGCGATATTGCGGGGGAACTTGTTGCATCGCCATCGCTTGGTTTAGTTCTTTTTGAAGCTGCGCATTGCTCAATGAAACGCCATTAACCGTCACCGCGTTTCCTACGACCGGGGCCAATGTCGGACTTGCAATCCCGGGGATCGCTGCCGCTGGATTTGGAGGAGTCGCTGGAGCAGGAGGGACCGCTGGAGCAGGAGGGACCGCTGGAGCAGGAGGGACCGCTGGAGCTGGTGGCGTGGCTGGAGCTGGAACCTCTGGAGCTGGAGGCGTCGCTGGAGCAGGCGGCGTCGCCGGAGCTGGTGGCGTCGCTGGAGCAGGAGGGACCGCTGGAGCAGGTGGCGTCGCTGGAGCTGGAACCTCTGGAGCAGGAGGCGTCGCCGGAGCTGGAGGCGTCGCCGGAGCTGGTGGCGTCGCTGGAGCAGGAGGGACCGCTGGAGCTGGAACCTCTGGAGCAGGAGGGACCGCTGGAGCAGGAGGCGTCGCTGGAGCAGGAGGGACCGCTGGTTCTTGCGCAAAGGAACCTGTTACAAGCGCGACTGCAAGAATGGCCGAGCAGCAGGCAGGACGTAAGAATATTGCAGAGAACGTAGGGTAGAATGAAGTGCGTCGATGTGTCATGTTACAGTAGATTTAATTAGTATAAGTCTTTTTCTAGCTTGATAGCAGGTGCTGTCGAATCAATTTCCGCCAGAACCCGTTGGTATCTGGCATCCAGTGATAACTTCAATCGCCTACTTTTATCGAATCTTGACACGGGTAGGGGACCTTATAAATGTTTTTAATGAACCCAAAATCTGACTCACTCGATTTATCTGTACCCGGTCAAGACGATCATCGCCAAAAAGTGCGCTCTGCCTACGCCGAAGTGGCCAATGCGAGCAATGATGGAGATTGCTGTGGCATCGCTTCCAGCTGCTGTGGCGTTTCAGACGATCAGTCGATCAATACCTTGATTTCAACCCGCCTTGGCTACAGCGAAGACGACCTCAAGAATGTCCCTTCCGGTGCAGACATGGGGCTAGGCTGTGGGAATCCCAAAGCGATTGCAGCTCTCAAAGCAGGCGAAGTCGTGGTCGACCTCGGTTCTGGAGGAGGGTTTGACTGCTTTCTTGCTGCCCAAGAAGTCGGAGAAACGGGGCGGGTCATCGGGGTTGATATGACTCCCGATATGCTCAGTAAAGCTCGGGCAAATGCCGCCAAAGGGAAGTTCACCAACGTCGAATTCCGTCTTGGCGAAATTGAGTTTCTCCCTATTCCGAATGATACAGCAGATGTCATCATCTCTAACTGCGTGATCAATCTCTCACCGGACAAAGCGCAAATTTTTCGCGATGCACATCGGATCCTAAAGCCAGGTGGCCGTCTCGCAATTTCAGATGTGGTGGCAACGGTTGAGTTACCGGAAGAAATGCGGAGCGACGAAAAGCTCATCGCCGGGTGCATGGGCAATGCATCACTCATCGAAGATCTCGAGCAAATGATCACAGCCGCCGGCTTCGAACAGGTTAAAATCGAACCCAAAGATGAGTCCCGCGATTTCATTAAGGATTGGGCCCCAGGTCGTGGAGTCGAAGACTATGTGGTCTCAGCCACGATTGAAGCGGTCAAAGCCTAAGCTAAAGTAAATGGTCAGACAAAAAAAGGTGAAGCCAATTGAGCTTCACCTTTTTTATTTCAGTTTTTAGATCAGGACTCATTCTTTCGTGAGTCAGTAGGGCCGCTACAAGACGTCGGCAACTGCCGCGCAAACTGCGTCAATGTTACTTGGGGTCAATCCAGCCACATTAATGCGCCCGCCGCCTACGACATAAATGCTCTTGTCGCGTAGGGCTTGGACATTTTCATCACTCAGCCCGCTGTAGGAGAACATCCCGCGCTGTTCGACAATATAGCCGAAGTCGCGATCGATGCCGTGGTTTTTGATCCCATCGACAAGCTTTTTGCGCATGCTGTGAATCCGAACCCGCATCTCAGCCAGTTCGGTTTCCCATTGCTGAGTGAGTTCCGCGCTTTCGAGGATGGTGCTCACGATGGCGCCACCATGATTTGACGGGTTGGAATAATTGGTCCGGATCGTTTTCTTCACGTGGCTAAATGCCGCGTCAACCGCATCAGCGGTTTCTGCCACGACGGTCAATCCACCAGTGCGCTCATTGTAGAGGCCAAAGTTTTTGCTATATGAATTCGCAACGAAGAATTCGATACCTGCATCAATAAACGGAGTGAACGCAGCTCGGTCCTGCTCAAGCCCGTCGGCAAATCCATGATAAGCGAAATCGAAAAATGGAATCCAGCCCTTGGTTTTGGCGATGCTTGCAAGCTCGGCCCAGCCCGTTGCTTCTAGATCCACTCCGGTTGGGTTGTGGCAACATACATGTAGAAGCACGATGTCGCCAGCAGGGACATTTTCGAGGTCGGCTTTCATCGCAGAAAAATCGAGCCCGTTCGTAGCCGCATCATAGTAACGGTAATCAGCAATGTTCAGTCCGGCTGCGCCGAACACACCTTTGTGGTTGGCCCAGGTTGGCGTGCTGACCCAAACGGTTGCGTTTGGATTTAGCTTTTTAATGAAATCACCACCAACGCGTAACGCTCCGGTTCCGCCAGGTGTATGGCAGGTGCGGGCGCGATCAAACACAGAAGAATCTGAACCAAACAAAAGCTTCTGCACCACAGCTGAATAAGCCGGTGAGCCAGGAATCGGGAGGTAAGATTTCGTGGTTTGCGTTTCCAAAAGGTGCTTTTCAGCTACCTTTACTGCCGCCATGATAGGCGTAGCACCTTGTTCATCTTTATAAATACCAACGCCAAGATTTACTTTGGCAGGATTTGAATCAGCCCGAAAGGCCTCAGTGAGACCCAAAATGGAGTCCGGCGGTGCCGGTTTAGTTTCGTTAAACATGTGGATTCCCTACTCATGCTTTGACCGAATGCAAGCCTAGGTCGTCGCATCTTTTTAAGGTTTCTACTGAGTCATATCAGAATGATTTTCACTCTGATGCTGGACTATCCAGTCATTTTTTGCATGGAGACTTTGTGACGTTCTTGGAACCAAATGAAATTCAAGTTGCTGTGAGCGACTTGGATCACCAGTTGCCCGCCTGGCGCAATCGGCCGATCCAAGAGCGTTGTGCCAACCTGCCAAAATTAGCCGAAAAACTGCGGGCTCAAAAAAAGCAAATTGCGCATATTATTTGGGCCGAAATGGGAAAGCCTTTGGCTCAGGGAATACATGAAGCAGAGAAATGCGCCAAACTCTGTGAATATTACTTCGAGAATGCCGCAGAACACTTGGCCCCCATACCTGTGCCAGACGTCGAACGTCCACGAGAGATCGTCCGAACCCCAATGGGAATTGTTTTCGGAATTATGCCGTGGAACTATCCATTCTGGCAGGTGTTTCGGGCTGCCGTTCCGGCGATGTTGGCCGGCAATGGTTTTTTGTGTAAGCACGCAGCGAATGTGCCGGTTTCCGCAGAGGTGATGCATCAACTCTTTACTAGCCAGGACTTTCCTTATGCCAATATTTTCATGCAAGAGAAGGACTGCGAATGCGTGATTCAAGACTCAAGGGTAGGGGGGGTGACCCTGACCGGAAGTGCTGGCGCAGGAAAAGCTGTAGCAGAGATTGCAGGGCGGCATTTGAAGAAGGTCGTGCTCGAGCTCGGGGGCAACGATCCCTACCTTATTTTAGATGATGCTGACATCGATTTAGCGACTCACAGCGCGGTTCAATCTCGCATGATTAATAGCGGTCAAAGTTGTATCTCAGCTAAACGTATTCTAATTCAAGAATCTGTATTTGAACCAGCTAAAAAACGAATACTGGAGCTGATGAGCGCTTATACCTGGGGGGAACCGACCGATACGATGGGCCCGCTGGCTCGTCATGATTTGCGAGATGCGTTACATGCGCAAGTCTCCCTTACGGTTGAACGTGGCGGAACCTGTTTGCTAGGTGGTAGAATTCCTTCTGAAGCAGAAAATCCGTCTGGATTGCCTTATTATCCGCCCACCGTGCTAACGGACGTAACACCTGAAACACCTGCTTTTGACGAGGAATTATTCGGTCCCGTCGCGGTATTGATTCCTGTGGTCGAAGAAGAGCGGATGATTCGCTTGGCTAATCGATCTGTCTACGGCTTAGGCGCAGCCGTCTTTTCTCAGGATCTTGAACGGGCTCGACGCGTTGCTGGAAAGCTCCGTGTGGGTACGGTTACGATAAACGATTTTGTAAAAAGCGATCCACGGATTCCATTTGGTGGATGTAAGCAAAGCGGTATTGGAGTCGAACTTGGCTCATTCGGAATCCTCGAGTTTACTGTGGCTAAAGTAATCGGATAATTCTCGCAGTAGTAAAGTATGAGTAAAAACCGTTGGGGGGATTTTGTCCACAGGCCGAATTCCAACCGCGTTCGCAGAAGCTCTACCGCAAGATGCTCAAAGAAGGCAAAGTCGGAGAAATTCGGATGATCAGCGCCAGTTTTGGCTTCCACGCACCGTTCGATCCCAAGGGTTGGAAAATGCAATTCGGATTCAAGGAACCGAGGGCGCGCTGCACATTCCATGGCCGTGGATTCCGAACCGTGAAGGTGTTAACAGCTCCATCTTCCACATCAGCGGGAAGCAGGGCGAGCTGATTGAGGAGACCGTGATTGAAACCAAGGAGTGGCTGTACGGAGCGGAAGCAGATATTGTGGCGCGAGATCTTAAGCATCGGGAAGCTGGAAGTACGGCTATGTCTCATGCAGACACCAATGGCACTTACATAAGCGGTCCAGCGTATTTTTTTGTGTCATGTTACATCGTGGGAATCCGCCCCAAGGTGGGCGGTATATGGTAGCCCGTGTGCAAGCCGCGAAGCGGTCGCAGCGCCGGGTTACGTGCAGGCGTGAGAAGGCAACGAGGGATAAGCCCTGTATTTGAAGAGAAATCGGAGCGAGG
>ENA-ORXR01004351-ORXR01004351.1-marine-metagenome-genome-assembly--contig:-NODE-4351-length-11908-cov-3.406305_pt1 | contig 11908 bp, 1 predicted proteins | sample MGYA00237866_ERZ511479 | MGnify/ENA metagenome assembly ERZ511479 | reverse complement strand
AGGTTTTTTATTCCCCAGAGACACACATACCTAATACAAATTACTGGGAGCAATCCCATTTAACAAACACTAAATTTTAATTATGAATAGAAACATCCATTCATTGATGGCATAGCTGTATCTAGCCATTTCCTACATTTATAGATAGCTTTTATGGCTTTCGTTTATTTGGAGCATTCTGTGCTAATGGGAGAGGTACATCTTTTTTGATGTAGCGTGCTTGGTGGGCGTGGTTTGTCTGGTAATGAATGAAGTGTGTTCTATTCATTTATTTTAAACTAAACTTATTTATTATGAGAAGATTATTACTTTTATTTATAACAATGCTTTGTTGTTGTTATTGGAACAATCCAATACTATTAGCACAAAAAGGAGGTGGCGGAGACTCGCCAATCCAAAAACATGCAAGTGAAACTCATTCTCCTGTTCATCAATTTTACTGTGGAGAATCTGGTAAAGTCTGGCCTGGTTGGGATGGTGGAAAATATACGTATGAAGTTACATTAGCCAGTGTTGATTGTGAAAATGTAAATGTAGATAATATTAGTGGAGAAGAATTTTATTTTAAATTTATAGTGAATGATCAATGGACTTTTTTAAATAATAATGGGGATTATTGGGATTTAGATGACGGAAATAATGATAATAATTTTAATCATATTTTCACTGACAATCATACTGTAACTAAAACTCTTAATGAGTATGAACCATTGGTAATTATGCTACAAGCTGCTGAGAAAGATGGAGGTAGTGTTGGAAATAGTGATATTAATAATGATAATAATTTAGGAAAGGTTACAATTTCTTTTCCAAATCATACAGCATGGAATCCAGCTAATGTAACTTATAATGATAACTCATCAATTAATAATTTTAACATTACAAATTATTCAAATATAATCATGAGCCCATTAATAAATTCTAATAAAATATATTTTGAAATAACAAGCAAACCTGTTTTAGGAACTAGCCGAAGTACTACATTTAGTGTAACTATTCAACTTACTGAGACAGAAGAAGAAAATTTGCCAGATGGTTTACAAGGTATAGCACAGAGAGAAATTAATGAACATTTGGGTACTAGATTGATTTATGATGTGCTTAAAACGGGAACTATTGATGATGAGGATAAATATGTGGTGTGTTATACTGGTAAATATAATAGCCTTGATATTAGTGGAGATTTATCTAATGACTACAATAAAAATACCAATGTCTATTTTTATCAAGAAACTGTACCTTTTTCTAATTATGTACCAGAAGATGTTCCTATGCCTGCTTCCAGTTTTGTAGACTATTTCAATGACCCAAGTAATAATTATAGTGGTAATGATAATGATATAGTTGAGGGAGTCATGGAGGAAGATATTAATAATCTTGCATATGAGCCAAGAGCAATATGGAGTAGAAAATATGGTAATAGATTTGAAATTGCTACAAGTTATCCAAATGGAGCTTTTTATGTAGATTTAGGTTTTGGTAGAACATTATCATCAATAGGACAATCTGTATTTACGCCAGATGGGCCTTATTCAAATTTGGATGAATATTTAGATGCTGTTGAGGATGAACTTTCTCAACAGCTAATTGACTATATTCTTATTTCATTACAAAGTGATTTAATAACATCATCTCCCTTGTCAGATCTAGACATACAATATAATAGTAGTGTATTATTTCGAGATCATTTTTGGGATTCGGATGAATATAATGATGGTTTTTTTAATGTGGGAGGCAATGGTTATCCTGGCCAACAAAATGGTGGATCTGCACAACAAAAAGCACAACTATATTGGGATTTTTATGTTATTCCAACATACTTAAAAGGTTTTGATAATTCTACCAAAATTGATGAAGCATATTATTATTTAGGTAGAGTATTACATTATTTACAAGATATGTCTTCTATTCCACATACTCAATTAGATGGACACCCACCAATACCTGGTTTAATAGATGTATATGAAACATCAATAGGAGAAGAATATATTCAAGGTGAACCAGGAGATGATAATAATAATAATGCATTAAATAGAATAATATGGTCTTATGAAAAGAGTACCCCAAAATGTATAGACCATAATGATATTACCAAATATATAGGAATTAACAATGAATATAGTTATACACCAAATATTAATATACCCAATGCTAATGGGTTTAATGGAAAAGATTCAAAAGATGAATGGATTACACAGGGAGCAGTTTGGGGGTTAAATACTACTCAGAAAATAGATAGTGTGTGGAATTCTAAAACTCCGTTATTTCATTTGTTATATTCAATGACGGAGACAACAGACAATTATCCAAGTGGAGAATCGGCAGCAGATCTAGGTTGGGGTGCACCAACAGAAGAAGATGAAGGATGGTTAAATCAAACAACTGAAATAAATGGAATAGAGGTGGATAACTGGAAGCTAGCAGGAGACGATATAATGCCCAAATTAATGTCACACACAGCAGGCTTATATCGTTTATTCTGGGCATCAGTACATTTTCCAACATCAATAGATAATAACGGAGAATATACCAATTATATGGAAGATGATCCAAATTTATCACCCATTGCAGATAAAATGCGAGAAGCCTATTTAAACACCTTTAATAACTCCAATTATAGTGAGACAGCCCTTAGTGAAGATATTATTCATATTGGTTCACCGATGGACAGTTGTTTAGTGAAAAAACAGAAGGATAATGAGAATAATTATTATCGTACATATAATCATGGAGGACTTTTTTACAATGAATGTTCAGATGAAGTATATGTAATAGGAAAACATATTTGGGAAAAATGGATCAAATTAGAAAACGATGACAATGATGATAATGATTTGGGAGCACCTATATCTTCACAAACATTTGTTGAACAGGTAGTTTCATTAACAGGAAAATACATTGTTGCTTTTGAAAATGGTTATATAACTTGGGAAGGGAATCAAAGTTTTTCTTATTATAATTATAACCTTAGTAGGAATAGTGATGTTGAAGTAAATACATGTGTTTGTAAAATTACAGAAGTTAATAGTTCTTGTGAAGGTATTTTAATAGTCAATTTACTCTTAGAAGATGTTCCTGAAGGCTATCATGTTTATTGGGCTAAAGATGGAGTTTTTCTTGGAGAAGGACAACAATATACCGCAACAGAAGAAGGAATGTATCAAGCATATATTAGCATTTTAAGTAATCAGAATAATCCTGATTTAAGTAATTGTGTTTTTACAGAAGTAGATGTCCCCTATTCTGTAACTGATAATTGTAATTGTATATCTCCACCATCCGCTCCAACTATCCCCTCACCCACAACCGTAGACCTATGCCAATCAGGAACAAGTGATGATACAGGTGGGCAAGCAGTTGTAGACTTACCCCCTTTACCATCAGGTTCTGATCTTGTGTATCAGTGGTATATGGTAGGAAATCCAACGCCTATACATACAGGAAAAAAACTTATTGTTTCAACAGCAGGAACTTATTATGTAGTGTTATCTGACGGAATTTGTACTTCTGACCCATCCAATAATTTAGTCATTGTCAATACCAATTGTGATACAGATTGTAGCCCTCCTTCTGCTCTGACCTTAAACACAACAGCAGGAAGCACACTTTGTCAATTTGGTACAGGCGCACCACTTCAAACATATTTACAAACAAGTGGAACAATCCCCCCTAATTATGAATTTTGGTGGTATAAAGATGGTGACTTTTTAGAAAGCAATATATCAGGAGAATTGATAATATACCCAGAGAGCTATACAGGTGCAGGTACCTATACAGTTCGTTTAGTAGAAATTAATGTTAACGAGCCATGTAATTCCAGCTTTTCTAATGAAATTGAGATAGTTGTAAATAACTGCGAGGCTGCCTGTTCAGAAGCACAGACACCCAATATATTAGTAAGTGATTATGTCATTTGCCAAAGTGCAACAGAGGATGAAAGTATTCCTAATTATACTTATTTACAAGCAGATGCTACTTTACCACCAAATTATACTTATCAATGGTATCAAGATGGAATAGAATTAGATGAAAACAATGCTGTTCTTGTCATTTTAGATAACTTATATGGTGCAGGAGAATATACAGTTAGAATGGTTAATAATACAGATGGATGTATATCAGGTTTATCTTCACCCGTAACCATCTCTGTTATAGATTGTGGAGAACCCACCATTCTATTTGGTTGTACACCACCAGAGCCACCTGTAATAGTATCATCAGAAGGAACAGATTTATGTGCGTCCTTAGAAGACGGACCCATTTTAACAATTTTGGGAGATGCAACAAATATGTGGTATCTACCAGAACCACCAAGCGGATTTTACTACCAATGGGTAAGAGATGATATAGACATAATAGGAGAAAACTATCAGACCCTACCTGTACTTTATACAGATCCAGGTACTTATGGTGTTTATCTTACTGATGGAGCAGGCTGCAACTCTTTTTGGTCCAATGAAATCACCATCACCAATAACTGTGCGATAGGAGAAGAATTTTGCGAACAAACCCCCATCATCAACAGTACAAATATCATTGACGAAGAAATAGGCTGTATCTCTCTAAATGTCACCATAGACCAAAATTGTTGTGATGGTCTTTTAGATGAGAGTAATTTCACTTTATATCAAAATGAGTTAATACAGACTGACTTTTTTAATGTTGAAGCTCCAGGACAAGCTGGAGGTACTAAATTAGTAGATATAATTTTTACTATTGATGTAAGTGGTAGTATGTCTGGAGATATAACTGCTGTTCAAAATAATATGGCAAGTTTTTTAGAAACACTTGAAAATCAGGGAGGTATTGATTATGCTGTGGGCATTGTTATTTTTACAGAAGGTGGTACTAATGTATTAAATAATGGAGATTTATATACAAGGGATTTATCACAAAGTCCTACTTATCAGCCTATCATTGATGCAATCAATCAAGTTAGTACAAGTTTAAATCCTACAGGAGAACCATTTTGTAACATTGACGGAAATGAAAATTCCTTGGGAGGAATATATAATGCAGCTACGCTTATCAAATACAGAGCAGGTGCTCAAAAAATTATATTATTATTATCAGATGAACCGCCATGTAGTGATCCGACTAGCACTATCTTACAAGTATCTACAGTACTTGATAATTATATAATTCCTAATAATATTATTGTATATCCAATATTTCAAGCAGGTCAAGGAGATGCGTCATACATTATGATTGCAGATGAGACAAATCCATTAGGAGCAATCAATGGAACAACCTATTTTGATAATATAAAAGGTAATTTTGATGCCATTGCAGGTATTATAGAAGGCAACCTTGTTAGTTCTTATACAGTCTCATACTGCTCTGATGAATTTATTCCTGAAGACATCACCCCCATAGAACTACTCATAGAATGTGGAGACAATAGCTTTACAGCTTACGACACCATATTCCCCAGTAGTTGTCCTTTAATTGACCTGACTCCTGCTACGTTGAATTATTTCAACCAATCAGGCTTCCAAGAAGGAACAGAATTTGAAATATCAGCAGAAGTAACAGATAATTCAGAACCCTTCACGAATAGTGTAACCTTGTGGTATAGTAGTTCAACAACTTCAGGACTACAAAGTACACCAATGACTTATGACAGTATAACTGATACATGGAGTGCCTTGATTCCTTCAAGTGCTACACAGCAAGAACCAGGAGTTAGTTTTTACATTACAGCAACAGATGGTGTATGTACTTCTCGAAGTCCTGCCAGTGGCAGCCCTATTTCAGAATATTTCTTAGGCATCTTACCCAATGAACCACCTGTCATTGTTCACAATCCTGTTAACTTCTCTTTAATAGATGAACCAGTTACCATCTGTGCAATGGTCACAGATAATACCAATGAAGTAGATAATGTTGTTTTAAATTACCGCATCATTCCTGGACCAGCCTATACTTCTATAACAATGGTAAATACAACAGGAGATGAATACTGTGCTGTTATTCCAGCGAGTGCTGTCACTTGTAATGGAGTAGATTACTTTATTGCAGCTACTGATGATTTTGGTTCTGTTTCTACCAATGGTTATCCAGACCCTGGCACACCAAACACCATTGCTGTTAATAACACCAATCCACCTTATGGCTTAAATATTGATGTACTTTCTTCCAATCAATTACTATTGAGTTGGGGAGATGGCAGTAATGGAACACAAAATGTTCAAATTTATGGAGCAGTTACAACAACTTCTGTTCCGCCTCCAAATTCAGCATATAACTTAATTACAACAGTTTCAGCAGGAACAACCTCTTACATTGATAATGTTGTCATCAACCCAAGTAGTGTCTATTGGTATCAAGTTAGTAATGAAAGTTCGTGTACGTATGGAGATGGAGCAAGTGATGCCGCTTCTTTAGATAATATTTGTCAGGTCTTTACGTGTGGTTGTACAGATCCAGAGGCTTGTAATACAACACCAGGAGCAACCATTCCCGACAATAGTTGTGAATATACCTCATGTGCGGGATGTTCTGATCCAGGTGCCTGTAACTACGATGTATACGCCAATATACCTGATGATTCACAATGTGAATATACTTCATGTGCAGGATGTACAAATCCTGCTTTCTGTAATTATGACCCTTATGCAAGCATTTCAGATAATAGTCAATGTGTAGAATGTGATGAAGTAACAGGCTGTACAGATCCAGATGCTTGTAATTACAATCCATTTGCAGAAGTAAATGACGGTAGTTGTGAAGATTGTGAGGAAATTCCAGGATGTACTGATATAGGAGCTTGTAACTACAATGCTTCTGCTACAGAAAATAATGGAGATTGTGAATATGAAACTTGTGCAGGTTGTACAGACCAAGATGCTTGTAACTATATGCCAGGTACTTCCATAAATGATGGAAGTTGTGAATATGAAACTTGTGCAGGATGTATGGATGAAATTGCTTGCAATTACGATGTCACTGCAACTTTACAAGGAATATGTATATATGATACCTGTTTGGTTGTTATGGGTTGTACAGATTCATTAGCTTGTAACTACAATTCATTGGCAACAGAAAACGATGGAAGTTGTGAGTTTATCTCTTGTAACCAGATAGAAGGTTGTACAGACCCTACTGCCTGTAATTACAATGCACAAGCCACCCTCTACAATTATAGTTGCGAATATGCTCCCTGTACAGGATGCATGGACGAATCAGCTAGTAATTATGACGCAAGTGCAACAATCAATGGTCCCTGTGAATACAATAATTCAGCAGTAGATGGTTGTACAGATTCAGAAGCCTGTAATTATGTTCCCTCTGCCACTAATGATGATGGAAGTTGTGATTTTGTGACTTGTAACTATATACCCGGTTGTACTGATGAAATGTCTTGTAATTATAATGCAGATGCAACAATCAATAATGGAAGTTGTGATTATGATAGTTGTGCAGGATGTTTAGATGAATCAGCTTGCAATTATGAAGCAACAGCGATGATTAATGCAGGTTGTGAATATCAAAGTTGTGCTACTATATTAGGTTGTACTGATATGAATGCTTGTAATTACAATCCAGATGCCAATCAAGATGATAACAGTTGTGAAAATATTTCTTGTGCTAATATTGTCGAGGGATGTACCGATGAAATGGCGTGTAATTATGATGCCAACGCTACAGTAAATAATAGTAGTTGTACTTATGATTGTTACGGTTGTACAGACAATAATGCGTGTAATTATGAAATGACTGCTACAATAGATAACAATAGTTGTGAATATACATCTTGTGGCGGAGAAACAGGTTGTACCGATGCAACAGCTTGTAATTATAATTCAAATGCAACAACAGATGATAATTCTTGTGAATATAGTAGTTGTGCTAATATTGTTGAAGGTTGTACAGACGAAATGGCATGTGATTATGATGCCGCTGCTACTGTTAATGATGGTAGTTGTACCTATGATTGTTATGGTTGTACCGATTCAAATGCTTGTAACTATGAATCAACAGCAACTATCAATGATAATAGTTGTGAGTATAGTAGTTGTGCTATTGTTATAGGATGTACAGATGCAACAGCTTGTAATTATAATTCAGATGCTAACCAAGATAGTGGCAATTGTGAATATACTTCTTGTGCCAATATTGTGGAAGGTTGTACAGACGAAATAGCTTGTAACTATGATGTCAATGCTACAAATAATAATGGAAGTTGTGAATACACTTCCTGTGCAGGTTGCTTAGATGCCAACGCTTGTAACTATGACGAAACAGCCACTATTGATGATAGTAGCTGTGATTATTCTTGTACAACGCTAACAAATGGTTGTATGGATATGACAGCATGTAATTATGCACCCAATGCTACAACAGATGATGGAAGTTGTGAATATGTTTCCTGTCAATATACATTAGGCTGTACAGATACACTTGCTTGTAATTTTGACGAGAATGCAATTGTCAATAATGGAAGTTGTGAATATAATAGCTGTGCAGGTTGTACTGACCCCGCAGCTTGTAATTTCAATCCATTAGCTACAATAAATATGGGATGTGATTATGAATCATGTGCCGTACTTGGATGTACCGATCCAGTAGCCTGTAACTATAATCCAACAGCAAATCAAAATAATGGAAGTTGTGAATACATTAGTTGTAATCAAGTAATGGGCTGTACGGACCCAATAGCCTGTAATTTTAACTCATTGGCAACAGTAACGGATGGCAATTGTGAATATACCTCTTGTTTAGGATGTACCGATATAGGAGCTTGTAACTTTAATCCAATGGCTTCTATCAATGATTCAAGTTGTGTATATAATTCTTGCATTGATACATTAGGATGCACACAAATAGGAGCTTGTAATTATGAGCCGACAGCGACCACAGATGATGGAAATTGTGATTTTACAAGTTGTGAAGGATGTACTGATCCTGCTGCTTGTAACTTTGATCCGACTGCCTTGATTAACGATATGAGTTGTATCTATACAGGTTGTTCTGGTTGTACAGATGCTAATGCTTGTAACTTTGACCAATTTGCAATAATTAGTGACAATAGCTGTGAATATATCACTTGCTTGGGATGTACCGATGAAAGTGCTTGTAATTACGATGAAACAGCAACCATTAGTGATACCTGTGTATATGATACTTGTGTAGGATGTACCGATCCAACAGCTTGTAATTATGACATCAATGCGACTATAAATGATGGTAGTACTTGTGATTATCTTGATTGCTTAGGTTGTACTGACCCAGAAGCCTGTAATTATGATGAAACAGCAACTATTAGCAATGATTCTTGTGTATATGATATTTGTGTAGGTTGTACAGATATATCAGCTTGTGATTATGACACAACAGCCATTATTGCAGGAGCTTGTGATTATGAAGTTTGTTTAGGATGTCTTGACCAAACAGCCTGTAATTATAATCCTTTAGCGACTATCAGTGATAATAGTTGTGTTTATACAAACTGTGTTGGCTGTGGAAATCCAACAGCTTGTAATTATAACCCATTTGCTCAAAGTACCGATGATGCACTATGTGATTTTACAAGTTGTCAAGGTTGTACAAATCCAAATGCATGTAATTTTGATCCATATGCACAAATAGAAGATAATAGTTGTGAGTTTAATTCTTGTACGGATTGTACAGATCCAATGGCTTGTAATTATAATGCTGATGCTACAATTAATGATGGCACTATTTGTGAATATGACAGTTGTGTTGGTTGTACAGATGTAACTGCTTGTAATTATGATGATGGTGCAATAATAGGGGATAATAGTTGTGAATATCTATCTTGTCAAGGATGTACAGATATGGCAGCCTGTAATTATAATGCTACGGCAACAGTCAATAACGGAACTTGCGAATATACTTCTTGTAATATAGAAATAGGTTGTACAGATTTTACTGCTTGTAATTATAGTCCATCTGCTACAACAGATGATGGAAATTGTGAGTATGATTCCTGCAACATTATTTATGGCTGTACAGATGCCAATGCTTGTAACTACAATATCAATGCTAATACCAATAATAATAGTTGTGAATATACTTCTTGTTTGGGATGTACCGACCCTATCGCTTGTAATTATGATAATAATGCCCTAATCAATAATGATTCTTGTAATTATGTTACATGTTTGGGATGTACTGATATAGCTGCTTGTAATTATAATCCAGAGGCAACGATTTATGATGAAAATGTCTGTGAATATAATACTTGTACAGGCTGTACCAATCCAAATGCTTGTAACTATAATGCTCAAGCAACGGCTGATAATGGAAGTTGTGAATATTTAAGTTGTATTGGTTGTACAGACCCTACTGCTTGTAATTATGATTCATTTGCTTCTATAGAAAATGGAAGTTGTGAATTCTTTACTTGTCAAGGCTGTACAGATGAACAAGCCTGTAACTATGATGAAACAGCTACAATAAATGATGGTAGTTGTGATTATGTAAGCTGTGAGGGATGTACCGATCCAACTGCTTGCAATTATAATGACGAAGCATTAATTAGTGATGAAAGTTGTGATTATATTGATTGTTTAGGTTGTACCGACCCATTGGCATGTAACTATGATGAAACTGCAATAATTAATGATACTTGTACCTATGACATCTGTGTAGGATGTATTGATCCAGGAGCCTGTAACTATGATCCTACTGCTAGTATTAGTAATGACTCTTGTGTATATAATACTTGTATAGGATGTTTAGACATAGAAGCCTGTAACTATGATATAGATGCTACAATTGCAGGAAATTGTGATTATTTAGTTTGTGCAGGTTGTACCGACCTCGCAGCTTGCAATTATGATATGCTTGCCTCTGTTAGTGATAGCAGTTGCGTATATGATACTTGTACTTCAGCAGGTTGTACAGATCCAGAAGCTTGTAACTATAATCCTGCTGCAACATTTAATAATGGTTCTTGTGATTACGAAAGCTGCATAGGCTGTACCGACCCATTAGCTTGTAACTTTAATCCTGTAGCAACTATTAATAATAGTGTACTTTGCGATTATGAAAGTTGTGTAGGCTGTACCGACCCATTAGCTTGTAACTATAATAATAATGCAACCATTAGTGATAGTTCTTGTTTCTATAATCCTTGTACAGGATTAGCTGGATGTTTAGATCAATTAGCCTGTAATTATAATCCTGCTGCAATCTATGATAATGAAAGTTGTGAGTATGTTTCATGTTTACCTGAAACACCAGATATTGGTGTCATCTTTATTTCTAGTCCAACTAGTGGTGCAGGACTACCAAGCGATGATACATTAGCTGTTCAAATATACAATTATGGAGATTTACCTGTAACAGATTTTAGCATTGCATTTACAATAAATGGAGATTCAACAGTTATAGAAAACATTGCTTTAATAGATACCTTATATCCAGGAGATACTATTGACTATACCTTCCAAACATTGATAGATATTAATGCTAATGGAACATATGAAATCACATCATATACCATTTTAGGAAGTGACTTTATGCCAGGTAATGATGCTTATACTACCATAGTAGATATGTATTTCTGTCCAAGAGACACATTAGGTATGGGCAGAAAAGGAGGACTCTTCGGAACATCTGTACAAGAAACAAATGGCAATGAAGTATATACTTGGTACAAAGTAAATCCAGATGGTTCAACAACACAGGTAGCGCACTTTACAGGATTCCCATATTATTCACCACCTGTATTGGGTACATATTTAATGATTATGACAGACCCTGATTATCCAGAATGTCCTATGACTTTCGGTCCAAGAACAATAACCTCTCTTGACGGTTGTTGCGAATTAGACGATGCAGATTACAATGACGACGATAATGAATAAATTTAGATAAGTTTAGTGTTTAGTGAAATAAAAGCCTGCTACATTCCCTGTAGTGGGCTTTTTTATTTCCC
>ENA-ORXR01004348-ORXR01004348.1-marine-metagenome-genome-assembly--contig:-NODE-4348-length-11915-cov-3.557527_pt1 | contig 11915 bp, 10 predicted proteins | sample MGYA00237866_ERZ511479 | MGnify/ENA metagenome assembly ERZ511479 | reverse complement strand
GGTCGAGGCCGCAGGCATGGATCCCGACAATCTGCCCACGGCGGATGCCTCTTCCATGAATTTCGGCACCGACCGTGAAAAACCTAAAGCATGGAAAACCATCTGGGGCTCGGGTCAGGGCATCGGTGCTATCAAATCGGTCGGCCCCGCAGGGGCCATCGTCGACCGCATGGCCGCCGAATACACTGCTGCCGGCAAAAAACTTGCGGCTGAATTTTCCTGATGCCACATTCTTGCATCTTCATTTTTCCAATAAACTCAATCCCGCACCCTCTTCGCGCGCGCCCTTTGCGCGAAACACGCAGGGTTCCCCTTGGCTGAACTGCTGGTCATACGTCACGGTCAGGCCTCGTTTGGCGCGCAAAACTATGATGTGCTCTCCGATCTGGGCCGTGCGCAGGCGCGTGCTGCGGGGGCGTGGTTGCGCAGTATGGGCTGGGCGCCAGACCGCATTGTGACGGGGACGCTTGACCGCCAGATCGACACCGCAGCCGAGATGGCGTTTGATCCCGTGCCCGAACGGCATGCGGGCTTTAACGAGTATGATTTCAGCGATCTGCTCGCTGCGCGGTTCCCGGACGGGTTACCCGATCTTGTCAACGCAGACCGCAAGGCCCACTTCCGTACCCTGCGCGAGACGGTTTTTGACTGGCAGCAGGGCAAGATCACAAACCCCTCCGAGACATGGCCGGCCTTCACAGCCCGCGTCGAGGCGGCGCGCGCGTTTGCTGTGCAAACCGACGCGAAACGCGTTCTTGTCATCAGCTCTGGCGGGGTGATCGGGCAAATAGTCGCCGCAGCACTGGCCGCGCCTGCGGCACAAATGATGCATCTCAACCTCCAGATCAAAAATGCGGCGATGACGCGGTTCATGTTTTCGGGTAGCCTCTTTTCGTTGAACGAGTTTAATGCGACGCCGCAATACGCCACCCCCGAAGGCGCAAAACTGATGAGCTACAGCTAGGGACACGGATACCATGACCGATACACAAACCCTTGATGAAGGGGCCGTTCAGGCCTACTTGCGCGAGCACCTCGAGGGGTTTGAGGGGCCGATGGAGGTGAGCAAGTTCCAGGGCGGACAGTCCAACCCGACATTCCTGCTCAAAACGCCCGCCCATTCTTATGTGTTGCGACGCAAGCCACCCGGTGTCCTGTTAAAATCCGCCCATGCCGTAGACCGTGAGTTCCGTGTTCAAAGCGCGCTGCAAGGTTCGGATGTGCCCGTGTCGCGGATGCATCTGTTGTGTGAGGACGACAGCATTATCGGATCGATGTTCTACATCATGGACCATGTGGCAGGGCGCAATTTTAATGAACCCGCCATGCCCGATCTGACGAATGCCGACCGCACTGCCGTCACGGCCGAAATGAACCGCGTGCTGGCGGCGCTGCACAGTGTCGATATCAACGCTGTCGGTCTTGGCGATTATGGCCCTGAGGGAAATTATTTTGAACGGCAGGTGGGCAGGTGGTCCAAGCAATACCGCGCTTCCGAGACGGATAAAATTCCCGCAATGGATGGGTTGATCGCGGCGCTTGAGGGCAACCAGCCTGCGGATGACGGTCAGCGAACGCTGGTGCATGGGGACTACCGTATCGACAACATGATTTTTGATGCGACCGGTACACAATGCCGCGCCGTACTGGATTGGGAGCTGTCGACCATCGGCCATCCCTTTGCCGATCTCGCGGCCGTGATCATGCAATGGCAATTGCCGGCAGGCAGTGAAGGGCGCGGAATGGGCGGACTGGACCGCGCCGCACTGGGGCTGCCGTCGGACGCTGAGTTCATCGCCGCCTATTGCCAGCGTCGCGGTTTGGACGGGATCGAGAATTTCGGCTACTACCTTGGATTTACTTTTTTTCGAATGGCCGCGATCATTCAGGGCGTGCTGAAACGTGCGCTGGACGGAAATGCGTCCAACCCCGAACGGGCGATGAAAGTCGGCGCATTCGTGCCTGTTTTTGCCCAGCACGGGCTGGATGCGCTTGAGCGGGGATAAACATGGATCACTTTGACCCCGATCCCAACAGCAAGGATCGCAATTTCGTCACGGCCCTTGCCCGTGGGTTGGAGCTGTTGCGCTGTTTCAGGCGCGATGACATGACCCTGACCAACAGCGATTTTTCCGAACGCACCGGCCTGCCGAAAGCCACGATTTCGCGGCTGACCCATACCCTGTGCGAGCTGGATTATCTGGTGGCAGATGCGCGTGTCGGGACCTACCGGCTGAGTGCCGGCGTTCTGCGGCTGGGCTTTAGCCGTCTGGCGGCGATGCACATGCGCGACCGCGCCAAACACGAGATGAATGCCCTGCGCAAGGAGGGGCCGAACCCCTTTATCACCGTCGCTTTGGGGGAGCAGCACCGCACCGAAGTCATCTATCTGGCGACTGAGAGTTCGACAGAGCAGGTAACCTTGCTGGTCACTGTCGGATCGCGCCTGCCACTGTTTGGCTCTGCCATAGGTAAGGCGATTATGGCCGTGACCCCGCCCGAGCGTTGCGAGCAGATTTTCGGCTTTGCCGCCAGCGAGGGCGCGCAGGCAGAGGAAGAAGCCCGCGCCAGTCATGCCCAAGCGGTAAGCGAATATGCCGAAAAGGGGTATTGTACCGGTTATGGCAATTGGCGCAGCGATGTGAACGGTATCGCTGTGCCAATCCATTCGCTGAGTGACGGTCGAATTTACGGGCTGAACGTCGGCGGGCCGTCCTACCGTGTAAAACCAAAACAACTTGAGACAGTCTATGCCCCGAAGTTGTTGAAAATCGCCACAGCGCTGAGCCTGCGGCAATAACGGAATCGCTGTGTCAGGCGATTTCAAAAGCGGGCGCCCGTTCCGCAGAGCGGAATTAATTGCTGCACTTGCATAAGGGCCAGCCGACTGTTCCAGTCAAAAATCCCTTCGTATTATACACAAAATATTGAAAAACTTTTGTAACCTGACAAGGACTTGCAATGCTATCCGGCCCTTTTCTGCGTTCGTGTAATATTTATGATTTACAAGTACTTAAGCCGTTTTCAGGGCATATGGAAACTGCCGCCGTATCGCCTGCACGCGCTTTACCTTACGTCGCCGCCGACAATTCGGGCACCGTGAACGCTTGACTTACTGCGGGGGTGTGTAAGTCTCGGTGGATAGCCATTTTGACAAAGATCGCATAGAGCGACAGGCTGTCCTTGGGAGGAATAAAAAATGAAGAATATCACAAAACTCGGTGCGGTCTCTGCACTGTCACTGATCATCGGCGCAAGCGCCGCTTTTGCCGAAAACATCAAGATCGCGTTCATTGATCCGCTGTCCGGTCCGTTCGCCAGCACCGGCACCAACGGTCTGCACCAGTTTGAATTTGCCGCCGATTATATGATCAATCAGAACGGTGGCGTTCTGGGCGGTACGGAATTCGAAGTCGTGGGTTTCGATAACAAGATCAGCCCCAAAGAATCACTGATCCAGCTGCAAGTCGCAATTGATCAGGGCATCCGCTACATCGTGCAGGGCAACTCCTCGGGCGTGGCCAACGCGTTGACCGAAGCTGTGGACAAGCACAACCGCCGCAACCCCGACAGCCGCGTTCTGTTCCTGAACTATGCGGCGGTTGATCCGGCGCTGACCAACGACAAATGCAACTTCTGGCACTTCCGTTTCGACGCGCACGCGGACATGAAAATGGATGCGGTCACGGACAGCATTGCCGCAGATACGGACATCAAAAACGTCTACCTGATCGGTCAGGATTATTCGTTCGGTAAGGCTGTTGCCGCTGCCGCGAACAAATACATCGGTGAAAAACGCCCCGACATCACGATCGTCGGTGACGAGCTTCACCCCATCGGCAAGGTAAAGGATTTCACGCCCTACTCGCGTAAAATCGTGAACGCGGAAACAGATGCCGTGATCACGGGCAACTGGGGCGCGGACATGCTGGGCCTTGGTAAATCCATCATCGAGAACGGCTATACCGGCCCGATCTATACCTACTATGCTGCCGGTTCCGGTATCACAGCGGCGTTTGGCGAAGCGGGCAAAGGCTCGATCCGGTTGGTTGGCGAAGGTCAGGTGAACCCGCCCCCAAGCGATGAAGCGTCAGCCTATTACACTGCGTTCAAAGCGAAGTACCCTGATGGTAACGTCGACCAGACGCGCATTTCCAACACCATCGGCATGCTGGCACAAGCGATCGAAGAAGCAGGCACAGCGGATGATGTGGTTGCGGTTGCGAATGCCTTGTCGGGTATGGAGTATGACACGATCTGGGGCGGCAAAGTCATGATGCGTCCGCAGGACCATCAGGCCATTCAGGATCTGCACATCTTCGAGCACACGAACGAGGGCATCGACTTCCCTTACGACAACTCCGAATACGGTGTGCGTGTGATCAAGACGATCCCGATGGCCTCTGCCGACATCGAAACGACCTGTAAGATGAAAGCCCCTTCCTAAAAAGGGCTGACATCGCGCCCGCCCCTGGCATAACGGGGGCGGGCAACCCCACATTTCTATTCACACATCTCGGAGGGGCCCAATGGACCTCATTCTCGTCAATTTGATCGACGGGCTGGTGACCGGACTGCTACTGTTTATGCTGTCCGCCGGCCTGACCCTTATTTTCTCGATGATGGGCGTTCTGAATTTTGCGCACGCGAGCTTTTACATGCTGGGCGCATATTTCGGTTACCAGATCAGCATTGCGCTGGGGTTCTGGATGGGCCTGCTGGTCGCGCCGCTGATTGTAGGCGTCATGGGCGCCGCAGTCGAACGGTACGGCCTGCGCCGCGTGCACCAATACGGCCACGTCCCCGAACTGATCTTTACCTTTGGTCTGGCCTTGCTGATCGAGGAACTGGTGCAATTCATCTGGGGCAAGAACCAGATGCCTTACGATGTGCCGGACATTCTGAACTTCACAGCCTTTGCCATCTCGGGCAATTCCATCCCCGCCTACAAGATCTTTATGATCTTTATCTCCGTCGGGATTTTCATCGGACTTCTATACATTCTGACCAAAACACGCGTCGGCATGATCATTCAGGCCGCCCTCAGCTATCCGCGCACGGTTGAGGCGTTGGGCCACAACGTGCCGCTCATTTTCATGGGTGTGTTCGGTGTGGGCACGGCGCTGGCCGGTGTTGCGGGTGTGATCGCGGGTCCGGTGCTGGGCACCTTCCCCGGTATGGCGTTTGTACTGGGGTCGATTGTGTTTGTGACCATCGTGATCGGTGGGCTTGGATCGCTATGGGGTGCCTTGGTCGCGTCCCTTCTGATCGGCTGGATCACGACATTCGCCAAATCCTATAACATCGAGATGGAGAATATCCTGAACGCGATCGGGATCGCCACGCCCGAGAACATGGACGAAAATCTCTTCCGTGATTTCTGGAGCCTGACGTCGCCACAGATTGCCGACATTCTTCCCTATATCCTGATGGTGCTGATCCTGATCTTCCGCCCCGCAGGTCTTTTCGGAAAGCGCACACAATGAGCGATACAGATCCCCGTACCGACCTGCCCGAAGGCGCGCGCCCCAAGGAGCAGCTTAAAACCGACCCGACAAAACCCGCGCAGCGGATGGGCGCAGGCACTATGACGATCACGCTGTTGCCGTGGATTATTGCCTCTATCGCAATGATGGTTCTGCCGATGATCTTTACAAACAATTCGGCGCTGACGATCATGAACCAGATGTCGATCACGATCATCTTTGCGCTGGCGTATAACATGCTGCTGGGGCAGGGGGGCATGTTGTCGTTTGGCCATGCGGTTTATGCGGGTGTGGGCGGGTTCTTTTGCATGCACCTGATGAACATGTCCGATTTCTTTGCCATGCTGCCACTGCCGGTCCTGCCGTTGTTCGGCGGGTTGTTCGGCATGGGTCTGGCGCTGATTGTCGGCGCGTTCTCGACCCGCTCTGCGGGGACCGTGTTCGCGATGATCTCGCTGGGTGTGGGTGAGTTGATCGCCGCCAGTTCCGTCATCGTCGTGGCGTTTTTCGGCGGCGAGGAGGGGATCAGCGGCGACCGCACCTATGCGCAGCCGTTCTTTGGGGTCGAGTTCTTGCAGCAGCAGGAAGTCTACTACCTCACTGCCGCGTGGGTCATCATTTCCGCCGCGCTCATGTACGCATGGAGCCGTACACCCGTGGGCCGTATGGCAAACGCCGTGCGGGACAACCCCGAACGGGCCGAATTCCTCGGCTATTCCGCGCGTTGGGTCCGCTACTACAGTTTTGTGGCGTCGGGCTTTTTCGCCGGCGTCTCGGGTGGGCTGTTCGCGATCAACTATGAAATCCTGACCGAAGAAAACCTCAACGCGGCCTCCTCGGGTATCATCCTTCTGGTGACGTTCCTTGGCGGTGTCGGCTTCTTCTTCGGACCGATCATTGGGGCGGTTGTGTTCACACTGGTGCAAACCGTGCTGAGCCTTGAGACAGAGCTGTGGGCCTTTTACGCGGGTTCCTTGTTCGTGGCGACGGTCATGTTCTTCCCCGGTGGTCTGGCGGGACTGATTATGATGCATGTGCCCGCGTTCAAGCTGGGCAAGGCGAAACTGCTGGTCATGCCCTACCTTAAGACGCTGTTACCCGCCGCCTTGGGAATTCTGGGGCTGTGTGCCTTGGTCGAGATGACGTTCCACTACCGCCACGGCGCCACGGGCGACAATGAAATGACCCTGTTCTGGACCACCTTCGACAGCCACACCCTTCTGCCGTGGATCATCGCAGGGGCGGTCGCCCTGATCGGGATCGCAATAGCGCGCAAGACCGCGCCCGATCTCAAGGACGCCTGGAACGAGGCCAACACAGCAGGAGGCGGATCATGAGCACACCAGCACTCGAACTCACCGGTCTGAAAAAGAGCTTTGGCAAGGCCGAGATCATTCGCGGCATCGACCTGAGCATCGGCAAGGCCGAGCGGCATGCGATCATCGGGCCGAACGGGGCGGGGAAATCCACCCTGTTCAACCTGATCACCGCCCGTTTCGCCGCGACCGAAGGCACCGTGAAACTGCACGGTGAGAACCTTGCCGGTCTGGAGCCGTTCCAGATCAACCGCAAAGGTCTGAGCCGGTCGTTCCAGATCACCAATATTTTCCCGAGGATGAGCGTTTTTGAAAATGTGCGCTGTGCGCTGTTGTGGTCGCAGGGATACAAATACAGCTTTTGGAACATCGTGAACCGACAGCGCACGCTGACCGAAGGCGCCGATGCGATTCTGGAGCAGATCAACCTGTCGGAGCGGCGCAACCTGCCTGCCGGCACGCTCAGCTATGCCGAACAGCGCGCGCTGGAAATCGGCATCACCATCGCGGGCGGTGCAAACGTCATCATGCTGGATGAGCCGACCGCAGGCATGTCCAACACCGAAACAGATTACATCATGGATCTGATCATGCGGGTGACCGAGGGTAAAACCCTCATCATGGTCGAGCATGACATGGGCGTTGTGTTCGGCCTTGCCGACCGCATCAGCGTATTGGTCTACGGCGAGATTATCGCGACCAACACGCCAGAGCTGGTGCGCGCCGATCCGAAAGTTCAAGAGGCCTATCTGGGCGCAGCACTGGAGGCAGAACATTGATCGAAGTCACCGACATGCACGCCTATTACGGCAAATCACACATCCTTCAGGGTGTGACCCTCAACGTGCAGGAAGGCGAGATTGTCGCCCTTCTGGGGCGCAACGGGGTTGGCCGCTCGACGACTTGCAAGGCGATCATGGGCGAGGTTTTGCCCCACGGATCGGTCAAGTTTCGCGGACAGGAAATCGCGGGCAAGAAAGCCTATGAGATCGCGAACATGGGGCTGGGCTATGTTCCCGAGAACCGCGATATTTTTCCCGGCCTGACCACACGGCAAAACCTGACGCTGGGCCTCAAGCCCGGTCAAAAGGACGGCGCGGGCCGCTGGTCGATGCAGATGATGTTCGACATGTTTGAAAATCTGGACCGCCGCGCGGATGTCGAGGCTTCTGTTCTGTCGGGCGGCGAGCAACAGATGCTCACGATGTGCCGGACGCTGATGGGGGATCCCGATTTTGTGATGATCGACGAGCCGACAGAGGGGCTCAGCCCGCAAATGGTCCAGAAGGTCGCAGAGGTTCTCAAAGCAATTGCAGAGCGCGGGATTTCAACCCTACTGGTCGAGCAAAAGCTGAGCATCGCAATGGACATCGCGGACCGCGTCTATGTCATGGGGCACGGGCAGGTCGTGTTCGAAGGCACCCCCGCCGAGCTGAAAACCCGCGATGATGTCCGCAAGGAGTGGCTGGAGGTCTGATGTCCGGTTTCGACACAGACCGCTTGGGCCGCATTGCCGACTGGATGCAAACCTATGTGGATGCCCGCCGGTTCGCCGGTGCATCGGTCCTGATCGCTCAGGGCGGGCACGAGGTGTATTACCACGATTGCGGGCTGCGCGACGTCGCCCGTGATCTGCCGTGGCAGCGCGACACCGTAGCGCGTATTTATTCCATGACCAAACCCGTCACCTCGGTCGCGCTGATGATGCTGGCAGAGCGGGGGATGTTCCATCTCGATGCCCCCCTGTCCGATTTCATTCCTTCCTTCAGCGACATGCACTGTCTGGTCGACGGGGCAGATGACATCAGCCAGACGCGCCCCTGCACCACACCAACCCTGCACCAGTTGCTGACCCATACATCGGGCCTCAGCTACGGGTTCAATCCGGGCGTTCTGGGCGCCGCGATGGCCGAGCAGCGGATCGAATTCCGCCCCGACAGCGATACGCTGGCGCAGATGTGTGACCGCGCCGCGGCCTTGCCCCTCGCGTTTGCCCCCGGCAGCCGGTGGGAATACTCCATCGCCCTCGACGTGCTGGGCCGTGTGATCGAAGTGGTGTCAGGGAAATCGCTGGACGACTTTTTCACCAATGAAATTTTTGCCCCGCTGGGGATGGACCACACCCGCTTTTCCGTGCCGCAAACCGCACGGGATAATTTTGCCGCCTGCTACACCCCGCTGGCCGGCAGCGCATTTTCAGTGGGTAAGGTCGAGACGGCCACCGACACCCTGCGTCTGATCGACGACAACGACGGCTCTGCCTATCACGACGCGACATGTTTCGCAGGCGGGGGCGGGCTGGTCGGCACCATCGACGACTACCTCAAGTTCATGGAAATGATGCGCACAGGCGGCGCGGGCCTGATCGGACTAAAGACGCTCGATTTCATGATGCGCAACCATCTGGGCGGTGACATCGCGTCGATGGGACCGCGCAGTTTTGCCGAACAACCGATGGAGGGGATGGGCTTTGGCCTTGGCGGTGCTGTCTTGCTGGATCCGGGTCGTGCCCGCGCCCCCGGCAGTGTCGGTGATTTCAGCTGGGGTGGCATGGCCTCCACGTTTTTCTGGATTGATCCGGTCTATGACATCTCCGCGCTCTTCTTCACCCAGCTTATTCCCTCCAGCGCCTATCCCGCCCGCCCGCAACTCAAGGCGCTGGTCCACGGGGCTCTGACATGAGTGCGGTATTGTGGAAACCCTCCGAGGCCCGCGCACAAGCCTCGACAATGGCCGCGTTCGAGCGGCATGTGGCAGATACGCTTGGCCTCACTTTCCCCGATTACAACGCCATGTGGGAATGGAGCGTTACCGATCTTGATGCCTTCTGGGCCGCGATCTGGGACTTCTTCGAAATCCGCGCCAGCGTTCCCTACAGCCGCATCCTTGGTGCGCGCACCATGCCGGGGGCGCAATGGTGTCCGGAGGCGATGCTCAATTACGCAGACAATATTCTGCACCATGCAGATGCGCGCGCGGATCATCCGGCTATTATCTGCCAATCCGAGACGACAGGCCGCACCGAACTCAGCTGGGGTGCGCTGCGCAGTCAGGTCGCGTCGGTCGCGGCACATCTGACGCGCATGGGCGTGGGGCAAGGCGACCGCGTTGCCGCTGTGCTGCCCAACAGCGAGGCTGCGCTGATCGCCTTCCTTGCCACGGCCAGCATCGGCGCGGCATGGTCGCTCTGCGCTCCGGATATGGGGCATGTCGCAATTCTGGACCGGTTCACGCAAATTGCGCCCACTGTCTTTATCGCGCAAGACGGCTATGTCCACGCCGGCAAAACCATCGACCGGCGTGACGTGCTGGCCCAGATCACGGCCGCCCTGCCGGACGTTGCGCAATGCGTGACGCTTTCTGTCGTGGGTGACATCCCCGAAGGGCACGTCGCATGGGACAGCCTGCTGCACGATGATGTGCCGTTTGCTCCGGTACAGGTTCCCTTCGATCAACCACTGTGGATCGTTTATTCCTCAGGCACCACAGGCAATCCGAAACCCATCGTGCATGGCCACGGCGGTGTGATCCTTGAGGCGTGCAAACAATCGCTGCACCATGATCTGACACAAGAAGACCGGTTTTGCTGGTTGACCTCCTCGGGCTGGATCATGTGGAACGCGCAATGGATGGCGCTGGGACAGGGGGCGACTGTCTGCCTCTATGACGGTGCGCCGCACCACCCTGACATGCTGGCCCTCTGGCGCTTTGCCGCAGATGAAAAGCTGACATATTTCGGCGCGGGCGCTGCGTTCTTTTCCGGGTGCCTCAAGGCCGGCATAACCCCCCGGACCGAGGTTGATCTGACCGCTCTGCGCTCGCTTGGGGCGACAGGCTCGCCGCTCAGCGCCGATGCCTATGACTGGGTTTACACCGATGTGAAGTCCGACGTCTGGCTTGCGCCGATTTCCGGCGGGACCGATCTGGCGGGTGCTTTCGTGCTGGGTCACCCCGCAATGCCCGTGCGCGCAGGCGAAATGCAGTGCCGCGCTTTGGGCAATGCTGTCCGCGCCTTCGATCCGACGGGCCAGGAGCTGACAGGCGAGGTCGGTGAGCTGGTCTGCACCCAGCCGCTGCCCTCCATGCCCCTGTTCTTTTGGGGCGATGACGACGGCACCCGCCTGCATGAAAGCTACTTTGATACCTATCCCGGTATCTGGCGCCACGGTGACTGGATCAGCATCGACGCACAGGGCGCCAGCGTAATCTGGGGCCGCTCGGACGCGACGATCAACCGCAAAGGGCTGCGCCTCGGCTCTGCTGAAATCTATCAGGCGGTGGAAAAACTGGACACGGTTCTCGACAGCCTCGTGGTTGACCTCGAATTTCTGGGCCGCGACAGCTTTATGCCCCTTTTCGTCGTACCTGCAAAAGATGTCCCGTTCGATGATGCGCTGAAAGAGCAGATCAACACAGCCATCCGCACCAGCGTCTCGGCCCGCTTCATCCCCAACGAGATCATCGAGGTCGCCGAAATCCCGCGCACTCTCTCGGGTAAAAAGCTTGAGGTTCCAGTCAAAAAACTGTTGTTGGGCGGTGATCCCGCCCGCGTGGTGAACCGTGACAGCATGGCAAACCCCGCCAGCTTTGATTTCTTTATCGCCTATGCAAACGCACGGGCCAACGCCTGAGGCATCCGCACATGAGCACTGTCGCCGATCAATTACTAACGCTTCTGGACATCGAACAGCTGGAGGTCGATCTGTTCCGCGGCATCGGCAATGGCGGCGAAACAACAACCCGTATTTTTGGCGGCCATGTCATCGCTCAGGCGCTCATGGCCGCTTACCGCACAGTGCCCGACCGTCTGTGCCACAGCCTGCATGCCTATTTCATCCGGCCCGGCGATCCTAAAATTCCCGTCATCTATCAGGTCGACCGCGCCCGCGACGGCGGCAGCTTTACCACCCGCCGCGTCGTTGCGATCCAACACGGCAAACAGATCTTCAACCTCTCTGCCTCCTTCCACATCGACGAGGAAGGCTGGGACTACCAACATCCGATGCCACACGTCGGGGCGCCAGACGATTGGCCAAACCGGACCGAACTCCGCGAAAGTCACGTTGCAAAAATTCCAGAGAAATTCCATGATGATTTTCTGCGCGAACGCCCG
>ENA-ORXR01004347-ORXR01004347.1-marine-metagenome-genome-assembly--contig:-NODE-4347-length-11919-cov-4.042223_pt1 | contig 11919 bp, 15 predicted proteins | sample MGYA00237866_ERZ511479 | MGnify/ENA metagenome assembly ERZ511479 | reverse complement strand
CCGGTACACGTTGACCTGCAAGTCATGTTCGTTGATGTCGACCTCGACTTCGGCCGCCTCGGGCAGCACCGAAACGGTCGCCGACGAGGTATGCACTCGGCCTTGCGACTCGGTGACCGGCACGCGCTGCACCCGATGCACACCGCCTTCGTACTTGAGATGGGACCAGACGGCGTCGCCCTTGAGCAAGAAGGTCACCGTCGAGAAGCCGCCCATATCACTCTCGTTGGTATTCAACATCTCTTGGCGCCAACTCTGGGCCGAGGCATAGCTGCGGTACATCTCGAACAGATCACGAGCGAAGAGGTTGGCTTCCTCGCCACCTTCCGCACCGCGAATCTCAACGATGACATTGCGGCCGTCGTTTGGGTCCTTGGGAATCAGCAGTTCGTCGAGGCGCTCAGCCGCATCGGCCGCCAGCGTTTCCGCGTTAGTGATCTCGTCGGCCCAGAGGGCGCGGTCGTCGCCGGCGCTCTCAGTGTGCATCTCTTTGGCATCGACGATGTCTTGCTCGGCGGTTCGCAGCTCGTCGATACAAGCAACGATGTCGCCCAGCTCTTTGTACCGACGACTTACCTGGGCAAACAGCGTGAGGTCCTTGACCAGTTCGGGGTCGGCGAGCTGCTGTTCAACTTCGTGGAATTCGCGTTCAAGCTCGTCATGGAGTTCACTCACCATGCAAACCTACTACCTGCTTATCAATGCACCGACCACGATCGCCTAGGACACGAGTCGGCAATACATGCCGAACGCCTCGACGACCATCCATCACCGCCCGCGCCGCTGTCGAAAACCGCCATTGCGGACCAAAGGAGTGCCGATCTCCGCCGTCGAGAGGGCGACGCATCTGGCCGCCGGTCCGCCACAGCGGCATCACCGACCAGCGTCTTAGTTACGATGGCAGCTGTAGAACCAGTCTTGCTCGCCAGCTGGTGGGTCGAGCCCAATGAGATCGGTGATCGGCGTTGCCTCGGTGGTGTCGGAGCCGTCGGCGTTTGGTTGGCGCCACCACGCTCGGGTCAACTGGCTGCATTGGTCTTGCGTGAGCCCCAGAACCATCGGCCCGTGGATTCCAATCACCCCAATCGTCGACTCGACTTCCTCGAAAGAGATCGACCGCGGGGGTTTGGTTCGCAGCAGGTGACTATCGGCCAGCTGGCTTGACCGTTCGATATCGCAGTTCCAGTCGAGCAGTTCGAGATCGCTAGCCACAAACTCTCCGCCTGCGCGTTCGAAACGAATAGCCGGAAACGGGAAGCGGCCATCGTGCAGGCCCCGCACCGTGGGAGCCTCGCCCGAGACTACGATGCGATCGCCTTGGACCTCAATGGTGGTGATCCCGCAACTGAGATGCAGGGCAAGCGGCGATTGACCGGGGCGCACCGGCGGCGCAATCACGTAGGCGACTCCGACCCTGAATGGCACGCCGTGCACGCACGAGCCGATGAGCACGTCGCCGCCTCCCAGCGTGAATTGTTCTGGAGCGCAGGCCGCACAGAGTTCGCCGTCGCTGGCCTCCTCGATCTCCGCGTCGCCTTCGTCGTCGGGTAACGGAGCCGCAAAGTTGCTGGAACCACCAAGCCCTTCGGTCTCGAGCACGGGGCCGCGGCGCTGCGAGCCGCCCGGAATTGCTGGTTTGGTGAGCTCCTCGTAGAGCACGACTTGGTCGCCGAACCGGATCGACTCTGCGACGTGGATCAGCGCCAGCGTCGACGAAATCTGGGTACCGGGCACGGACTCTCGGCACCAGATGATCGCCCGAGACCGGGTCCCGAGCTCAAACTCAGCGAGCACGGCGCCTTGGCCGAGCAGGTCGGTGAGTTGCGGGTCAGGGTCTGGAATCGCTGTTGCCGTCGGCGCCACCGTGGGCACTGCGGTTGGGATCGCAGTCGGTGTCACAACCGGAACATCTGCGCCGACCGAGCTGCTCGACTGGCCAAGGGTGAATGCGCCGACGAGTGCTGCGATTGCCGCGCCCACGACGACAAGTGCCCGCCAGTTCGGTCGGCTCGGTGGAATTCCCGAGCCGCTAAGGCCGCTGCTGGTCTGGTCGACACCGACGTCTTGGGTGATCAGCGTCTCGTTCTCACCGTCCATGGCTGGAGGCTAGTACGGGCCAAGTCGTGGCTTCTTTCCCAACCAGCTTTCAGACGCTCGCGCCTCTGTGTGGCCTAAACCAGTTCGACGGCGATTCCGACCCACACCAGCACCGATGCAAATGCGATCGCGTCGCGAGGTTTCGCGAACCAGAACCGCACCGCAAGCACCAGGTACAGCGCGGGCACAACGACGACGAGCACGAGAAACCAAGCTTGGGTCGATACTTTGGCGAGATCGGTGAGGCCATGCCAGGCAATGACGGCCGCCATTACGACGACTCCCAGCGAGTGAGACAAGTTGAAACCGATCCAAGCGTCGAACAGCGTGGACTGCACGTTTGGGTCTATGCCGAGTCCACCGGTTTCAGACATCGCAGCGCGCACCTGTGGGTTGGTGGGCATCATGGGACCGCCCTCGGGCGTCGACAAATGCGTCGAAGAACTCGGATCTAAGGCAACATTCGACGACATCGCAAACCGGGCCGGGCTGTCTCGCCGCACGCTCTTTCGCTACGTGGACGCCAAGGAAGCCCTGCTCTTCATCCACCCCATTCTGTGGCTCGAGATCTTCGACGAGGCAGTGTTGGACGTCGCGGACAAATCGTTGCGCGACCGCACCATGTACGCGGCTCGAAAAATTAGCGAGCACATCGACGCCGATCCCGAGCCGGTCCGCCGAGCGATGCTTGTTGCGCTCGCTGACCCGGCAATGGCGCGTGGCCACGCAGATGTCACCCGTCGTTGGGTCGCCCGAATCGCCGCCGAAGTCCAAGGCGACGCCACCGACGCCGAGACCGCCTTTCGAGCCCGAGTCTTGGGAGCAGCAGTGATGGCCGTCATCGACGCTGCCCTCAACGAGTGGTTCACCACCGAGCCACAACCGCCACTTGTCGACCTGGTAGAGCGCGGGCTCGACTACCTCGCTCCTTTACTCTGACCCGACGGCGACACGCAACTGGAGGAATCCCCGTCGCTGATGTGTTCTCCCCTGGGATCGACACATTGGGTGAACACACTAGACATTCCATGGTTCGGGGCCGGTGACGAAAATAATTGGTATTCGCGAGCGGGCGGCGACTGTTTCGACCAGTCGATGGCGGTCGCGATCGGGAAGCACGATCACGATCTTCGAGGCATCGTGCACCGCAGCGAGGTCAGCAGCGGCCGGGACCGCATCGAGATCGATACCTACCGTGCATGCGACCAAGACCCGCTCGCCTTCAGATGTCTGACCGAGCGCTGCGGCAATGGCAACATCTTTAATACCTTCCCGAGCTGTCAGCGGCTCAACGACATCGAGCGATTCCATCGCCACCAGGCTCGGGTCATCGAGTAGTTCACTTCGGACCCACCGTTCTCGGGCAAGGCGGTTGATGGGGTGCGGCTCGCCTCCACGGCGGCGACGGTCGAGGACTTGGCCGACGACATTGGTGAGCGCTTCGACCGGCGTCAAGTCTGGGTTGATCACCGCAAACGCGCCCTGGTCGTACGCGCCTACGCCGACGTCGAGTCGCTGTTCGGCCCCAGCACCCGTGACTCGGGCGACCTCGAGCCCGCGACATTCGCCGATGATGACGCCCCGTTCGACGATGACGTCGACGCCGTCGACATCGAGCAGTGCAGCGATTCGAGGCTCAAGGTCTGCTGCCACGACAGGCTCAGGTGCGGATGCTTCGGCGAGCTCCAGATCGGTGCCTCTAACCCGCCAAATAGTAGGTGAAGGTTCGAACAGCTGGGCCCGCCGAGCCACCGCCGCCGATTCGCTGTCCATAAGCACGTCGAGCGTTTCGGCGTTGTTTCGTGCGGCTAGCACGAGCGCCTGCCCAAACGAACGTTCGGGCGAGACTTCGACCAGCGTAGTCCAAACCCGGTCAGTTTCTAAAGCGGCCCCCCACGGCGTGGCATGGTCAACCCCGTCGGCGCGCCCAAAGTGGTCACGCGCCAAGCCACGAAGCTTGGCCCGCCAAAGCCCAGCCTGCTGTTCCGGAGTCAAAGCCATAGACCAGCCTAGGGCCAAGCAAGTCCAGCTTTGACCGGTTCGCCACAAGGCTAGAAAACAGGATAAGGCGCCTCAGGCGCCGAATCCGGACTCCTAGTGCCTAACGAGGTAGCGAAGCGGACCGGGACCGCAGACATGCAGGCCAGAAAACAGGATCGCGAGCCCCAGCGAGTGATCCGGACTACCCCTACTCTTCTTCAGATGCAGCTGCTGCAGCGGGTGCTGCGTCTTCGGCGTGATCGTCGTTTGCTGCTGGAGCGGCTGCGGCCTCGTCGGCTGCGGCCTTGCCCTTGCGGCGTCCGTAACGCTTCTCAAAGCGCTCGACGCGACCAGCGGTATCGATGATGGTCATCGTGCCGGTGTAGAACGGGTGGCTCGCGGCTGAGATTTCCACCTTGGCGAGCGGGTACTCGACACCATCGACGTCGGTGGTCTCTTCGCACTTAATGGTCGAACGGGTGATGAAGCTGGTGCCGTTCTGGGTGTCAAGGAAGACAACGTCGCGGTACTCAGGATGAATATCAGGCCTCATGGGAACGTCTTTCTGGGTTGTCCTTCACCTTTCTGACGATTTTCGGGCACTAAGTGCACCCAAAACCGTCAGAAACGCGAAGGCGTGGCGGTGGAGAGCTTAGGGGAACGCGAGATCGACTCGGCGGGCCGGCGAACCAGCACCGCCGAGCCGGGAAATCACTTGAGGTCGACCTGGGCGCCGGCCTCTTCGAGGGCGGCCTTTGCCTTTTCAGCATCTTCCTTGCTGGCGCCTTCGAGAACAGCCTTGGGGGCAGCCTCGACGAGCTCCTTGGCATCTTTGAGGCCAAGACCAGTGATGGCCCGGACTTCCTTGATGACAGCAATCTTCTTTGCGCCTTCGGCGATGAGCATGACGTCGAACTCTGACTGCTCTTCGCCGCCATCGCCGCCATCGCCGCCACCAGCAGGTGCTGCTGCAGCCATGGCAACCGGAGCTGCTGCGGTGACATCGAACTTCTCTTCGAATGCCTTGAGCAGTTCGCTCAGCTCGAGGACGGTCATGCCCTCTATCGTCGTTAGGACGTCTTCAACCGTGGACATAATCAGTCCTCCTTGTCGTCGGTATCTTCGGAGTCAGCAGCTGCTGGCTCTTCGGTCTGGTCAGATGCGGCAGCATTATCAGAGTCGGTCGACTCTGAAGGTGCGGCATCTTCCGGTGCAGCCTCAGCTGCGTCGGTTTCTTCGGCAGCAGGCGCTGCATCGTCGGCCGGCGCCTCGTCGGCAGCAGCAGGTGCGTCATCGGGAGCTGGGTCATCGACGGTTGGGGCTGGTTCGGCACTCGGATTGGCGCCGCCCTTTTCGATGAGCGCATGGGTGAGCTGTGCGAGCTTGGTCGGCATTGCGTTGAGCAACCGAGCGAACTGCGAAAGTGGAGCTTGGAGCAACCCGGCGAACCCGGCGAGCAGTTCTTCGCGAGGTGCAACCTTGGATAGTGCAGTGATGTCGTCGGCGCCGATAGCGGCTCCGTCCATGACGCCACCCTTGATCACCAAGGCCTCGTTCTCTTTGCGGAACTCGGTCAATGCCTTTGACAGCGCTACTGGATCAGCCTGACCACCCTCGGGTGGATACGCAAACGCAAGCGCGGTTGGACCGGTCAAGTGGCCGTCGATGTCGACACCGACGCGCTCCGCAGCGAGTTTGGTGAGCGTGTTCTTGTAGATCTTAAACTCGCCGCCAGCATCTTTGAGCGCAGCTCGCAGCTCGGCTTGGGCGGGCACGTCGAGGCCGCGGTATTCGGTGACAACGACGGTGCCAGCTGTTTCGAGCTTGCCGGCGATCTCGTCGACCTTTGCGGCCTTGTCTGGATTTGGATTATCCATGTGCGCCTCTCTGGCGGGTGATCAGGTTGCGAAAAAGAAACATGAGCGTGTGCTCTGCGCCCGCCAAGACGGCGACGAAAGGGCAACACGCTCGAGTGAGCAGTTGTCTCCTCGTCGGGCGAACCCTGCTGGGTTCTTTGAGCTCGCTTGAGCACCTGATGTCTATGGCGACGATGTAATTGTCTGCGAGATGCTAGCGGGGCGAGGACCAGTCCCCACCCCGCGCGCGGCGCGAGTGTCTGGGATCAGGTGGCGTAGGTGCCGTGATCGACGCGGATGCCGGGGCCCATCGTCGAGGACATGCCGACCTTCTTGATGTAGCGGCCCTTGGCCGTTGCTGGCTTGACTCGCTGGATTTCTTCAATGACAGCAGCCAAGTTGGTGGTGAGATCTTCGCTGCTGAAGCTGACCTTGCCAATAGGCACGGCGAGGTTCGCATTGCGATCAGCACGGTATTCGACGCGACCGCCCTTGAACTCAGCGACTGCCTTAGCAACGTCCATGGTCACAGTGCCGGTCTTTGGGTTCGGCATCAGGCCACGCGGTCCGAGCGAGCGACCCAACTTACCAACCGTCGGCATCATGTCAGGAGTAGCGATGGCAACATCGAAGTCGAGCATGCCGCCCTCGATTTCGGCAGCGAGATCTTCGGCGCCAACCAAGTCAGCACCGGCGTCGCGTGCAGCAATAGCGGCCTCGCCCTGAGCGAACACGGCAATGCGCACGTTGCGGCCGGTACCGGCCGGAAGTGCAACCGTGCCACGCAGCGCTTCTTCGGTCTTGCGAGGATCTATGCCCAGTCGCAGAACAAGCTCAACGGATTCGTCGAACTTTGCCGGTGCGAGGCTCTTGACGAGGTCGATCGCTTCTTCGGGGGTATGCAGTCGATCTCGGTCGAACCGCTTAAGTGCATCGTGATAACGCTTGCCAGCCATTGTTTCCCTTTCGGTACCTCGGTTGAAACCACGGTGCCGGAGCGAGGTGCTCTCCGGGCAGTGGGAGTCGGCGCCGAGCGCCGGGTTTGCATTCAGCTGATCGGCGCCCGTCCGCAGCAGCGACAGAGCGACGCGAATCGCTGATTGCGAGAAATACGGTCAGACGACTCGCAGGCCCATGGATCGGGCAGTGCCTTCGACCTGCAGCCGGGCCTGTTCGATGTCGGCGGTGTTCAAGTCAGGAAGTTTGATCTCGGCGATCTCGGTGACTTGTGCGCTGGTCACGGTGCCAGCCTCTTCGCGGCCGGGCTCTTGAGCTGCCTTGTCGAGACCCGCAGCCTTTCGAAGCAAGAACGCAGTTGGTGGCGTCTTGGTGATGAAGGTGAACGATCGGTCTTCAAAGATCGTGATCTCGACCGGAACGATCTGGCCTCGTTGGCCTTCGGTCTTTGCGTTGTATGCCTTGCAGAAGTCCATGATCTGCACGCCGTGGGGACCAAGTGCGGTACCAACCGGGGGTGCTGGCGAAGCCTCGCCGGCGGGGATCTGAATCTTTACGAGTGCGGCGACTTGCTTCTTGGCCATGAGTCTCTACTGCTTCTAAGGGCTACTTCTAAGGGAACGCAACGTGAGCTGCGGTATGAAATTCTTGGTTGGTGTGAACCAACAGCGACAGGAAAGTGTGCCGTCGTTTCATCGGCCGAACAACCTGCGGACGAAGAAGACCCAGGCCATAGCGACCCAGAGCGCTGCGACTATCTGGCTTGGTCACTCAGTGCCGTGACCGGGTGGCTCGCCGCAGCTCACCACATCGGACGGCCTTACAGCTTTGCGACCTGCGCGAATTCGAGTTCGACTGGAGTCTCACGTCCGAAGATGTTGACGAGTACTTTGACCTTGAGTTGGTCTTCGTTGAGTTCGATGACCTCGCCACTGAAGTCGGCGAATGGCCCTTCTTTGACTCGAACCGTCTCGCCCATCTCGTAGAGCTTGCGAGTGCGAGTCTTCTTCTGACCAGCCGAAGTAGCGGTGTCTTCGTCGGTCTTGACCTGCAAGAACGTCTCGACTTCGCGTCGTGGCAGCGGTGATGGCTTGGAGCCTTGGCCCACGAACCCGGTGACACCGGGGGTGTTGCGAATCACGAACCACGAGTCGTCGTCGAGGCGAGCCCGAACCAGTAGGTAGCCGGGGAACATCTTCTTCTGGACAACGACCTTCTTGCCCTGGCGGAACTCGACGACGTCTTCCATGGGGATGACAACTTCGTGGATCCGACCGTCCATATTCATGGAGGCGGTACGAGCTTCGAGATTCTGCTTGACCTTCTTCTCGTAACCCGACTGGGTGTGCACGACGTACCATTTGCCGGGTCGGTCATAGGGGCTGACGACCTTGGGTGGAACAATGACTTCGCCGTCTTCGCCGACCTCGTCGGCCTTTTCATAGATCAGCGCGTCTTCGTCGAGAACGGGTGCTTCGGCAGTCTCGTCGGTGGCAGCCTCGGCTACAGGAGCTTCGGTAGGGCTGACGTCGGCAATCGATGTTGGGCCGTCGTTGGCAGGTGTGTCTTCGGCGGGAGTCTCTTCGATCACGTCGCTCATCGTTCGAACAGTTTCACGACGGCTTCACCGAGGCCGTAGTCGAGTCCTGCGACCAGAGCGGTGAAGAAGAGCAGCAGAGTGAACACGACCAACGAGTAGTTGATGACCTCGTCACGACTCGGCCATGACACCAGCTTGAGTTCCTTGCGGACCTCGCGAAAAAACTGGGCTGGCGGCGTGCGGGGCTCGGTGGAACCAGAACGCTGGCGCTTCTCGCGTACCGGCTCGCCATCTTCGTCGAGCAATCCCTGTTTCTGTGCGAAGCGGCGGGATTGCCGATTCAAGCTCGTCGTATCAGACATGGTCTGTGGGACCTTTGTTGGGTGAACGTTCGTGCAAGTTTGCAGGGCCGGTGGGGATCGAACCCACAACCTCCGGTTTTGGAGACCGGTGCTCTAGCCAGTTGAGCCACGGCCCTTCAACTTGACTCCTCACACTATCTCTCAGACCACCGATCGCCACGTCAGTTCTGATCAACCGTGTCACCGAGTGACCGCAGCAAGCAGACGTCAGCTTGCGCTCCGATGCGCTTCGATATCGATCACATCTGCGTCGGGCGACTCGCCAGAGTGTTCGGCCTCGGCCTCGGGATCGAGCGCGGCCGATCTCCCCGATGTAGGTCTCCACGCAACGAGCCCATCACGAAGACGGGCCCGGGCCCGATGCAAGCGCACTTTGGCAGCCGCTTCGGTGATGTCGAGTTCCTGAGCGATCTCGCGATGGCTCATGCCGTGAACATCACGTAACACCACCACGTTGCGCAGCCGCTCGGGCAGGTTGTCGAGAGCCCGTCGCAGCCGCTGACCCACCGCGAGATTCTGCAATGCGAATTCGGGATCATTGGCCTGGCGACGATCGGCCAGGTCGATCACGCCGTCGATATCGTCGTGGCGCGAGTCACGCTGGCGCCGACCCATGTAGGTGGCGGCGCTGTTGGCGGTGATGCGATGCAGCCAGGTCGAGAACCGAGCATCGCCACGGAACTTCTGCAGGCTGCGAAACGCCCGCACGTAGGTGTCTTGGACCACGTCGTCGGCATCGTGCTCGTTGCCGGTCAAGCGCAACGCCAGGCCATGCACCTTTTGATACGTGGCTTTGACCAACTCGTCGAACGCGCCACGATCACCCTGCTTGGCCTTGGCGATCAGGTCCTTGAGGTCATCTTCCACTGCAGCAGATCCTATACCTGCACTTCGGCTTGCACGCCAGCGACCAAGCCACCGGACTCATCCTGGGACCTCGAACGCAGCCGCAGGAAGAACGCAGTGCCTACCTGAAGATCAACCCGAGTCCGCCGATGGCACTGTTACTAGCTGTGGGATAGAGGCAATGACGGAACCGGGTTGGCATCACGGGCGAGCTGACCCTGTAGGCACCGTGCGGTACTGGGATGAACGGAATTGGGTGAGCGAACCCACGACCGACGTGGCCCACACCGACGTCGTTTTCTACGCCGCCCCGACGCGAAACCAGCGTTTGGCCGGGGCCATCGCCCAAGAGCAATCAACCGGTGAAGTGTCCTACGCGAAGACCCGGCGCCAAGCACCCGGCGAAGGTGCTCCTCCGCCTGCGCGGAGCCGACGTCGTCGAGTCCGGCGTCGGCCCGTTGTCATCGTGGTGCTTGTTGCCAGCCTGCTCGTGACACAGATCCGCAGTGCCCTCAAGGACCAAGCATCGCAGCTGTTCGCGAGTGCACTGATTCTGCTCGCCCTCGACAAGAGCGAGGGACGAGCGAAACGCGAGGGACGAGCGAAACGCGAGGGACGAGCGAAACGCGAGGGACGAGCGAAACGGTACGTGTCAAGGGGAATGAGACAGTTGGTTAGGCAGATTTTATGAGTGCTTCTCGGGTGGGTTCGTTGATCCAGGCGATGTCGGGGAGTTTGGGTGGTGTGGGTGGTTGGTGTCGGAATCTGGCGGGGTTTGCTTGGTAGGCGGCGGTGAGGGTGCTTTGGCGGTCGGCCTGGATTTGGGTGGCGGTGCCGTAGTGCATTGATGCTGGGGTGTGGAGGCCGATGCCTGAGTGGCGGTGGGCGTGGTTGTAGTGATCGAAGAACTCGACACAGAACGATCGGGCGTCGGCGAGAGAACCGAAGCGTGGCGGGAACTGCGGGCAGTATTTCAGGGTTTTGAATTGGGCTTCGGAATAGGGATTGTCGTTAGACACCGATGGTCGGCTGTGTGATCTGGTGACGCCGAGATCGACAAGGAGTTGGGCGACAGGTTTCGATGTCATTGACGATCCGCGATCGGCGTGCAACGTGAGCTGGCCACGGCCGACGCCCTGGGTGTCGAACGCGTCTGTGATGAAGGCTTCGGCGAGTTCGCCGGTCTCGCGTGGTGACACCATCCAGTTGACGACGTAGCGTGAGTAGATGTCGATGATCACAAATAGTTCGTAATAGACCCCGCGTTCGGGTCCGGCGAGTTTGGTGATGTCCCAAGACCAGACCTGGTTTGGGCTGCGGGCAACAAGTTCGGGTTTCTTGCGTGCGTGGTGGGTGCGTTGGCGGCGCCGTTCGCGGTTCTCACCGGCAATTCTGAGTAGCCGGTACATCGTTGAAATAGAGCAGTAGTAGATGCCATCATCCAATAGCCGCGCCCACACTTGAGCGGGTGCAAGATCACGATATTGAGGTGAGCGCAGCACCGACAGAACATGTTGGCGTTCAGGTTCAGACAGCTTGTTCGCCGGCTCAGGCCGTGGAGCTGGCGGACCGTGTTTGGGCGGCCGGCGGCGCCGATAGACCGTTGAGCGGCACGCACCCAACAGGTCACAGGCCTGTTTGGTCGAGGTCACCTTTTCCAGCTTCGGAAGGTGCTCGTCGATCACGGCTTCGACTTCGGGTCTGTGTCCGCGCTCTCGGAGAGCAACTCCAAGAGCGCGTGTGCTTTTCCCGTGATCTCCAACGCCAGCCGCGTCTTGGCCAACTCGGTCTCGAGCCGCTTGTTCTTCGCCTTCTCTTTCTCAAGTTCGATCTCAGTAGCGGTGCGCCGCTTCGACGACTTACGCGCTAACCCATCAGCGGCCCCGGCCTCGGCCTGGCGTCGCCACTCGGTGATATGGGACGAGTACAAACCCTCACGCCGCAAAATCGCGCCACGTTCTTGGCCACCGCGCGGCGTCGAGTCATACTCCGCCAGAATCTGAGTCTTGTACTCAGCAGTGAACGTCCTACGTTTCGGCCGAGCCGACGGATCCACCTCTTCATCATCATCGTGCATCGCCCCATTTTGGGCGCGACCAGACAACATTGCATTCGACATAGCCATAATTAATGCTTCCTTTAAGCCCCGTCAGCTACAGATAACCAGATCCCTCTGGTGTCTCACCCCACCCTGACAGACAGGGATCGGTGCCTGACCCCGATGATGACAGAGGTAGGAGCGAGGGCCGAGCCGCAGCAACCGACCTGAAGCCATGTTCGA